>Ga0105099_10000649_pt1 | contig 23158 bp, 14 predicted proteins | sample PPLLak3cmMay2015_2_FD_79138 | JGI IMG/M metagenome (GOLD analysis project Ga0105099, IMG submission 79138) | Freshwater sediment microbial communities from Prairie Pothole Lake near Jamestown, North Dakota, USA - PPLs Lake P8 Core (1) Depth... | ecosystem: Environmental > Aquatic > Freshwater >... | reverse complement strand
TTGCTACTTCGATGTCGTCTCTCCGCATCCTGGCGGTGCAGCAGCTGCCAAGGGTGGGGTTGTTCGCCCATTAAAGCGGATCGTGAGATGGGTTTAGACCGTCGTGAGACAGGTTTGTTGCTATCTTTTAGAGGTGTTGATGCCTGAGGGGAAAGGCCCTTTAGTACGAGAGGAACAGGGGCCTATAGCCACTAGTTTACCAGTTGTCCGACAGGGCACTGCTGGGCAGCCACGCTGTAAGGGATAAATGCTGAAAGCATCTAAGCATGAAGCCCACCTTAAAACGAGGCATCGTAGAGCTCGAGTAAAAGACTCGTTTGATAGGGCTAGGGTGTAAGCACGAAGCTTCGGCGACGTGTTCAGCCTGATAGCTACTAATCGCTCATTTACTGGCTCAATCGTTAGACAGGTTGCGTATTACAAAATTGCATAATATTAGGTTTAAGTTGGTTTGACGGCCATAGCGGCGGGGAAACACCCGGTCTCATTCCGAACCCGGCAGTTAAGCCTGCGTACGTGATTCTCGGTACTATGGTGCGAGAGCCCATGGGACGACCACCCCTCACGGGGCTTGGACGCTTGGACTAGGTGGAGAGCCTTGTTTGAGTTCTTCGGAACTCTTATGAGGTAAGCTTCACTGCTTGAAATCCATTTGTTCATGGCACGCTGTCAAACCATCTTAAAATATTTTTTATGTAAATTATTGTAAAAATTATGTTTTATTACACTTTTATTGGTATTTTTTCTTTGTTTGTCGATAAATTTATACGAAGTTTTATAAACTATTAGTTACAAATAATATATGGTTAATTTATTTGGGTAGAAGAGGTGAATTTTGTATATGAAAAAAGTAGTAGTAGTTTTAGTAAGTATAAGCTTGTTATGTATTAGCATGTCACAATCGGTTTTTTCTTTGCAAACCTCTAAAAATCAAACAGATGATAAAAAAATAGTAGAATCCAACAAAATAATAGAAAAAAAAGAAAACTATTTTTCTTTAAAAACAGTTCAAAAAACATATACCGATGATTTTGGTGTTTGGATTCATACTAATTATAATGGTCAAGAAGATTTGCAGAAACTTGAAATTGATCTTGTAACCTTCAAATTAATGCTTGATGGTGGCGGTTGGAGATATTATACTATGGATTTTGGCTCTGGCCAATCAAAAGCAGGACTACAATTTTCTAGAACCCAAATTTATGTAGAGGGTGAATCTGAACCGTATGTTGATGTTATTCAGACACAGTTTTCTTTTGAAACATCATCTGATACAACCCAGGATTACGAAGTTTCTCTTGAAGTAAGGTTTCCTTTTAGTTTACTTGAAAAAAAAGCAAAACCTCATTCTTTATTTGAAAATTTACTAAGTAATTTTATACAAAATTTGAAAAATGATTTTTTTAAAAATATTTTTGAAAAAATACTCAACAGGAATAATGAAAAAACTAGTGATTCTGGTGCACTTAATTTGGAAGGTGAATCTTATTTTTGTGTAAGAATTGGTTTTGCTTCTCCTCAGGGTGATCAAGGCCCTAATCGTGTTGAAGCCCGTTTTTTCTTTGGTAGAAATAGTATAAGAGATCCAAGAGTATTTAGAATGAAGATTACTCCTTATGACTTAGGTGGTGAATATAAGCTTTCTTATTTTAATAGTTATCTTACTGTTTCTGATTCTGGTAGTGAAGCTTTTTATCGTGTTTTTTCTGTTGATTTTGAGCCTGCTGCTGAGCTTCAGATTACTTCTATTCCTGGTAAAGCAAAAATTGGTTATAGTTTTGGTAGTAGTACTGGTGCCGCTACAAAAATTTCGTTTTTGGCAGAAGGTGGTTTGTTATCAAATATTGTACAGAGTTTTTTAGTTGATCCATTGCCGTCTTACATGGCATTTGATTTAACAGTTCTTGGTGAGCGTTCTTTTAAGTATGAAAGTGATAGTCAGTATTCTGTTACTTATATGATGGATTCTGTTCAGGACGGTGAACTTGTAAAAGTTGAGATTGAGAGTATTCCTAAAACAATTACTGCCCAGTGGGGTTTAAAAGTTGCTTTAAGTTCTTGGACTGTATCTGGTTTAATTGATCTAGATATGAGTAGTGATGTTGGTCGTGCAGCTGTATCACTTTATGGTAGTGATACTCCTTTTATGGAGATTCTAAACTTTCCTCAGCACATGGATGTTTCTGCCTCACTTAATTTTAAGAGTTTAAGTGGTTATGTTACTGCAAATAAATTTTCAAGTGGTACAACAACAATTAATGTACCTATTAGATGGGATAAATGGGAAATTACAGGTAGTTTGCATATTAATAATGGTTATGGTTATGCTTCTTTTAATTTACCTGATTCTTCAAGTAATTATGTTTCTGTGGGTCTTGATACTAATGGTAATTCTTTGTTTGGTCTAGCTGTTTCTGTTGTCGATACAAGTATTTCAAAACAGATATTGTATGTTGGTGTTGATGCAGTAGCAACTGATGATTTGTATGTTTCCTTTGATTATGTTAGCTCCAAAATTGAAAACTTTGGTTTTTCAGGTAAGATTACAGAACTTATTGATTTGGTTGTTTCTGTTGATTTTTCTGGTATAAATCTTGATCTTTCTGGTAGTTGGACCATTGGTCAAGGTGGTTTATTTGAATTGGGGGTTAATAAAGATCTTTTAATTGATTTGTCGCAGCTTGAGTTAGGTAGTACAAAAATAGATGGTTTTATTGGTTTGTACAAAGATGGTAACATTAAAGTTGAATGGGTGCGTGGTCAGACTGGTTTCTTTGAGATTTCTACAGAAGGCGTTAGTTTTAACCCAGAAATTGAGTTGTCGTTGACCGATCAAAATTCAAATCAGATATTTGTAGATAGTCATATTGTTTTAAATCCAAGATGTATCGTTACACTTGATTGGGAATGGGGTCAAACAGGTCATTTTACGGTTTTTACAAATAATATTCTTAAGGATTTGTTTATTGATGCAAGGTATAATAATGATCAGTATGGTTTTAAAGTAACAGCAACCGATGTTAACATTATTAGGACTATTAAGTGGGATACAAAGGATGGTCATGTACCTCGTTTTTGGGTTCTTGGTGATAATCCAATTCCTGGTAATTGGGATGTATGGTTGCTTTGGAATTATCAATGGTATGAGGTGAAATAAAAATGAAAAAAATATTATTTTATAAAACCGCTGCAGTATTAATAATAACTATTTTTTTGGTATCTTCTGCAGCTCAGGCAGTTTTGGTATCTAAATCAAATAAAACTTTTTTAAATATTAATGAAAATACGGTTTTGGCAGCAAGTTCAAGTTTTGTATGGGAAGATGATTTTTTGGATGAAAGTTGGATTGACATACAGAAATCATACAACTATATTATTGATAAAACAGAAGGAGTTGTTAAGATGAAGGATACATTTGAGGCATGGTATAATCCTTCGTGGACACGTATGAAAGTAATCGATGTTTATAATCGTGGGATTCAAACTTTTACTGATTATGTACTTGATATTGTGGTTTATTATGATTCTGATATGCAAAGCGATTTTGATGATTTAAGATTCACAGATTTAACTGGAAATGATCTTAATTATTGGATTGGTGAAAAAATAAATGGAGAACAGGCAAATGTTTTAGTACGTGTCCCACAGGTCTCACCAGGGCATACCGATGTTCATATGTTTTATGGTGATCCATCTGCCCAGGATCAAAGTAATTTTGAGATGATATTTACGTGGGATGATAGAACAAAACCGGATGTTATGATATCTTATAAAAATTATCTTGAGGGTGCCTGGGATGCTGATGTTGAATGGGGTGATAATCGTTTTCTTGTTGCTTGGGAGGAAAGACTTGGTCCTGAAGATTTACCTAGTAGTATGGAGCGATCTATTTATTCAGTTATACATGGAAGATCATATGATGAAGATGGAAAAAATCCTAGACCCAGTGGAGATTTAGATATAAATATTGGAGTTCAAAGCGGATATCATGCAGAAAATCCTAGTATTGCATATGGTGGTGGAAAATTTTTGGTTGTATGGGAAGAAAATCCTGTAGCGGTTGCTAGTCGTTTTGAGGCGGATATTAAAGGAGCATTTGTTACATTAACAATTGGTGGAGGTTCTGTTTCAAATGTTTTCACGATATGTAATGCCCCAAATCTTCAATGTGATCCATGTGTTGCTTATGATGGTTCGAGTGGTAAATTTTTTGTTGTTTGGGAAGATGCACGTGCTAGTTCCAATAATTATGATGTATATGGTAGAATGGTTTCATCATCAGGCCCAATTGGATCTGATTTTCAGGTTGCAGCTGGTGCCAATTGTCAGGATGAGCCCTGGGTGTGCAGTGATAGTCATGGTACTTTTATGGTTGTATATGAAGATGGTGCAGATCCTGAGACTGGTCCCTTTGGTTTAAAGGCACAGAAATATAATTCTGCTGGTAACAAGGTCGGCTCAACTATAACAATTGCTTCAAGTTCAAATGGCGATAATATCTTTCCATCAGTTGCTTATTGTGATCAGACTGAAAGATATTTTGTTGCATGGAATGATGCGCATCTATCTAGTAGTGATTGGCGTGGAAATGTATGGGGTAAGATACTAGATAAATTTGGTAACACGGTACACGATAACTTTATAGTACAACAGGGTTCCAATTATGTAAGAACCGATGTAGTACCATATCTTGATACAATGTTTTTTGTAAGTTATGATGGTATAAGTGATCTTTGGGGAAAGCTAATAAGTTCTGATGGAGTGGTTCAGACAAATGAGCATATGCTTTCCGATGGATCTTCAATTAGTGTTGATTGGAATAATTTAGCGGTTGGTAACGGCAAGATTATGGCAGTATGGGAAGATGAGCGTGATCAGGCAAGTGAATATGCTGATGCATTTGGTAGTGTTTGGCAAATATATCGTGCTACTGGTTCGTCATCTGTATCTTATAACTTTGGCGAAGAAAAACAAATTGTTACAGAGGCTGTAATTATATCAAAGACGATAGCCCCTGATAGTTTTAAGAAATGGGATACATTTGACGCAGAGTATACAACACCTGTGGGTACCATTCGTTTTGATATATTAAACGAACAGGCTACACAAACCTTAATGAGTAATATAAATCCTGGTAAAGATATTTCTTCTATACAAAATGATAAGATACGACTTAAAGCAACTTTTCAAAGAACGATTCCCAAAGATACTCCTATTCTTGATAAATGGAGTGTATCATATGTTGGTTCTGATTATGAGCCACCTTGGACTGAATATGAAATCACTCCTGCTGTGCCTGACGGGGAGAATGGTTGGTATACTGTAACAGTAGAATTAACGTTGTATCCGCATGACGATGTTTCAACTCCGGATGAGATTGCAACATATTATAAGATAAATGATGGGTTACAAAAGATATATTCTTCAGTTAATAAACCACAGATATCTTCTGAAAATCCAAGTAACAAGGTAGAATTTTGGTCTAAAGATGCATCAGGAAATGAGGAAACACCACACAAGATAATAAATGGTATTAAGATTGATAGGACAAAGCCAACTGTTACAATTCAGAGTCCTGCTTGGGGTAAAGTAGCGGCGGGTGATGTTAAAGTAAGTGGAACTGTTTACGAATCTACACAAGGTTCTGGTATAAACAAGGTAGAGATTTATTTCAACGGTGGAAAAATACCTGATTCTGAAATAACGCTTTCTGCAAATAAGGATTCTTTTGAGTGGCATTTCACAGCCGAAAGTACTGGTACAACTTGGAAAGATATCTTGGATGATATTTGGTCTATGCCTTTGCCTTTAGGATATCAATATGATATTGAGGTAAGAGCATATGATGACGCTGGAAACATGGGAACTTCTTATGTTTCTGTTCAAACATCGAAAGCCAAAATTATTAATCCATTTAGTTTTACTTTCTTGCAAAGAGTAATTGATCAATTTCCCAATATTAAAAAGATAATACTAAGATAATATTTCCTTTGAAATTCGTTTGAATATCTAATTTACGATGCTGTGTTAATTTTGTAATTGTTAGTATGATGGTTGTTAACACGGAATTTGCTTTTGGTGAAAATGCTAATGAGAATATTTTTAAGGTGTCAAAAGCCCTTGGTCTGATCCTTTAGCTGGTAATATGCCAAGTTTAAATTATTTGAGATACACCTGTCGAGATTTTCGTTTCTTCAAAAAATATTTTCTATATTTTTTTAAAAATTCTTTGAAATTTAACTAAAATTTGCTTGAATGATGGTAATTGTATAACAACATTTAAATAATATTATGTATGTTAATATAAATAATAAATTATAACCGAAATGGGGGAATTAATTAAATAATGAAAATAAAAGTAATATCCTTGTTTACAGTATTATTGTTTTTATTTACTTGCTTTAATGTACTAGCATTAGAAAAAAATAACAGTGTTTCTTTTCAAACTTTATCTTGTGATGATAGTTTTGTTTTTTCACAGGCATCATTTGAAAAAACAGATGATTTTACAAAACTTAGTCTTGCTGAGGCAATAACTTATACAATGGATACAGGTAAACCAATGCTACCTGTTGTTATAAAAACATATGTTTTCCCAAAAGGTACAAAGATAAAAAATGTAGAATGTACTTTTTCTGGTTTTTCCGAGCAAAAAATATCTGAAAAAATAATGCCTGCGCCTAAAAAAATACCATTAATTGAGTTAAATAATAATAACTTACAACAAGATAGCCAACCTGTTTTGGACAGTAGTATATATCAAAGTTCAGATTTTTATCCTTCTAAAAATTATGATTATAGTATAACCTGCGGGATAAATGGTTTAACATTAGCCATTAGGATGTACCCTGTTAAGGTTAACTCATTAGAAAATATACTCCAAACATATGAATCCGCAGATATCAATGTTGTATACGAAAAACCTCTTTTTGCACCTACATATGATGAAGAATATGATATGGTTATAATAGCTCCCGAATATTTTGTTGAAACATTGGGTCCTTTGATTACTCATAAAAATAGTATCGGAGTTAAAACTTTTATTAAAACAACTGAAGAAATATACAAAAATTATACAGGTGTTGATAAACCTGAACAAATTAAGTATTTTATAAAAGATGCAATTGAAAAGAATAATATAAAATATGTCTTATTAGCAGGAGGTAGAATAAATCAAAGATTAAAATGGCATGTTCCTGTTAGATACGCAAGCGTACCTGATAATTTTGAGTATGAATTCATAAGTGATCTTTATTATGCTGATATGTATAGATATAACACTACAAGTAATCTTACCGAATTTGATGATTGGGATTCTGATATGGATGGTCTTTATGGTGAATACATAACAAATGGTTCTGATATCGATTTGGTACCTGATGTATATGTTGGTCGTCTTGCTTGTCGTGACAAAGAAGAGTTAGGAATAGTTGTTAAAAAAATTATAGATTATGAAAATAATACTTATGGTTCTGATTGGTTCAAAAAAATTATTCTTGTTGGTGGGGATTCTTTTCCAGTTATAAATTCAAGCTGGGATGATTATGGATCTTATGAAGGAGAAAATTCAACAGATTATGCATCTATACCTATGAAAAACCTTGGTTTTGATATTGTAGAGCTTTGGGCTTCAACAAATAATTTAAAAGATAGCAGCGATGTAATTGATGCTTTTGGCCAAGGTGCAGGTTTTATCTATTTTGATGGACACGGAAATCCAAGTCAATATGCAACTCATCCACCTAATTCTGAATCCTGGATTATTGGTCTGGATGCAAAGGAGATGAAATTTTTATCCAATTCAGATAAATATCCTGTTTGTATTATAGGCGGTTGTCATAATTCTCAGTTTGATGTGGCAAGAGGGAATTTTATAAAAGGACTTTTAACTGAACGTCTTAAATATTTTGTAGGTCTTTTTGATTCAGATAAAATAGATTGTGATCAGGGTAGTTTTTGGAAAGGTGAATGGGTTACTGATTGTTGGTCATGGTCGCTTGTTAAACAAGAAAATGGTGGTTCAATAGCTACAATTGGTAATACCGGTATAGGCTATTGTTATATAGGTAGCGATAATCTTAATGGTCTTTCATCTTGGCTTACATCTCGTTTCTTTTATGTTTATTCTGATTTTGTAAGCCAAGGTAATGATACAGTTGGTCAGATTTATAGTCAATCAGTTACAGATTATATACATACTTTTAGAAATCCACCTAATCCTGAAAATATGGATTGGGATTACCAAACACAGAAAACATTGATTGGTTATGCTCTTCTTGGTGACCCAAGTCTTAAAATCGGTGGTTATAGTTAAAATAAAACTTATTTTTTCTTTTTTCTAAAGATTATTATTGCTAAAATTATAACGACAAAAACAGTTGTTATTTCAAAACCAGGTATTACCCATTTACCATTTGTATCATCATCTGAGGTATTGTTGTTTTCCTCCTGAGGTTGAATTGTTACTGTTGTTGTGTCTGTGTCTGTTTTGCCATTGTTATCTGTAACTGTAAGACTTATAGAATATGTTTCAGGATTTGAATAAATATGACTGGTTGTTGAACCTGAATCTGTGGTTCCGTCGCCAAAAGTCCATCTGTATAAGGTTATGGTTCCATCCGAATCAGAGCTTTCCAAGCCACTAAAACTAACACTAACATTTGCAAAACCACTATACGGACCACCAGCATCAGCAACAGGTGCAATATTATTAGGGTTTGAGGTGTCTGATAGAACAGTTAAAGTTCGGGTTGCTGTTTCAGACAATTTGCCTTCATTGTCTCTAACTTTTAATGTTACAGTATAGGTTTCAGGCAGATTATACAGGTGAGAAGCAGTTATTCCTTCTGCATATAAACCATCGCCAAAACTCCAATTCCAATTGGTAATAAAGCCATCTGAATCATAACTGTCTGAACCGCTAAAAGTAAAAGTTGTAGAAATAGTACCTGGTGAAGGAAATGCAGAGATTTTTGCAATTGGTTGCTGGTTTTCTTGAGAGTTACTTTGTTGAGAGTTTACAACGAGTAGTTCTTGTACGTAATTTGACCATTCTTCATTGTCTTTAACTTTGAAATAAACAGTGTATGTACCCGCTGATAAACCCGAGTATGAAAAAGCCTTAGAGATACTTACAACATTTCCTCCAATTTTCCATTCAAAAATTGTTTCATCGTCTGTTCCATATCCTGAAAAATAAATTGTATCTCCGACTGTAGCAGGGTTTGGACTGATTGAGCTTATATGAGCTGTTGGTTTCTGATTTAAAAAATAACCCTGTGGCCATTCATCGTATACTCCATTTTTATCATATGGCTCAAGCGGATTAGTTTTAAATTTGTTGTAATCACTCCAATAATTACCTTGTTGGTTGTAATCCCAATAATTAGAACAGCAATCTTCTGCATTTACTCCATTTTCAGAAAAAATATTGCGATAAAATGAGTTTTCATTTGATAATTGAGTAAGTGTTACTCCATTGTTGATATTGTTGCTTATCGTATTATCATAAAAATCATTATTATTTGATTGTACAAGTTTTATACCATTAATGTCATTATTTCTAATAATATTATCATTTATCTGGTTATTATTTGCACTATATGTAAGAGATAGTCCATTGTCGTTATTGTTTTCAATTGTGTTTCCTGCTATTATACTGTCTGTTGAAGTTACGAGATATATCCCGTTTCCACCTTGTTTTATTATATTATTTGATATTGTGCATCCGTAGGAATCACCTGTTATAACAATACAAGAATGGCTACTTGAGGCATGATATGTATTTTTTATTGTGCAACTAGAAATTGAAACATTAGGACTATTTATTTGTATAGTATGTAGTACAGGATTGTTTATATTTTTACTGTTGATAATTGTGTTACTTGTTCCATCTCCAATAATTGTTATTTCTTTGTTAATTTCAATGAATTCTTCGTATGTTCCGCTATGTATTCTTATTGTGTCACTATTATTTGCTGCGTCAATTGCACTCTGAATGGTTGTATATTCATATCCACTTCCAACATGTAATGTATCAGATGCTTCGCATGTTTCAACTGGTAAAATAACTGTAAAAATACCTAGAAGCATACTACAAACTACCAGTAATATTACGGTATCTCTCATTTTTTACCATCCAGTTTAACACAAATATTTTATAAATTTAATATGTTTTTTATCTATACTTCTTCTCTTATTTCGCTGAAACCTACTATGTTGTATTCTTTTTCTATTAAATCTTCTAATTCGTTATAGTTTTTAAGTTCATTTAGATATTTTAATAATGTATTATTTAATAAATCAGTAATATTTGACATATTATTCATAAATTCGGTGCCTCCATCTCTAAATGTGAGATTTTCAGCTAAATATATTATGTACATACTTGCGTTATTTCTCAATAAACATAGTCTAGCAGCAGAGTTTGTAATATTGACATATAATTCAACTAAATTAGAAAATGTGTCACTAAACTTCAAAGTATTAGAAAACATATTTTTTGCAACGCCAAAATTATCATATCCAATACTATAGTTTTCAATTGCTAGATAACAGTTTTCTATTGTACTATTTTTATAGGTGTTAAATGTTTGATTTTCATCTTCATTAATAGCAGATGTGTACCATACGCATGCTAAATCAAAATGATAATTACCTGAGGCTCTTAATTCTCTTGCTTTGTCAAGATAGCTTAATGATGATAAAAGGCGGGTTGTAAAATTAGTATTTTTTGATTCGAGAGTATCCATTTGTGTTTGGTGTTGTTGTTCTTTTTCTTCCCATTCGATGTTTTTCATTATATCTGCAACAAAAAACGTAACAATTATAATTCCAATCATTACACTAACAAGCATAATAAACATATTTCTATTAAATTCTCTTGACATAAATTACCACCCTTCTCTCCCTTTCCTCATTTATAATATCTCTTATCTCTTTTATATAAATTGTTCGTGTTATTTTAACGAATTGTAAATATAGGAAAAAACAAGATTGTTTAAAAAGCCATTGTTAATATGGGAAAAAGTTAAAAGAGGGACTTATTTTACCCTTTTTACAGGATTTTGTTTCTGCCCTGGTAGTGTAGCGGCCTATCATCCAAGCCTGTCGAGTTTGGGACTCGGGTTCAAATCCCGGCCGGGGCGTTCTTTTTTAGCTTAAACCTATGGTGTGTTCATCCCAGAATATCATTGGGCATACAATAGGGTTTTTTGTGCTTTCAAATTTAAGCTGTGCAAGATTCTCAAATTCAGCGCTTAATTGTAAAGCCGTTGCGAATCCAATTTGTCCCACGCCCGTTCTGTTTAATATATAATTGATGTTGTTTTCACCGTTTTTCTCAATGCGTATTTTGTACCATCCGTTACGCAGATATCCTCCAGATAAATCAGAGTTAAGTTTTATCCATCCGGTGCCTGAAACATAGTAATATAATGCTAGATACCAGTTTAATGGAGAAGTTACTTGTTGTTGAACATATTCAAATTTTAATTTTGCAATGTCTTGTCCGTTGTTGTTTTGAAAATCTAAGTAAAGATCTGCTTGTTCGCTTGCATCCCCGCAGGCGAACCATGATTCCCAATATATCATATCTCCATCGAGCTCATCAAAAGAGTAATTCCAATACAGCGGGCTACCAGTTGCTCTCATTTTTGTTTTAAATGATTTTGGGGTGTTGTAGTGATATCCTGATGCTACTTCAAAGACTGTTCCAGGTATGTTTTCACTATTTGTTTCAAACCATTGACGGCCGAAATATGATTGTGTTGCAGGTCCTCCTTCTGAGTCATCTGAGAAACCCTCTGTTACGCTGTCAGGATATTCAAATTGGGTTACTGTTATATCTGTTGGGTCGTCATCATCTGTTTCTCCGTCTCCGTCTTGGTCGATTCCATCATCTATATGTGCATCATCTGTTAACTCATTTGCATCGTTAGTTCCGTCTTCGTTGCTATCCCAAAATACGGTTCCTTGGTTGGATATTATTGTACCATTTTGTAAACCGGGATTAACAGTTGCGCTAAATTCTAATATTACACTGCTTTCTGCGGGTACTGCTCCATTCCATGTAATTTTGTTTTCTGCAGAAGCATAGTAAATAGTACCTGATGTTGCAGTTGCTGAACTTGCAACATATGTTGTGTTTTCAGGAATAAAATCTTCGAATTCATTTCCAGGGTTGTTATCTTGATCAGCATTTCCAGTATTACTTATTGTTACACGATATTTTATGGTGTCATCGCATTCTAAAGGCTGACCGTTTAAATCTTCAACTGTTTTTCTAGCCATTATCTCTGTTTTTGCAAAACCTGTGAATTTTAAATTATCTATAAATGCTGCACTGTCAAAGAGGTTGTCTCCAGAATCGATTATGTCAAAAGTAACTGTTATCTGCTCATTTGGAGAAACAGGATGGTTTACACCACCTATTTGTATTAAGTCAGATGCACCGGCGTCTGCACCAGGTGTTCTGAGCTGTGTATCAACCCAGTCAACACCACCAGGGGAACCACTTTGTGCAAATATATCAAAACCGGTACCTGGTATACTACGTGAATTAAGTAGGAAATAACCGCTGTTTACATCGAAGCGATATTGTGATTGTCCTTCTGATGGTGAATTGACAGTTACTGTTAATTTATCATTATATTGTGTTCCAACATATTCGGGGTATTCTGAACTAAAAAATTGTACATCATAGTAAATGTAATGCATATATGGTGGTACTTGTAAAGTCATTGTTAATTTTGCTTCATCTCTTGGGTAACCATATCTATCTCCTTTAAACCATGTTCCTTTTTCATCACCTGGTTCATTTTGACTTGTTGTTATTATATCTGTTCCAGCTAATCCTGTGCTCAATAATGCAAATGTTGGTCCATTTGTGGGATACATGGTTCCCAGAGAGCTTAATATTTCTGATTGTCTGTGGCCATATTCATCTGTATCAGTATATGAAGAGCTTATAAGCCATGATGAATTAGATAAAATTGCAAGAGCAAGATCCGCCCCATTGTAAGAACCTGCTGCAACATCATCTGATGGAAGAATAATAAAGATGTTTGATAGCATCAAACATATTGTAATTATTATTGTAATATTTTTACATATTTTTTTGTTATTCATTTTTATCCTCCTCCATATCCCATTATTTGTAATAAGTTAGATTCAACAAAATCATCGTCCTGAGTTGTATCATTTGGCGTTACAATACAATTCCAAATGTTTCCGATAATTGTTTCTTCTGAGACTATTACGCTTTTATCTGAATGTCCATCTTTTGTACATAAATAATTTTGGTATATCTGTTCATCTGAGAGAACTCTGTTATAAATATGTATTTCATCTATTAAACCTATAAAATTACTAATTTCTTTATTGCCTGCTGTAGCGTTAATATATACTTCGTCGATGTATATATCATCATCATCTGAACCGGCATCACATTGAAACTTTATTCTCATATTCGTAGGGAAATTATAATTTGTTTTGTTTATCCAAACAGTTTTGTGATAAAATATATTATTTTCGAATTCTACACCTTTATTATAATCTGCTACGATTATCCAGTTGCTACCATCATAGTATTTAAGCCAGAAATCTTCACCATATGATAATCCTCTTGAGTAAAACCAAAATTCGACTTTTATTGATGTATAACCAGGATTTCTAACATCGATTCCGTTTGTAAGATAAAAGGCTGAAGAATCTTCATTGTTGTCCTGTATATCTGCAGCATTAGCCCCTTGGTGTGCATAGGTTCCATATGTATATAGTGTACAGTCTCTACCGCCATCGGTATAGTGGCCAAAGTTATATTCAAAATTATCATATGCTAAAACAGACCATTCTCCAGGTAAAGGACCTGAAGTGGTAGTTCCAATTAAACCAGTTGGATTTTCACCGTTGCCTAAAAATGAGTTAGGGGTCTGTGTGTTTTCACTTGTTTCTAGTTCACCATCTATAAATATAGCTGAATTTCCTGTTTCATAATCATAAGTAGTAGCGATATGGTGCCATAAGTTATCAGCAACATTGGTAGTTACTCCTATTTCACTTTGTCCTCCGTTCATAGTATATGTGAACCATCTTAGTCGGCCTTCGTCTAATAGTAATTCGTAGATTTTGTTTCTACCATATGATGATATAACACCAGAATTATAAGATGTTTTAACCCAGGTTTCAAAAGTTAATTTATCTAGATAATTTCCATCAAAACAATATGGGAGGGATATGTAATCATCAATTCCATCAAACTGGTATGCCCCGCCTACCACTCCATTGCTATTCCATGTGGCACCATTAACTGTTCCGTTATTGTTGTTACCAGAATAATCTTTTGTGTTTGATAGATTGTTTGTGTCAAAGGGCATAAATAAATAATTTATTGAGTTTCCATCTAAAAGCCAATTATAGATATAAGAAACAGCATTGATAGCAGGATTTATAGTATTATTAAAACAAATTAGATCTTCATCAGTTGTGTCTGTTTTAAGACTTGAAATTAACATCGAGTCTCCTGTTAAATTTTGTGGTTGTGAAAAAGGTGTTTTTCCGTTTAAAATTCCACTAAAAATTTGGTTTTGTGTGCCGTCACTGTTTATATTATAGACGACAACTTCTATCATATCTGTTTCATTTATAAGTTGTATATTGTTTATGTTTATTAGTTCAAGTGGATAACGATATGTATCTATTTTCCAGTGATCATTTTTGATTTCTGCAGATCCTATCAAAGCCCCATTTGGGTAATCTCTTACAATTATGTTATAATTGGTTAAGGCTGTTCCTCCTTTGTGATATAAGACAATTAAACCCTCATCGTTTACATCTCCAACTATTTTTACAGATGTTTGTAGATCTGGTGCTGGTGGAAAAAGAGTCATGTAAATAGCAGAGAAAGCAACAACTGCAAGTAATACTAGAAGCATGCCACCCACTATTTCTGATACGGCATAATCTCTACTAAATACATTCTTGTATCCCTTCATCTCTCCCAATCCACGATTAAACTTCTATTGTTTCTAGTATTTGTATTTTTCTTGGCATTTTTGCAATTTGATAAAATTTTTTTTTAAAATAAAAATTTGAATACTACAAAAGATATTAGAATTAGAATAAAAGCAAATCTTACTCCTGATGAGATTTTTCCATCCATCATAAAACCGCCTAGTAGTCCACCACCGGTACTTTGAACAAGGACAAATGTGAAAAATACATTTTTAAGTGCTTCGGAATCAATTATTGCAATTGAAAGAGTACCAACGTTGCCTCCTCCTGCAGGCATTTTATCTTGTAGGTCACTAAATGCTGCAAAAATTGTTTTGTCAATAATTAATATTACTGCAAGAAAAACAAAGAAACTTATGAATATAACCATTGCATACATTGACATTTCTGATTTTCTTTGTTGTTCTACTAGTTTTACTTGGTCTATTTCTCTTGCTGCTGCTTCAAAGACTGCTGCTGTGTTTCCTCCTATTTCTAATGATTTGTTTATTGTTACAATTATTCTTTTGATTGCAGGTGTATTGACTCTTTTTGCAAAGTTTTCAAGTGATTCTTCTACAGGTATTCCCCAGGATAGTTGTGATGCCATCATTTTTAGCTCTGGTGTTAGTTTTCCGTGTTCTCCTTGTGCAGAAGATATTATGGCATCAAAAATTGTCATTCCTGATGATGTAGCACTGCTTATTTCTCTTAGAAAATCTGGTAGTTGTTCTTCTATTAGTTTTTTCTTTTTAGCTTTTATATGGTTGTAAAAACCTATTGGTCCTATGGATGTTATTAGACCAAATACAATAAAATCCATGCCTGTTAGTACGTTTCCTGATACTTCTGCTACTCCCGCAAATATTAAAATTCCGAGAAAAAAGAGTATTATTGATAGTGTAAGTGAGATGGCTACTAGTATCAAAATGTTTCTATCTTTTCCATAATATCTATCTGAATTGTATTTTTTGGCGTGGATTGGAAGTTTCATATTGTTTCTCCCATTCCTGAGCTCATCATGACATAGAATCCAAAGTATGCCATTGGTAAAATCAAAAGTGCTATTATGTATAGGAATGGAAATGATATTCCCTCTTTACTTGTCATTCCCATAACAGATATTATTATTACAAGAAACAGGGGAAATGCTATTACTGTTACAACAAATGATTCTGCCATTATTGCTAGGCTTTCAAGGTTTCTTTTTCTGTCTACTAGATCTTTTGTCATGAATTTTTCTACGCATCTTTCAAAATATGGGCCTAGTTCGCTTCCTGATTGTATCGTTGAAAGTATGCCTTGTACAAATTCTTTGAATTTTTGAGAAGGCGATATTCTAATTGCGTTTTGTAGTGCTGTTATTGTATCTACGCCCATCATGTTTATTTCTGTGGCTATTTTTTTTGATTCTTTTTGTATTTCACCATATAATTCTATTTTTGATAATGCTTCAAAGATTTCTGAAGGCGATATGCCTGCGACAGACATTGTATTTATAAAATTTGCAGCGTATGGGATGTATCTATCTATTTTTTTGCCTCTTGATTTTGCTTTTGATGTTGGCAGGCTTATGTAATATATTCCTATTGCGAATGGAACTATGCAAGATATTACTAGCATTAGAAGGGCTGTTATATTATGTGGTATTATAATGTAAAGAATTAGTGTTGATATGAAAGTAGATATGAAACCTAATACTATGTTCATTAGAACCATTGAGTAGTATTCTTGGTATAACATTGGTATATTTGCTTTTTCAAGTATCATGTTTTTACGTGTATCTACTATATTGTATTTTTCAAAGGTATTTGAAAAAATTCTTCTACAAAACCTGGTGTAGTTTGTAGATTTCACCTTTTAAGTTCCTCCTTGGCTTTTTTTAGTAGGTCGTTTGGGTATCTTGTGTATTGGTTTACGATATTTCCTACTTCTATGTAGTCTCTTATATTTTTTTCTTTCATCCAGCGTAGTATCAGTTTTCTGTTTTCTAGTTCTTTTTCTAGTTGTTCTTCTGTCCAGTCGCTTTGTACTCTTATGTTGTTTAGTATTTTGCTACTGCCGCTTGCTTCGAATCGGTCATCTGTTTTTGACATCCATCTGAATGGTTCCATGAAAATAAGTTGGTTTGTATCTGAGTCTAGTTTTACTATTTCTGTGATACTAGTCATTCTTCTAACTGTTTTTCCCATTAGGTCTACTGCGTTTTGGAAAACTATTATGTCTAGTGATGTTAGTAGTGCACGTGGAAGGCCTATTGGTGGGTTTTCAAGTCTTTGTATTAGTGTGTGTATATCACTTGCGTGAACTGTTGCATATGAAGTGTGACCGGTGGCCATTGCCTGGAATAGACTGTATGCTTCTTTTCCACGGACTTCTCCGACCATTACTACTTTGGGTCTTTGACGTAGTGCCGCACGTATCAGGTCAAACATGTCTATGTCTTTACCTGTTTTATCGTCGCTTGCTGAAAATCCCTGGCGGGTTGTTCCTGCTATCCAGTTTTTATGTGGTAGATTAATTTCTCTTGTATCTTCTATTGTTATTATTTTGTGTTGTGCTGGTATGAAAAGTGATAGTGCATTTAATGCGGTTGTTTTTCCGCTTGCTGTTCCTCCACAAAATAGTATTGATGCGCCTTTTTCTATTGCTATCCAGAAGTAGGCTGCCATATCAATTGATAGTGATTGAAAACCGACTAAGTCTATTGGTGTTAGCGGGTTTTCTTTGAATTTACGTATTGTAAAAGTTGATCCTTTTGTAACAGTTCTTGCTAGTGTCGTCTGCAGACGTGAACCGTCTGGTAGTTTTCCATCTACTATTGGTGAATAAATGCTTATTTGTTTTCCGCATATTTGTGCGAGACGTACGACAAAACTGTTTAAATCTAGTTCATTATCAAATTTTACATTTGTTGTTATTGCATCATATTTTTTATGATAAATAAAAATTGGTACATGGTGTCCATCACAGGATATATCTTCTATTCCGTCATCTCTCATTATTACATCTATTTTGTTGTATCCTAGAAAATCTCTGAAGAGATGATAATAAATTTTTTCTTTGATGTTTTTTTCTTCTTCTGTTAATTTTTGTTTGGTTTTTTCATCTGTTTTTTTATTTTTTGTTTTTGTTGATTTTAATTTTTGTGTTTTTTCTTGTTTTTTTAGTAGTTTTTGTTGTTGTATTTCTTCTTTTGTTTTTTTAGAAAAAAGCGGTTTTTTTTCTTTTGTTTTATTTTCCTCTTTTTTAAATATTTTTCTTCCTGTAAAATTTATGTCATTATCAATTATTATTTGGTCTAGTGTTTCTTTTAAAAAGTTCTTTTTTTCTTCTTCAGTCATGTTGCCTACGTTTATATTTGCAAGCATTTTGAATAAATGAGCAAGTTCTGTTTTGATTTCTTTTTCAACTTCTGTTAAATTTGGTTCTTCAATTTCATAGAAATATTCTTTGCTATTTTTGTCTTGTAGTATTCGTCTGACTGCAAGTCCATTATACCCAAATCCTTTTTTTTCTTCTGTTATTATGCAGTTGTCTTTGTTGTAGTATTTTTCTAAAGGTTTTTCTGTAATTGGTTCTATTTTTTGTTCTATTTCTTGTTTTTTTTCTTTTGCTTTTTTTAGTAGACCTTTTGTTTCATCTTTTGTTTGTTTTATTGTTTCTTCTGGTTTTTCAAGTATTGTTTTGGTTTGTGTTTTTTGAGTTTTTACTTTAGTTTTCACTAGCTCTGTTTGTTGTTCTAGTATCTGTTTTCTTTCTTGTGCTTTTTCTAGTAAACCCATATATTATCACTTTTTTTTGTATTTGCTCACAACTCGTTCATATATTTCAAAATCATTTGATTGAACAAATTCATCTATTGTTTCGGCAGGTAGTTTTTCTAAAAGAGTATCTATTATTTCAAGGGCTTGTCCTACTTCTTCATCCAAAAGATCAATTGTTGTTTTTTCCTGTATTTTTTGTTTTTTTTCTGAGGCTATTATTTTTTCTGGTTTTTGTGTTTTTATTTCTGGTTTTGTTTTAGTTTTTTTCTTTTTAAAAGCAAGTAAATCAAATTTTATTTCTTTTTTAATTGAAGGTTTCTTTATTTTTTCTTTGAATTGGTCTTGTTCTTCAATTTCTTTTATTTTTTCTTGTTTTTTTAGTAGTTTTTGTTTTTGTATCTCTTCTTTTTCTTTTTGTTTCTTTTTTAGTTCTTGTTCTTGTATCTGTTTTTTTTCTTCTATTTGTCTTATTTTTTCTTGTCTTTTTTGTTCTAATAGATGTTGTTTTTCTCTTTTTATTTTTTCTTTTTCTAGTTCAAATTCATGTTTTTTTTCTAGTTTTTCGGCAAGTTTTTTTTCTTTTTCTATTTCTTTTTGTTTTTCTTTTCTTAGTTTTTCTTGTTTATTTTTTTCGTGTTCTTTCTTTTTAAGTTCTTCTTCTTTTTCTTTTGCAAGTCTTTGCATTTCCTCTAGTTCATGTTTTTTTCTTTCTAGTTCTTGTTTGGTTTTTTCTAAATCTGTTTTTGCAATTGTTACGCCATTTGTTTTTTGCTTTGTATTTTTTGTTTTAGTTGGATTTTTGTTTATTTTTATGCGCCCAAGGCTTGTTAGTATATTTTGAGGTTCGTCATTTTTCTTTACAAAATCTATGCTTTCAAGGTTTAGTGGTTCATTAAAAGTAGTTACTTTGTTTGAAAGAGGTGTTAGGTTATTTATATGTATATTTTGATTAAAAACAGGTTGTTTTTCTACTTCAAATAAGGTATCGTTTATTTCAAAATTATTTTGTAAGGTTTCTGTTTTGAATAAAGGTCTTATTAGTGTTCTGTTCCATGGTTTTCTTATTTCTGTAAGTGTTGTTTCTTCTGTTGGTTCTTCTTTACTTGTGGGTTGTAGTTCATGTTTTTTTATTACTTCATCTATTTTGCTTGCGATTTCCAGGTGTAAATCTATGAATGTAGGCATTTCTGGTTCTTTTTCTTTGTTTGGTTTTGGGTTAAATCTTATTTTTTTTCTTTTCAGGTCTGTAAAAAACCCCATTTCAGATAAAAGTATTTGTAGTTGAAAATTCTCTTGCTTTTTTTTCCCATCCTTACTTATTTTTAGCATTCTTACCAAATCTCCCTCTGGATTTAGTAGATGCACTACATTAAAAATTTTTTATGCGGCATCCCATTTTTCATATATGTAAAGATTTATTAATTTAATAAAAGTTTCTATTATGATTTATGATTTTTTGTTTTTCTTTTACAAAACTTTTTTTTGTAAATTTGTCTTTTTTTTGTTATTTTGCTACAAATTGACACATAAAGTATTAATTCTTTAGTAAACAAAGTTTTATTCTATTAAAATAAGGCTATTGCAATCAGAGGTGAACTCTATAGATATTAATGCTATCGAATGTCCAAATTGTGAAAGTAAAAACGTTGCTAAAAAAGGAATAAGAAAAGGAAAGTTTAGAACTAGATATCTTTATCGGTGTAAAAATTGCCAAAGAAGATTTACAGATCAAAAATTAAAAAATATGATTTATTCTCCAGCTGTAATTTATCATGCCTTAAATTGTTATAATCTTGGTTGTACTTTTCAAGAAACTAGTAATCTAGTTAATAAAAAATTTAAGGTTAAGACTAGTAAAAGCACAATTTATTTTTGGATACGCCGGTTTAAAAGTTTTTGTCCGATTTATTTTATGAGGCAAAATTTTAAAGATTATAAAGATGTCTTGTTTACAAAGCGTTTTGAACATGAGAATCTTGATTATTTGTTTATGTATCACAAATATAAACTAGATGCTCTCGCAAAAGGTAGTTTTTTAGGGTTGGCAAGGTATATTGCTGATTTTGAAAAAGGATGCCCAGATGTATTTTTTGAAGTTGGAAAACGCTGCTCTGAACCTTTGTTTGAAATTCAGGTAAATACTAAAAAACAGGTAAATTTAGCATGTAAAATGGCAGAGTTTGCATTACTTGTTGCAAAAGAAAATATACAGAGGCATAAAATTGTTGAAAGATTTATGGTAATAAACGATAATGCGACAATTGCTTGTGAAGTTCCAGTTTGGTACTGGGATAAAAAATTTAATACAGGAATTACTGGTCATATTGACATGATACAACTGAGAAATAATCTTGTTTATATAGTTGATTATAAACCAAATGCATCAAAAGATAAAAATGCAGCAAACCAGCTGTATCACTATGCCTCTGCTCTTTCTTATAGAGCTAAATTACCTTTTGGTAGTATAAGATGTGCTTGGTTTGATGAAGAAAGTTATTTTGAGTATGCACCAATAGATGCAAGTATTAAAACAAAAGTTATGATGTAAATGATGATGTAAATAAACATAAAGATTATGGGCTTATCTGTATTTTGGCTATAGTAAAATAAAAGAATGGATAATAAATGGCAAAATCAAAAAATTTGAAAGATAAAATTTCAAAAGAAACCAGAAAAAAAAGTGCTGATGAAGAATTCAGGGAAATCGTAAAAATTGCAAATGGTCATAAAAAAACACTAAGTGCATTAGCTAAACATTAAACCTAATTAGCTAAACATTAAACCTAATTAGCTAAACATTAAACCTACTTAGCTAAACATTAAACCTAATTGGCTAAACATTAAAACTATATTAACAAATTTAACAAATTAAATATAAAAAATAGGGTGGTAAAGGTAGTAAAGGTAGTAAAGGTAGTAAAGTAAAATGTAAAATATTTTTGATTTTTTATTTGATTATTTTTTATTTGATTATTTTTTAGTTGGCTACTAGCATTTAAGTTTATTTGTTAAGTCTTGAAAAATTTACTTTTTTTTAAGATTTTGTAGTGAACCCCAAATAGTATACAACAAGTTAAGTTAACAAAAATAACAAAAACTATTTGGGGGTTCACTCCATAAATATTAAACAAAAATATTAGAAAAAAGACTTAAGGATTGAACAAAAGAAAAGACGCAAGTTTAGAACAAAGATTGATATATAAGGTGAATACAAAACGCAAGAATTAAACGCAATTGAGATGACTGTTTATATCTTAGGTGAGACGCTAATTTTTAACTGCGTTGGGGTGGGATTAATGTTAAAATAAAAAAAATTATTTTTTTTGCTTTGTTTGTTGGTTTTGCAACTTTATCTTTTTGTTATTTTTGCTGGGAAACTTTAAATAATAACAGTGACAAATATTATCACTGTAGTATTGTAGGTATAAAATATAAGATGGTAATAATAAAAAAAATAGTGTTGATTTTTTAGCCTGGGAGGTTAAAATTCAAAAACTATATATAGTATTTATTATATCTACACTTTAGAAATTTAATAGCATATATATGCTAGGAGAGAATGGGAAAATATGAAAGCAAATAGGAAATTTAAGGAAGAAGAAGCAGTATCAGCTGTTATTGGTGTTATTTTAATGGTTGCAATAACAGTTGCAATAGCAGCGACAGTTTATGTGTATGTTAGTGGAATGGTGGGTGGAACACCAGATACTACGCCAGAGATAACTTTCACAAAAGATGAAGGGGCCGACCGACTTATTGTTGCAAAATCAGATAGTATAACAAAATGGCAAGACGTCTCATTTAAATCTGATGCTAAAGTAACTATATTGATTAATGGTGAAGTTATATTAGCTTCTGCTGCAGATCTTACTGCAAATGTTGCATATACTCCAGTAGCAGCTGCCATGGGTGTAGGGGCTATTACGGATGCCATAGATGCAGGAGATTTCATAGATATTGAGGGAACAGATGGAGTAGCACTTACCACCGTAACAACTATTACGCTGATACATATAGAATCAAACAGTGTTATTGGAACCTATGAATTTGCTACAATTGCGGCACAGAACATAGCATAATAAAAACAACATTTTTTCTTTTTTTTATTTTTTTTTGAAAGACTAATTTAATGTTTTACTGTTTTTAGATTTTTTAATATTTTTATTGATCATACTTTAATTTATCATTATCTTAGATTGATTTCAATATCATCTAATTATGACAGAAACTGGAATCTTGCTAAGATATAATACGACTTGTTGTTGGAATGGCAATACTATTCTAATAATCTTTTATGATTTCTTATGATAAATCTAACAGCCACTTCCATAGCGTCAAAGAACATCTTGAAAAAAAGAAATAGATTTTTTTTCTAATGATATCATGTTATAATAAATCTA
>Ga0105099_10000648_pt1 | contig 23172 bp, 21 predicted proteins | sample PPLLak3cmMay2015_2_FD_79138 | JGI IMG/M metagenome (GOLD analysis project Ga0105099, IMG submission 79138) | Freshwater sediment microbial communities from Prairie Pothole Lake near Jamestown, North Dakota, USA - PPLs Lake P8 Core (1) Depth... | ecosystem: Environmental > Aquatic > Freshwater >... | reverse complement strand
GATGCCCGGTGACAACGCCAATCTGGAGATCGAGTTGATCACGAAGGTGGCCATGGACAAGGGGCTGAAGTTCGCCATCCGTGAAGGCGGGCGGACCATCGGCGCCGGCAGCGTGACCGATATCGTCGAGTAAAAGATATGGCCAAGAGCGAAAAGAGGATTAAGTTTGGCTTGAAGTGTGTCGACTGCGGCGAGCGCAACTACTCCACCATGAAGAACAAGCAGAACTCCGCCGAAAAGTTGAACCTGAATAAATACTGTCCCCGTTGCCATAAGCATACATCTCACAAGGAGGTAAAATAGGTCAGTAGCTCAATGGTAGAGCACCGGTCTCCAAAACCGGGGGTTGGGGGTTCGAGTCCCTTCTGACCTGTTCCTGAAAATGGAAACAAAAAAGAATATATTCCGGCGGATGGGCGATTATTTGAAGGATGTTCGCGGTGAATGGAAAAAAGTGACCTGGCCTGCCCGCGAAGATGTCATCAAAACATCGATCGCCGTCGGTGTCTCTTCGATTTTTTTCGGAGTTTTCCTCTTTGTGGTTGATGTGGTGTTTTCCCGAGCCATCCAGGGGATCATGGATCTCCTGAAATAACGAGCGAGCACGTAGATGGCTTTGGAATGGTACATAATCCATGTTTTTTCTGGATCAGAGGAGTTTGTCGTCAAGGCTTTGAACGAAAAAATCAAGAAATATTCGATGGAAAGCCAGATCGAAGAGATCGTCATTCCCAAAGAAAATGTGATCGAGATCAAAGACGGCAAAAAAGTCGTGTCGGAAAAACGGTCGTTTCCCGGATACATTCTTGTGCGTATGGAAATGAACGACAAGAACTGGTATTTTGTGCGCAACACACCCAAGGTGACCGGTTTTGTCGGCGCCGGGAAAAAACCCAAGCCGCTGTCGCCGAAAGAGGTGGCCACCATCCTCAAGCATATCGAGGATACGCAGGAAACGCCGAAACCAAAGTATCATTTTGAACAGGGGGAAGCGGTCAAGATAATCGATGGCCCATTCGTCAATTTCAATGGCATCGTCGATATGGTGAACGAGGAGAAGAACCAATTGAAGGTCACTGTCACCATCTTCGGCCGGGCCACCCCGGTGGATTTGAATTTCCTGCAAGTTGAGAAAATATAGGAGTAAGCAGCATGGCAGCCCCGAAAAAGAAAAGTATTGTCAAAACTTTCCGGTTACAGCTTCCCGCCGGCAAGGCGACGCCTGCACCGCCCGTCGGTCCAGCTCTAAGCCAGCACGGGTTGAATATCATGGAGTTTGTCAACCAGTTCAATAAATTGACCGCCAAAATGGAAGACGACATGATCATCCCCGTCGACATTCAGGTCCACAACGACAAGACGTTTTCTCTGGTTCTGAAAACCCCACCCGCTTCCTACTTTCTCAAGAAGGCTGCGGGGATCATGAAAGGATCCGGAGAGCCGAACAAGTCGAAGGTGGGCAAGGTGACCCGCAAGCAGGTGGAAGAGATCGCCCGCCAGAAGATGATCGATCTGAATACCACGACTCTCGAAAACGCTATCAAGACGGTTGAAGGGACCGCCAGAAGCATGGGATTGGAGATTAAAAATGTCTAAGAGTGGGAAACAATATCGTAATGCCCAGGAGAAAATCCTACCGAAGGAATACACCATCGAAGAAGCGGTGGCCATGTTGAAACAGGTGAAATACGCCAAATTCGATGAATCGGTCGATATCGCTATCCGCCTGGGGATCGACCCCAAGCACCCCGATCAACAGGTTCGTGGAACGATTGTCCTGCCCCATGGGACTGGGAAGGTGAAAAAGGTCCTGGTGATCGCAGCCGGGGAGAAGCAGAAAGAGGCGACCGATGCCGGAGCAGATTGGGTCGGAGGCGAGGATATCGTCGAGAAGATCCAGAAGGAAAACTGGTTCGATTACAACGTGGTTGTCGCTACCCCCGATATGATGAAGAGCGTCGGGCGGTTGGGGAAAACACTTGGAACGAAAGGTCTGATGCCGTCGCCAAAGGCGGGCACTGTCACCTTCAATGTCAAGGAAACGGTTGCCGAGATCAAGAAAGGCCGGGTCGAATTCCGTGTCGACAAATCCGGCATCATCAATTCCAGTATCGGAAAAATTTCGTTCGAGCCCGAAAAAATCGTCGACAATTCGAAAATGTATATCAGTGCGATCCTGAAAGCGCGTCCGGCGGCCCTGAAAGGTAAGTATGTGAAGAGCGCCTATATCAGTACGACCATGAGCCCGTCGATCAAGCTGAATATTTCTGAGCTCGAAAAATAGAGCAGGAGGAGCCAGTGGCCAGTGTCCAAAATTTATCGATCAAACAGCGTAAGGTAGATGCGCTGGAACAGATATTCAACAGCAGCGGCGTCTATCTCTTCGATTTCCGGGGATTGAAAGTCTCAGAATTCGAAACTCTGCGCCGCAAAGTGAAGGAATCCCAGGCCAATGTCCAGGTGATCAAAAATCGGCTGGCCATCAAGTATTTCGAAAAACAGAAACTGCCATATGGCCGGGATGTGTTCCAGGGAACCATCGCCGTTGCCTACAGTGACGCCACTTTCGTCGAGACTGCGAAGATCCTGGTCGATTTCGAAAAGGAAAACAAGAAAATCAAGATTCTTCGCGGGTTCATCGAGAGGAAACCGATCGATGGGCCGACCATCGTCGAGGTCTCCAAGTTGCCTTCCAGGGAGCAATTGATGACCCAGTTGGCCTTCGCCTTCACCGCCCCGTTGCGGAAATTCGGCTTGGCCTTGTCGGCGCCGTTGACTTCAATGTTGATCTTATTGAGAAATCTGAAAGATAAAAAAGAAAAAGGAGGATAACATGTCTGCAATCACCAAAGATGAATTTTTCGGTCATCTGGATAACCTGACTGTTCTCGAACTAGCGGATTATATCAAAGAGTTCGAAAACCGGTACGGGATCAAGGCGGAAATGGCCGCCATGCCCGTGGCCGGAATTGCCGGTGCTCCCGCCGCCGAAGCTGCTCAGGTTGAAGAGAAGACCGAATTCGAGGTCGTTCTGAAGAGTGTCGGCGACAAGAAAATCAATGTCATCAAGGTTGTTCGTGAAGTAACCGACCTGGGACTGAAGGAAGCGAAGGATGTGGTTGATAAAGCCCCCAGTTCAGTGAAGAAAGGTGTCTCCAAGGAAGAATCCGAAGCCATCAAAGCGAAATTTGCCGAAGTCGGAGCGGAAGTCGAAATCAAGTAGTGATGCGGTTTTCCTCGCGATTCGAAAACAATAATCTTTGAAGGGCAGGTATGCATACCAAAAACAAGTATATTGAGAGGATCAGTTTCTCCAAAATTTCGACGCCGGTAGAAGTGCCCGATCTGCTAGAGATTCAGAAGAACTCCTACAAAGAGTTTCTGCAGATCGACACCCTGCCGGAGCAACGGAAGAGCAACGGCATCCAGGCGGCATTCAAATCCATTTTCCCCATTTCCGATTTCAAAGAGACGGCGATTCTCGATTTCGTCTCCTATAGCTTGGGAGAGTGGATGTGTCGATGCGGATCCCTGCAGGGGGTCGACAACGCCATGCCGGTGTGCCGCTCCTGCGGCACCGTCCTGGGGCTGGAAAGCGAATGGACGGCGCAGTCGGTTTGCCCCGAGTGCCACGACATCGGGTCGGTCTATTACAAGACCTGTGACCAGTGCGGGGATATCGCCCGGTTGAAGATCAAGTACACCCCGGAAGAATGTCTGGACAAGGGATTCGATTTTTCCATCCCGCTGAAGGTCAAACTGCGGATGGCACTATACGGCGAATCGAAAAAAGGAGAGAAGATTATCCAGGATGTGAAGGAGCAGGAGATCTTTTTCGGTGAAATTCCCTACATGACCGAACGCGGTACCTTCATCATCAACGGGACCGAACGGGTCGTCGTTTCGCAGTTGCAGCGGTCTCCCGGCGTCTATTTTCTCCCGGGAAAATCCCGAGGCGAATTCATGGCCAAGATCATTCCGGCCCGCGGCGCCTGGATTGAGCTTGAAGAAAAGCTCAATATGCTGCAGATCCGACTCGACAAGAAGACCAAGAGGATCAACGTCACCACTTTCTTGAAGGCGATGGGGCTCTCCGACGATCTGGAGATTCTGAAGCGATTCTATACGATCATTCCGGCCAAAGTGGAGAACGGAATCTTCTATTTCCAGAATTCCAGGTTCCTCAAAGACAACAAGCTGACTGCCAGTTTGTGCGACAAGGATGGCAGCGAGATCCTCCCGGTCGGTACCAAACTGATGATCAAGCACATTAAGGATCTGGAAAAATCGGGTGTCGAATATATACCCGTCGATATCGAACTGTTCGAAGACCTCTATTCCGCCTGCGACCTGGAGAATGTATTAAAGCTCAACGAACCGATCGGCACTGCCCAGATCAAGAAACTGAAAAAAATGCGGACCGAATTTTTGGCCTTTTTCCCCGAAAGTGAGGAAGAGGAACTCGGACCCATGCTGGCCTATACCCTGCGCAAGGATAAAAAGAAAAAAGATGTCGAGATCACCGAAAAGGTGGCCATCCAGAGCGACAGTGAAGCGGAAGACAAGGTACCCAAAAATCAGGGTGATGCCTTCATCGAGGTTTTCAAGAAACTGCGTCCCGGAGAACCTGTCACTCTAGAGGGTTCAAGAAAATTCTTTGAGAACATGGTCTTCGATTCACGACGGTATGATCTGTCGACGGTTGGACGCCTGAAGCTGAACATCAAACTCGGCTTCAAGAAAGACGCTCACAAAGAAGTCCATACATTGACGCTCGACGACATGGTGGCGATCGTCCAATATTTTCTGAAACTCAAGTTCGATCGCACCGGCACCATGCGCATCGACGACATTGACCACCTGGGCAACCGCCGTATCCGCGCCGTCGGCGAATTGGTCGAAAATGCTTTCCGCATCGGCCTGATGCGGTTGGAAAAGATCATCCGTGAACGGATCACCAATGCCCAGGATATCGCCGTCATGCTGCCCCGGGACATGTTGAACACGAAACCGGTCCTGGCCGCCCTCAAGGAGTTTTTTGGGACTTCGCAGTTGTCGCAGTTCATGGACCAGACCAACGCCCTTTCGGAAACCACTCACAAACGTCGTATTTCGGCCCTCGGTCCCGGCGGTCTCAACCGCGAGCGGGCCGGGTTCGAAGTCCGCGATGTCCACTCATCCCACTATGGACGGATTTGTCCCATCGAGACCCCGGAAGGTCCGAACATCGGCCTGATCTCTTCGCTGACCACTTTTTCACGGGTCAACGAATACGGGTTCATCGAAACACCGTATCGAAAAGTGGAGAAGGGCCGTGTCGTCAATTACTTCACCATCCTTCATCCCGGTGATTCGTCCCACAAATACCTGGAAGAGGTCCGCGAGGATATACTGAAAGCCGAGGTGGATCGTCTGCACAAGAGCAAAAAGAAAGCTCCCCTGTTTCTCTATAAAGCATATTATCTGACCGCTTGGGAAGAAGAGGAACATACGATCGCCCAGGCCAACGCCAAATTGGATGATAAGGGGAATCTCGTTTCCAAGCGCATCCAGGCCCGCCATGCCGGGGAAACCATCTGGGCCGATACGCATGAGATCGATTTCATGGACATATCCCCCAAGCAGATTGTATCGGTCTCGGCTTCGCTCATCCCCTTCCTGGAACACGACGACGCCAACCGCGCCCTGATGGGCTCGAACATGCAACGCCAGGCCGTGCCTCTGATCAATCCCCAGGCATCGATAGTGGGCACCGGCATGGAGCATCGTCTGATCAAGGATTCGGAGGCGGTTATCTCCTGCAAACGTTCCGGTGTAGTCATGAATGCAGATGCGGAGCGGATCATCATCAAGGTGGATGCCGACGAATACCTTTCCAGTGAAGGATTTCAAATCCAAGCCGACCTGTACGAATTGAAAAAATTTCGCCGTTCCAATCAGAATACGGTAATCAACCAGCGCCCCCTGGTCAAGGTCGGGGAACGGGTCGAAAAGGGTCAGGTCCTCTGTGACGGCCCCGCCTCGGATCGCGGTGAATTGTCATTGGGGCGGAATATTCTGGCTGCTTTTGTCCCCTGGCGCGGGTACAATTACGAAGACGCCATCATCCTCAGTGAACGGTTGGTCAAAGACTCGGTATTCAATTCCATCTATATTGTCGAAGAAACGATCGAAGCCCGGGAAACCAAGCTCGGTCCCGAAGAGATCACCAGGGATATTCCCAGCGTTTCAGAAACCGCTTTACGGAACCTGGATGAGAGCGGTATCGTACGCATCGGTGCCAAGGTGAATCCCGGCGATATCCTGGTGGGAAAAGTTTCCCCCAAAGGCGAAACCCAGCTTTCCCCGGAAGAGAAACTTTTGCGCGCGATCTTCGGCGAACAGGCGTCTGAAATCAAAGACTCTTCTCTATACTGTCCTCCCGGAGTCGAAGGAACGGTCATTGATGTCAAGGTATTCACCCGGCGGGGACTGCAAAAAGACAAGCGGGCCATCGAAATCGATCGGCTGGAAACGCTTAAAATGGAACGGAATCTGGAGGATCAGCGTGCCATCCTGATCCGTGAAAAATTCGAGAAAATCCGGACCTTGCTCAAGACCGAAAAACTGGTCAAGGATTTCGCCTTTGAAAAACGGAAATATGAAAAGGGGTCGATTCTTGCCCTCAGCGAAATTGAGGTCGGCGACGAAACGTTCCTGAAAGAGGTAAAAAAATCGGTATCCGAAGAGACCCGCAACAAGATTTTAGAAATCGAACGGAAGGTCAAATTGCATATCGATTCCCTGCGCATCGAGATGCAGGACAAGATCGATCAGATGAAGAAGGGAGACGAGTTTTCTCCCGGAATCATCAAGATCATCAAGGTATATGTGGCGGTCAACCGAAAAATTTCGGTCGGTGACAAAATGGCCGGACGGCACGGAAACAAGGGTGTCGTCGCCCGTATTCTCCCGGTGGAGGACATGCCATTCCTGGAAGATGGAACACCGGTAGATGTCGTATTGAACCCTCTCGGCGTTCCCTCCCGTATGAACGTCGGCCAGGTGTACGAGATGATCCTGGCCTGGGCGGGAAAGATACTCGGTTTGCACTTCGAAACGCAGGTGTTCGACGGGGCTGCCGAGACTGATGTCGCCTTCTACATGCAAAAAGCCGGCCTGCCGGTCGACGGTAAAGTGGTTCTCCATGACGGGATCAACGGAGAACAGTTTTCCAACAAGGTAACGGTCGGATACATGTATTTGATGAAATTGGAACATATGGTCGATGACAAGATTCATGCCCGATCGACCGGACCATACTCCCTGATCACCCAGCAGCCGCTTGGCGGAAAAGCCCAGTTCGGCGGCCAGCGGGTGGGCGAGATGGAGGTCTGGGCATTCGAAGCGTATGGAGCGGCCTATATCCTTCAGGAGATGCTGACCATCAAGTCGGATAACATTTCTGGCCGGAACGAAATCTACTCAGCCATCGTCAAGGGTACCATGGATTTCAACCCCGGGCTCCCCGAGTCGTTCAATGTGCTTTTGAAGGAATTGAAGAGTCTGGCGCTGAACATCGAAATGGTCAAGAAAGAAAAAGTGGATGAAGAATCGATCGTTCAGGAAAACATCGCCGCCATCTCCTAAGGAGCCACCATGCGAAAATTGAGAAAAGACAGCCGCGAAGTCAAGATTATGGATTACAGCAAGGTCAAGATCAGTATCGCTTCCCCGGATATAATCCGCAGCTGGTCGTTCGGTGAAGTCACTAAGCCGGAAACCATCAACTATCGGACTTTCAAACCCGAACGGGATGGTTTGTTCTGTGCAAAGATCTTCGGTCCCACCCAGGATTACCGTTGTCTTTGCGGGAAATACAAAGGATTGAAATACAAGGGGATTGTCTGTGAGAAGTGCGGCGTTGAAGTTACGCTATCGGCCGTTCGTCGGGAACGAATGGGGCATATCGAATTGAATTCCCGGGTCGCCCATATCTGGTTTTTCAAGGGGATCCCGTCGCGGATCGGTGTCCTTCTGGAAATCAGTTCCAAGGATCTCGAACACATCGTTTATTATGAAAACTACATCGTCCTGGAACCGCGAGATGTTCCGGGTCTGCGTTACAAACAGATCCTCTCCGAAGAAGAGTATCAGGATCTGGTCGGAAAATACGGTGAAGATTCGTTCCGCGTGGGAATGGGAGCAGAGGCCTTATTCGAGTTACTCAGCGCCATCGATCTTCAAAAGGATGTCGATCACCTGAAATCGCGAATCCGTGTCGAAAAATCGATCCAGCGCAAGAAAAATATGGCACGGCGCCTGAAATTGATGGAAGATTTCCTTAAATCGGGCAATCGGCCTGAGTGGATGGTCCTGACGGTGCTGCCAGTTCTTCCGCCCGACCTGCGCCCCCTGGTGCGGTTGGACGGCGGCCGGTTCGCTTCTTCCGATTTGAATGACTTGTACCGACGGGTGATCAACCGCAACAACCGCCTGAAAAGACTTCTCGACCTCAAGGCCCCTGAGTTGATCATCAAGAATGAAAAACGGATGCTCCAGGAATCGGTCGACGCCCTCTTCGACAACCAGAAGCGGAGCCGCAGCTACATGAGCTCCCAGCGTCGTCCCCTGAAATCTCTGTCCGATTCGCTCAAAGGAAAGCAGGGGCGGTTCCGCCAGAACCTTTTGGGAAAACGGGTCGACTATTCGGGCCGGTCGGTGATCGTCGTCGATCCCAAGCTCACCCTCGACCAGTGCGGAATTCCCAAGAAAATGGCCCTGGAATTGTTCAAGCCGTTCATTTATAACAAATTGGAGAAGAAGGGGATGGTCACCACCCTGAAGGTTGCCCGGACCTGGGTGGAGGAGAACCGTGACGAAATATGGGATGCCCTCGATGAGGTCATCAAAGAACACACCGTCATGCTCAACCGTGCCCCCACCTTGCACCGGCTCGGTATCCAGGCATTCAAGCCGCACCTGGTAGAAGGCAATGCCATCACCCTGCATCCACTGGTGTGCCCGGCGTTCAATGCTGATTTTGACGGTGACCAGATGGCTGTCCATATCCCACTTTCAGTGGAAGCCCAGGCCGAAGCGAAGCTGCTTATGCTCTCCACCCATAACATCTTGTCGCCTGCCAACGGAAAACCGCTGGCAGTCCCAACCCAGGACATGATTCTCGGCTTTTATTATTTGACTTTCACCAAGCGGAATCTCAAAGGTGAAAACATGATCTTCGCCTCCAACAAGGATGCCATTCAGGCATGCGAACAGGGCGTAGTCGACCTCAACGCCCGCATCCGGCTTCTCTATAGGGGAAAGATCAAGAACCTGGACAGTTATCTGCTCGATCCCCAGGATATCGTCAATTGTCCGGTCACTGAAATAAGCACCAGGGACAATCGGCTGCTGGTTACCACTCCGGGTCGCATCCTCTTCAATGAGTTACTTCCAGAGGATATTCCATTCATCAATGGCTTGCTCAAACGTAAGGGAATCCAGAACCTGATATATTATATCTATCTCAATTATGGTTTCGGCCCGACCGTCAAGACGCTGGACAAGCTGAAGGAGGCCGGATTTGAGTACGCCACGCGGGCCGGATTCACCATCAGCATCTCCGACCTGCTGGTCCCGCCCGAAAAGCAGCAGATTATCCAGCAAACCGAAAAGGAGTTGGAACGAATTGAAAAGAGCTACAAGGACGGTCATCTGACGGCCGGAGAACGCCACAACAAGATCATCGACATCTGGAACAAAGCCACCGACGAGATCCGTGAAAAAATGTTCGCCCAGATGCGACGCATGAGCTACGAAGGCGACCGGATGAACCCCATATTCGTCATGTCTGACTCAGGTGCCCGCGGCAGCAAGGATCAGTTGAAGCAGCTCGCCGGTATGCGCGGCCTCATGGCCAAACCGTCAGGAGAAATCCTGGAAACGCCGATCACCGCTAATTTTAAGGAAGGATTGTCGGTCATTCAATACTTCATCTCCACCCATGGTGCCCGCAAGGGTCTGGCCGATACGGCTTTGAAAACAGCCGATGCCGGATATCTGACCCGGAAACTGGTAGATGCAGCCATCGAGGTGATCGTCAAGGAAGACGATTGCGGCACCATGAACGGAATTGAGGTTTCCGCCATTATTGAGAACGGAAAGGAGATCGAACCGCTGATCGACCGCCTCGTCGGTCGAACGGCCCTCGAAGATATCGTCTCGCCTGACGATCCGAACAAGGTGATCGTCAAGGCCGGTGAGGAAGTCGATGAATACAAAGGCAAAGAGATCGTCGATTCGGGTATCCTGAAGGTAAAGATACGTTCCGCCCTGACCTGCGAAACTCCCCGTGGAGTCTGCGTCAAGTGTTATGGCCGGAACCTGTCGACCGGAAAACGGATAGATCTCGGCGAGGCGGTGGGGATTATCGCCGCCCAGTCGATCGGTGAGCCTGGTACCCAGTTGACCATGAGAACCTTTCATATCGGTGGTATCATCCAGTACGGGCACGAAGGGCAGACCGTCCTCCAGTCAGGTTACGAGGGGATCGTCAAGTACAAGGACCTCGATATCATCCAAACCTCCGGAGGTGAATTCATTGCCATGAACCGCATCGGGTCGATCCAAATCCTCGACTCAAAAAAGAGAGAAAAGGCGATGTACCCGGTGGCCTATGGATCGAAGATCCAGGTCAAGGACGGCCATACCGTGCAGAAGGGGGATACGCTGCTGGAATGGGATCCCTTCGCTAATTCGATTCTGACCAACGATGACGGTGTCATCGAGTTGAAGGACCTTGAGGAAAACATATCCTTTGTCAACGCCCGAGATGAAGCCACCGGCAAGATCACCCAGGTGGTCATCGACGTGAAGAATGAAAAGCTCCGTGATGAGTTGCAGCCCCATGTCAATATCCGCGACGTTAAGACCAACAAGATCAAGCGGAAATATTACCTGCCGGTCAACGCCCATTTGAATGTCAAGGACGGCGATGAAGTGAAGGCGGGCGAAATCATGGCGAAGATTCCCTCAGAATTCGCCAAAACCAAGGATATCACCGGTGGATTGCCGCGCGTTACCGAGTTGTTCGAAGCCCGAAAGCCTAAGTTTCCCGCTAAAATGGCCCAGATCGATGGGATCGTCGAATTCGGCAAGGTACAGAAAGGGACACGAAAAATCATCATCAAACCCCTCGAGAAGGGGATCAAACCAGATGAACACAACATCCCCCGCGGCGCCCACATCATCGTCGGCGACGGCGATCGGATCACGGCCGGGACGCCCTTGATGGATGGACCGCTCAACCCGGTCGATATCCTCAATGTTCTCGGCGAACAGAAACTGGCCGAGTACCTGCTCAAGGAAATCCAGGATGTCTACCGCCTGCAGGGTGTGGAGATCAACGACAAGCATATCGAGATCATCATCCGTCAGATGATCAAGTGGCGGAGGATCGAAGATTCGGGTGATACCACCTTCATTCCCGATCAGATCGTGGAGAAATTCAAGTTCGAGGAGGAGAATGCCCGAGTGGCTGCCGAAGGCGGTATTCTAGCAAAGGCAAAACCGGCGTTGCTGCCGATTTCCCGTGCCGCTCTTGCCTATGACAGCTTCCTGTCGGCCGCAGCCTTCCAGGAAACGACCCGGGTGCTGACCGAAGCGGCGATCGCCGGCAAGGACGATGTGCTCATGGGCATCAAGGAAAATGTCACCATGGGGCGCCTGATCCCGGCCGGGACCGGTTTCCCGCTCTACCAGAAGCAGACCGAAACACCTCTGCAGGAAACGCGTTTTTTCCAGGCGCAATAATCCGGTTTCATCGCTAAAACGACCGGTTGCGGTCAGAGATAATCTTTTAGCTTGGACTGAATCCCAAATCTATGAGTCCCGGTGAATCCGGCCGGCAAAGCCGCCGCCGGGAGCGAGATGGATGACCCGTTTCGTATTTTGATCAATACGGACGGTTTCAGTCCGGTAATCGTCGCCGTATCGGTCGGCGTTCACCCCGTCCTGGAACAGGTCCAGTTGCCATAACCCGGAGGGGAGAAAGGAAAAATCGATCTCCAGATCACGCTCCGTCCAATCGGTCAGTCCAGCGATCCACCATTGATTCCCGCGGCGACGCGCCATGGCCAGGTAATCGCCCAGGCGGGCCTTCAGGACAAAGGTTTCGTCCCAGATGGTGGGGACGTCGCGGATGAAGCAAAGCGATTCTGGCTCCCGGCGATATTTGGACGGAGAGTCGGCCAGCATCTGCAAGGGGCTCTCGAAGACGACATACAAGGACAGTTGCTGACAGCGGGTTCCCATGCTCATGGGACGGTTGAACGTAGGTTGAAATTGACCTTTGGCGGCGTTGGTCATCGCTCCCGGTGTGAAGTCCATCGGGCCAGTCAGCATCCGGGTAAACGGCAGGGTCACAATATGTTCGGGGTCGCAGGTGGTGGCCCATTTGCAATGCTCGAGGCCTAAGACTCCTTCCCGTGTGAGGACATTGGGGTAGGCGCGGCGCAGACCGGTGGGCTTGAAGGAGCCATGGAAGTCAACCAGGAGGTGGCGCTTGGCCGCTTCGCGGGCAATGGTCCAATAGTAGTTGACCATCCACTGGTCATCGCGCTGCATGAAATCGACCTTGACCCCGGCAATCCCCCAGGCGGAAAAGCGGTCGAGTGCCGGTTGCAGTTGATCCCACAGAGTTTTCCAGACGACCCAGAGGATGATCCCCACTTTCTTTTCACGGGCATGAGCGATGATCCGATCCATATCGATCCCCGGGGAGAGGGCGAGAAGATTTCCCAGCGGATACCATCCTTCGTCGAGGATCACGTATTCGATACCGTTTTCAGATGCGAAATCAATGTATTCAAGGTAGGTTTCGGTGTTGATCCCGGCATTGAACTGGACTCCGAAGAGGTTGTTGGCGTTCCACCAATCCCAGGCGACTTTGCCCGGGTGGATCCAGTCGGTATCGGATAATTCCAGGAGGCGTGACAGTTTGAAGACCAGTTGATTGAGCAGTAGATCTCCATCGGAGCGGGCGATGACTACGCCCCGCCAGGGAAACGGACGGTTCCCGGTTGTGGCCGCGAGCCAGGGGTGGCGATCGGTGACGACTGGATTGCGGTCGCGGTTCATCTTTTCGGCGGCGACGGCGGCGGGAAAGATCCCCGAAAGCCGATACGGTGAAGTGGCGGAGCCGGTCAGATACATGCCGGGATAATCTTCCAGATCGGCTTCGACCACCCCCAAGGTTACTTCGTTGCCTGCGTGGACAAGAACCGGGAGGCAGGCCATCCGCTTGGTTCCCACCTCGGACACCCTCATGGGTTTGTATAAACGTTCGGAGTGGCTGATGAATCCGTCTTCTTCCGGGAAACGAATGTCGCGATCCTCGGGCAGTTGCAGGGTGAATTCTTCGGCCGTCACCCGGACGACTCCCGGTCGTGTGCCGATCCAGCGGTAGGCGACTCCATCGTTGTAGACCCGCCACTGGAGGCGGTATCCCTGGCGAAAACGAAATTCGACTGCGGTGTAGATATCAGGGATGCGGGCGAATTTTTCAGGAACGGTCGGAATGATTTCACTTTTGATCTGTTTTTGTGCGATCGATGCCACCTTCCCTTCCCAGCCAAAGTGTTTTCCCGATTCGAATTGCAGAGAAATGGGGGAGGGGGCGACCAACTGCCGCCCTTGGTAAGTCAGAGACCAGGTGACCGTTTTTTCGGTATCGATGATGACTGCGATGCTCCCATCGGGGGAGACGATCAGTGTTGCGGATGCGTTCAAAATTCCACCGATGGCTAATAGGAACACCAACCCAATCAATTGATTTTTCATTCGGATCATTAATCTGCCTCACGGGATATTGAATTTCCCTTCATCCGGGAGTACTATAGGGGGAGCCGCACATGGGGCATATTGTAGCGAATTATGAAATTCGGGTCAAGGATGGATATCTTTTTCGGCATGCCCAATGCCAGTCCGGGTATCGATATACCCGACCAGATATGCGGACAATGGCGAGATCGGATTGAATCGTTTGCTGACCGGGTTCTTTGAAGCGGAATGAGTTGGCAGAGAATTTGAATGGATGTTGTGAATCAGGAGGAATCAGGATGCAAAAACGGATGTTGGCGGTTTTGTTTGGGTTGATTTTCTCAATCGGCGGCTTTTCCCTGTACGCCGATCGATATTCGGTGCGTGTGCTTGCGGACGGGACACCGATCCTGGCCGAACCGATCACAGAAACCCAGGCGATCGGTCGCTTGAGCAAGGGAACTGTGATCCAGAATGCGACGCTTGTCGGGGACTGGTTCCGGGTGAAGATTCTGGCCAATGAAAAACGACCCGGACTAACCGGATATATCGATCGGGAACGGGTTGAGATCGTGGCGGTGGTACGCGGGGACGATGACTCCGCCGAAAGACCTATCACCGGTTCCGAACCGATTCGCTCCCGCCCCGTCAGGGAACGACCGGAACCAGTTCCGTCGCGGATCAATCGCCGGAGCGAAACCATTAAAACTCATCTTCTCAGCGGCGGATTTGGCATTGGCATCCCTTACGGCGTGATCGGCCTGAATGCCGAACTCAATCCCTTTTCTCTGCTCGGAGAAAACATCATGGAAAATGTCACCTTCAGTGTTGGCTTGGGATACGCCGTTTATGGAATCGGTTGGTCAGGCGGAGTCCGCGTCTATCCTCTCGGTCAGAAAAAAAAGCTGCAACCTCGGGTGGGATTCTATCTCGGCTCGGTGGCCGCCCATTTAAATTGGGAGGAAGTACTGAGCGGGGGAGCTTTCGGCGGTGGGATCGTCTGGCGTCCGACCGATCGGATCTCGCTCGATATGGAACTGGTGTTCATTGCCTTTTTATTCGAGTATAGCTCAGGAATGCTGGGTAGTGACCGGGTAAAAATTTCGACCGGGGTCAAGTTTCATCTTTGAGCTAAAGCAGGAGAAGCGATCATGAAACAGTTGCTACGAAAAACAAGCGGAATTGTGGCGCTCATCGCCATTATGGCTCTGGGCGGATGTTCCTCGGCGGGTTCAATGGTGGTGACCACTCCCGTAGAAAGGTCGCTGGCCCGCTATCCGTCCCTGCTGGTGACCATCAAAGCGGATATCGAAGATGCGGAGCAAGAGACGGCAGACCTGCAGTCGAGGCTCATGGATCTGCTCATCGAAGAATCGATCTTCAAGCGCGTGGCGGTGGCCCGGGAAGAAGGGATCACCTACGATCTGCTGCTCAAGGTGCGCATCGTCGAGCTGCGCCGGGTCAACCAATCGGAGCGGTTTATCGCCGGTGCCTTGGCGGGTCGAGCCAAACTGATCGCCGAGCTGGACCTCCAGGATGCACGAACTGGGAAAATGCTCGGGCAGGCGCAGGTGGAGGGAAAATCGGGAGGCGGTACGGTCTTCGCCGGTGGCACCGATCAGGCCGTCCAGAAGGCGGCGGAACAGATCGTCGAATTTCTCCATTCGCAGTACGAATAGAATTTCGACATTCCCGTTTCGTTCGTTTCTGCATTTAATCTGGCGATAGGACCGATTCAGTTGCCCATAAGGGTCATTGATCGGAAACGGGTACATTTCCTCCTTGAGAATAGTAAAATGATGTTGTTCAGAGGAGGAAGCAATGGCGTCTTTGATCGTTTGCAACCAAGTCGGGAAAAAACCTCCTTGGGAAAAACCGAGTCTCCGCATTGGTCGGAGTGACCTTTTCCGTTGAGCCGGGAGCAGTACCTGCGGTTCCGTGACCATTTTCTGTTCAATGCCGCGAAACAACCCATATCCAATGACTCAGATGAACTTTGGCGCTGATCTGGTAGCGCTGGCGGTAGTCAATTTCGCCGATGCCTCCATACTGGTGATGGTCCAATTCACCCGGACGATCGGCAACGGCAAAGAATGAAAAGGGCTCTGCTTCTCCAAACTGAGAAAAAGCGAACGCGGAGTATTGAAAAAACGATTTCTTTATGATACGGTAGAACCAATACTTGATGGAGGTTTAGAGATATGGAAAAAAATGGTCAAAAGATTACCGTTGGTCCGGGAATTCGTGAGGCAAAAAACGTATGGGGTGTTATGGGAGAGATGAAAACCCTTGCTGAGAACGCAACTGTTTCCGCCGAGGTCCGCACCCAATTGGGAGATCTTCTCGAAGAACTCAACTATGCCCTGCGGCTGTTGACTTGGAAAGCCTATCGGCCTGATGCAGATACCACTTTGACAAAAGCGCTTTTAGAACCGACAAATCGACCGTGTCCGAACGGTCCCCCCTGGGAACCCGTTGTCGGGATGCTCGGAGCGGCCGATTTCGCGGAAAAGATACAATATCAAAAATAATTTTGATTCGTTTCTTGTCTTGAGTACGAGGTGAAGGGCTTGATCGCACCGTTTTTGAACGGCTTCACCCTGGTCGTCACCGACGAGTGCAATTTTCATTGTCGCTATTGCATTCAGAAAAAAAGGGGTGGACCCATGGATCTGCAGATCGTCGGAAAGGCGCTCGACCTGTTTCACCCCTTTTTCAAGCCCGGTTGCTCGCTGAGTTTTTCCGGGGGAGAGCCGCTTCTTGCCTTCCCCTCGATCCGATCGATCGTCAAAAGAATCGAGATTGCGGAAGCTAATTCTAGAAAGGGGATTACCTATTCGCTCAGTACCAATGGTTCACTGCTGGATGACGAAGTGCTCGGCTTTCTTGATCATCATCATTTTACGCTGCTGCTGAGTTTCGATGGACTGGCGCAGGAAATGAACGGGCGCGGCACAACGCCCGGGCAAATGGAAACGGTGATCTCGCGCCTGCGAAAAACGGAGCACATCGGCTGGTTCACCCATAGTGTGTTCACTCGTGAATCGATTCACTTGCTCGCCGATTCGATGGTTTATCTCGGGGAAATCGGGGTCCGCAAGGCCACATTTTCGCTCGATCTCAAATCGGTGTGGGAGTCTGACGATCTTCGGCAATTCACGGAGCAGGTGCGGGGATTACGACAGCGATTGGCTGGGGGAAAGAAACACCATGAAAGCTTTGAAATCCTAAATTTTTCTGGCCATTCCAGCCTGAATGGCATGACCTGTTCGGCAGGGAAAGATCGGCTGGCGGTTTCGGCCGACGGTCGGATCTGGGGGTGTCAGGCACCGGCTGCCCATGCCGGCAATGGTTCCGGATTTCCGGAAGTTTCCGCCTATTGCCTGGGAGATGTGTATGAGATGTCACCCCGAAGTATGGGCGACCCGATGGACAGGAGAAAAGAAATGGAAGCTATGCAAATGGATCTGCTGTTTGCCCCCGATGCCCCCTGCACCTCCTGCCGCCACCTGATCCATTGTGATCTGTGCCCCTATGAACTTTCCCTGTTAATGCGAAAATGGGGAACGATCCCGGCCTGGGTGTGTGAAATCGCCCGAATTTCCGATCGGGAATACCACTAAATTGAACCTGAAAACTGATCGGGTTTTTATTTTTCTTGTAACCGGAAAAGAAGATGGCGCGCCTCAGAGACTTCCGGTACTCCTGGATCAGCCCTGGCTGTCCGCTGAAGAAATTCGACGAAGTAGCGAGCGGCACTTGCTGGATTCCCTGCCTGCAAACTGATCTTGCCGAGACAATAGAAACTCTTGGTATAGATATCTCCCCATTCTCTCCGTCCGAGAGTCAGACGAGAAATCGCTTCCCATTCCTTTTGAGCTTCGGGAATTTTATCATTCTCAAAGAGAACCTCGGCAAGAGAGTGGTGATAGAAGGGATGATCACCCTGACGTATACCTTGACCCGGGAGTGTCTGAACAGCCTGGTGAAAGAGATCTGCTGCTGATTTCCAGTTCCCTTTTGCTTGTTGGATCACGCCCCGCAAATGGGAAAGACGGCGGAGGATCGGTTTTCCCCCATACCGATTTGAAATAATCTGTAATTCACTGGCTATCCGTTCGGCTTCGAGAATATTCCCCTCATTCACTAATTGTATCCCGATGAGATGGAGGTTTTCGGTACGGAATTCAATGCCAAAATTGAAGGACAGATCAGACTGGATGCGATTCAAGATTGATCGAGTCAGGGTCCGGTTGCTTCGGCGGTAGTAATAAAAAAAAAGGCTTGATAATGTGCGTTGATAAATTCGACTCCGCTTTTGGCCCCGTGCCATGTTAAGTATCTGGTTCGTTTCCTTTTCATAAATCTGGAATCGATATTGTTCCAGGTGCAATTGGGCCAATCCCTGAAGCGCGGCCAGGCGGACCTCGTCCCGCGATGAATATAGTAGCTTGGTAAAGAGGGATTCGGCATTCTGGGATTGGTTCTGAAACAATTGGATCAGGCCGCGGAATTGGAGTATTTGCGGATCCTCAGATTCTTCTGGTAATCGGGTTGCCACATCAAGGGCGTCTTCAAACTTATAGCGGCAGATATTGAGTTGAATGCTAAGCTCCCTCATGACCGGATCATCCGGTTCGAATCCGGGTGTATTTTTCAGCATGTCGCAGGCACGTTCGATATCTCCCATGGCGCCGAGAATGAATACTTCGTTTTGAAAGGCGGTCTGGGAGAAGGGGTGGATCCGGCGGAGGAGGGCGAATTGTTGCAGGGCATCGTTCCACTCTTCCCGGTTACGATGCAGGGATCCCAAGTTCAATAGAGCCTGTTCGTCATCGGGGTACAGTTCAAGAACCTGTCGGTACTGGCGGATCGCTTCCTGGGTATCGTTGTCGCGGTGGAAAGCCGTGAATCCTCTAACCAGGCATTGATCGCGAAAGGAAATACGGTGCAGCAACCGGAGCGAATGGTCCAGTGATTTTTGAGCTTCTGAATACTGGTCGAGATATAAATAACAGAGATATGTATACCAATGGGCGAGGGCGAAATCGGAGTCCAGCTTCAATGCCTGGGAGAATTCGGCAATCGCTTTCTGAAATTGGGAGCGGAAGTAGTACTCCTTGCCCTCGACGAAATACTTCATCGATTCGGGAGAAAACGTACTTATCTTGGCCACCGGTTCGTGGAAATCATCGGCGGTCTCTTTCCCCGTCAAGCGCAACTGGGAACGGATCTTCGCCTCCAGATCGTCGCTGATGGAAAAGACACTCTCCTCCCCGAAGCCATTGCTTTCCAGGGAAACCGTCTCGCCGTTGCGGGGAAGTCGCAACAAGGCGGAAACCCGAAATGACTTTCCCGATTTGAAAATGGAGCCGTCGAGGATCTGCGAAACATTCCCCAGTTTGGCGACTTTTTGGATGAATTTCTGTGTATAAGGATACTGGGCTTCCCCTTGCAGCTCGTTATATATGTCCAGCAACTTATCTGCGGGTAGGATACGGATGTATTTCGATTGGCTCAGGGAACTGGTCAACAGGTGGGTGATGGTTTTCTCGAGGTAATTGAGGCGTGGGTCTCCGGTTTGATTGTGAAAATATAGAATGGCCAGGGAGTTCTGGTTGCGTCTGGAAATCAAAGCGTCATTCTCCCTTTTCTGTTCACCGGTCGATTGTAAACGGGTGAAAAGGATCCACCCGCCGACAACGATCAGGCTGGCCATGAGGGTGGTGACCCAGGGGGACAGCCGCCGGGTCGGTCGCTGAAGGCGGGAAGGAAGGCGTCTGGGGTGGCTGGAGCGGGTCAATTGGTCGTAAACAGCCGTGAGGTCGCGGTGCATCTCTTCGGCATATGTGTAGTGCTTGGTTTTACTTTTGGATAGGGAGAGGCGGATGATCTGGTCCAGCAGGGGGGGGATCGAGGATCGATCCAAAAACCGGATCATTTCAGCGAGGGTCGTCCCGAGTGCCACTATATCGGTATCCGGATCTTTGTTCGTGTTGGGGTCCTTCCAGGCGGACAGGCCGAAATCGAGAATTTTGACTTCTCCGCGGTCGGTGAGCAGAATATTTCCGGGATTGATGCGGCCGTGAACGATCCCGGCCTCATGCGAGCGGGTGAGGCCGGCCGAGATCTTCATGGCGATCCGGATGATCTCCTGAACGGAAAAGGGAAGTGTGCCGGTGCGAATGGCTTGATCGATCTTGTAGGAGACCGTTTCTCCTGGATGGAACGCCACGGCGACGAACAGATTCCCGATATCGTTTTCTCCGACCAGATATATCTTCTGAATATTGGGGTGCTCGAGGGCCGAAATGGACCTGATCTCTTCCAGGAACGCCTTCTTGAAATCGGGATCCGCTTCCTTGGAACCTTCGATGAATTTCAGGATGACGAGCCGCTTGAGCTGTGTGTCGAGAGCTTTGTAGACCGTGATGGAGCCGCTTTCGCCCAGCCGTTCGAGTATGTTGTAATGGGAAATCGATTGGCCGATCATTTTTTTTACCTGAATTTTATCACTTCTTTTATAGACGAATCGATGCTGAATTGCAATCGTTATAGGCTTTTTCGGCTGGCGGAAGAAAAAAATCATTATTGTTGACGAAATTGTTTTATTGTTCTATAATACTAGTACAATGGAAAAGAAAGAGCTCAAACGGTTCACAATTCAGCTGGATGGGAATTCGCCCATTCCCGTATATGAGCAGATCAAACAAGCGGTGAAGCTGGCGGTTCTTTCCGGAGAATTGCAGAATGGCGACCAGGTTACACCCATTCGCGAATTGGCATCGTTTTTAAAGGTCAATCCCAATACAATCGTCAAGGTGTACTATCAATTGGAAGTGGAAGGGTATCTCAAGGCTCAGGTCGGATCAGGGATATTCGTTCAGCATGATCCGTTGAAAACCGCTCCCGATTCCCGGTGGATCTTTCAGAACCTGACCGATGATTATGTTGTGCAGGCATCCCGTCTGGGGTACTCCCTGCTTCAGATGGTCGAAGAATTGCATCGCCGACAGGGAGTCAAGGGTGAGACCAAAGAGGAAAAAGGAGTATGAGTGGTCATGGTTAAGAGATTTCTGTTTTTCCTGATCTTGCTTTTTTTCTTTCTCTGGATTATGGTTATGGAGGTGCAGGCCGTACAGGTTCGTGGCGCTTCCCAATCCGCGAAGGAAAGTCTTCCAAAGGTTTTGGGGCAGTCGGGGCAGGTTGTGGCCCTCAACGCCGGTCACCATTTTCTAGGAGAAAAAAAATGAACTTTCCAGGCGAATTGAGTTGGTTGTTGGCCGGGATTATCTTAATATTCATTGAGTTCTTCATCCCCGGGGTAATCATTGTGTTTTTCGGTGCCGGAGCGATCACGGTAGCGTTAACCACCTGGATTCACCTGACGCCGACCCTTCCCTGGCAGATACTTGTGTTTTCCATATCATCGGTGCTGTATCTGCTTTTTTTACGCCGCTACCTGAAACGGATATTCATAGGAAAAGAGCGGGTGGAAGGAGAGGATGTCAACTACGTCATCGAAGTCGGCAAGATCGTTTCCGTGAGCGAGTATATCCAACCGGGCGAAATCGGCGGCAAGGTGCGGTATCAAGGGACGTTCTGGGCCGCCCGCAGTGACGCGATCTGTACTCCCGGTGAAAGCGTACGCATCAAGGGGTATGACAACCTCACTCTGATCGTGGAAAAAATATCTAAGGAGGAGAAGTAATGGATCCGATCACACTGGTTATGATTGTTCTGGCACTGGTCGTCGTCATCGCGCTGTTCAAGACGGCCCGCATCGTTCCCAATCAGGAGACGTTCGTGATCGAACGCCTGGGGAAATACTCGCGGACGCTGGGAGCCGGTTTTCACATCCTGATTCCGTTCATCGATCGTGTCGCGTATAAACACTCATTGAAAGAGCAGGCCATCGATGTGCCTCCACAGATGTGTATCACCAAGGACAATATTGCTGTGGAAATCGACGGTGTCCTCTATCTGCGGGTCATCGATCCGGTCAAGGCGTCCTATGGGATCATGAACTACAACTTCGCCATCATCCAGCTGGCTCAGACGACCATGCGGTCCGAGATCGGCAAGATCGATCTCGATGTCACCTTCGAATCGCGCGAAACGATCAATGCCTCCATTGTCACCTCCATCGACGAGGCTTCTGATCCCTGGGGGATCAAGGTCACCCGGTACGAGATCAAGAATATCGACCCGCCCCCCTCGATCCGCGATGCTATGGAAAAGCAGATGCGCGCAGAACGGGAAAAGCGCCAGCAGATCGCCCTCTCCGAAGGTGATATGCAGGCCAAGATAAATCGTGCCGAAGGTGACAAGCAGGAAGCGGTGAAAAAATCGGAAGGCGATCGGATACGGATGGAAAATGAGGCCAAAGGGCAGGCCGCTGCGATTCTGGAAGTCGCCCGGGCGACGGCACAGGGAACGCGGGAAATCGCCGATGCGATCAATCAGCCGGGGGGAAAGGATGCCGTTTCCATGCGGGTCGCCTTGGACTGGATCCAAACATTTTCCCATTTGGCGAAAGGGACCAATGCCATGATCGTTCCCACCAGTGTCACCGATCTTGCCAGCGTCACCTCGATACTGGGCAAGCTCTTTGAATTTGGCAAGGAAGCGAAGTAGTCATCACATCTTCACCCGGGACAGAAGGAATGCGGCGGGGGCCTGCTCAAGGTCGGTCTCCCGCCCGTTTTTTCAGTGGATTGAGATGAAACTATCCGATAATTGGATGAACCAAGACATTTTGCCGAGAGGGGATAGGTGAAAAAAAAATCGCTGCTGCTTCGTTGGATACTAACAAGTTCGCTTGCCGTAATGGCCTTTGTTTTTGTTTTGTTTCTTTTTTCGGAAAACGGTTCGGCCAGTTTGCCGATGCCGGAGAGTGCCGAACCGGTTCAAAAAATCGACCATCCCGGTCTGCCCAATTGTTACCGGGTCAGTGCGACGTTGATCCGCGGCGGGCAACCCACCCCGGATGGGTTCCGGGAATTAAAACGGATGGGAGTCGTTACGGTCGTCAACTTCCGGGTGCGTAATTTCGAAGAGAAAACGGTGCGCGCGACCGGCTTGAAATATATTCATCTGCCGATGTACACGTTTTTTTCCAGCTGGGAGTACTTCTCCCGCTTTCTTGATTTGACGGCCGCCTCCGATCGTCTGGTTTTTGTCCACTGTCAGCACGGAGCCGACCGGACCGGCACTGCCGTGGCTCTGTATCGCATCTTTCACCAGGGCTGGAGCCGGGAAGACGCCCTGGCCGAAATGACCCAGGGACCCTTCGGGTTTCACAAGATCCACAGTCATTTGAAACGCTTCGTTCGCGGTTTTCAACGACTCGAGAAGAGAAACTGAATCGAT
>Ga0105099_10000646_pt1 | contig 23257 bp, 21 predicted proteins | sample PPLLak3cmMay2015_2_FD_79138 | JGI IMG/M metagenome (GOLD analysis project Ga0105099, IMG submission 79138) | Freshwater sediment microbial communities from Prairie Pothole Lake near Jamestown, North Dakota, USA - PPLs Lake P8 Core (1) Depth... | ecosystem: Environmental > Aquatic > Freshwater >... | reverse complement strand
GGTGGTTTTGCGGCGGATCGCCGCCGCATCCAGTCGGTCCAGGTTTTCCCGTCGCGATTCGGCGAACTTCCTCAGGAGCTCTTTTTCCTCCCGGGTCAAGTCGCCGGGTGTGTGGACGTCCACTTTGACGAACAGATCGCCCGTCCGGTGGCGCTGAAGATCCTTCAGGCCGCAGCCTCTAAGGCGGAACACCTCTCCGGATTGCGTGCCGGCCGGAATTTTCAGTTTTTCCGTCCCGCCGGAAATAAGGGGAATTTCGGCGGTCAGGCCAAGGGCCGCCTGGGCGAAGGATAGCGACAACCCGCAGACGAGATTGTTGTCCTCCCTTTCGAAAATATCATGGGCTTTCACCCGGATGTCCACGTAGAGATCGCCCCGGTCCGCGCCCGCGTCGCCGGCTTCTCCTTCCCCGGACAGGCGCAGCCGGACCCCGTCCCCGGCGCTGGCAGGAATGCGGATATTCAGCGTGCGCTTTTGAATTTTTCGACCCATACCCCGGCATTCCTCGCAGGGCGCGGCGATGATTTCTCCCGCTCCCCGGCAGTGGCTGCAGGTCGTAGCTACGCTGAAGAATCCCTGGCTCCGGCGGATCTGGCCGCGACCTCCGCATGTCGGGCAGACCGATGGCCGGGTTCCGGCCCGGGCTTTTGACCCCCCGCAGGACGAACAAAGCTCCGCCCGCTGAAGGGAGATGTCCTTCTCGACGCCGGACGCCGCTTCTTCCAGGGAGATTTCGACTTCCAGCCCGAGGTCCCTCCCCCGGACCGCTCGGGACCTTCGCGTCCCTCCGCCGAAACCAAAGTTGAAACCGAAGAAATTACCCAGAATATCCTCGAAGTCCTCGAAGATCGATCCGGAGAATCCTTCAAAGCTGGCGCCCCTGAGCCCGTCCTTGCCGTATCGGTCAAAGGCTTCGCGCTTCTGGGGATCTCCCAGGACGCTGTAAGCCTCGGCCGCCAGCTTGAACCTCTCCTCGCAGGCCTTGTCGCCCGGGTTTCGGTCGGGATGATACTTCAAGGCCATCTGCCGGTAACATTTTTTAATTTCCTCAGCGCTCGCGGTCCGCGGTGCGCCCAAGATCTCGTAGTAATCGAAATCGTTCATGATCCGCTTTTCATCGCTATTCTGTGCTTCTCTTTCTCGATGATTCCCTTGATCTGCTCATCGGTTAATCCCGACGAGGACTGGACGACAATCTTCTGCTCCCGCCCGGAAACGACATCCTTGGCCGAGACTTTCACCATTCCGTCGGCATTGATTTGGAATGTCACGTCGATCTGCGGGATCCCGGCCGAAGCGTCCATGATTCCGATCAAATCGAACATCGCCAGGGAGGTGTTTTCCGAAGCCTTCGGATTTTCCCCCTGCAAAACGTGGATCCGGACCCGGCGTTGATTGTTTTCGACCGTGGTAAAGGACTTGGTCTTCCGGCAGGGAATCGTCATGTTTTTATCAATGATCTTTTCAAAGCCTCCGTTCTCGACCTCGATTCCCATGGGCATCGAGGTCACATCGAGGAGGAGGACGATGTCCTTCATCCCGCCCTCGAGAATGCCCGACTGAATAGCAGCCCCCAGGGCGACGCTTTCGTCCGGATTGATCTGAGTGTTCGGGATTTTCCCGAAGAACTCGCCGACCTTCTTCCGGACCAAAGGCATCCGCGTCTGTCCCCCGACCATGAGGATCTCGTTCACCTGGCCTGGAGCGAATCCGCTCTCCCGGAGAACCTTATCCATAAGAGGCAAGGTCCGGTCGACCAAGTCCCGGGTCCATTCCTCAAGGGTTGCCCGGTTGAGCGTCGTTTGAAGATGCTTGGATCCCGACGCGTCGGAGGAGATAAAGGGCAGGTTGATCTCGGTCTCCTGGGTGAAGGACAGCTCCCGCTTGGCCCGCTCGGCGGCTTCTTTGAGACGCTGGAGACTATAAGGATTTTCTCCCAGGTCGACGCCGTACTTGCTCTGGAAGTCCGCCTGGAGACGGACAATGATCCGCTGGTCGAAATCCTCCCCGCCAAGGTAATCATCGCCGGCCGTCGCCAGGACGTGGAAGACGCCGCCGCTTATTTCGAGCAGGGAGATATCGAAGGTGCCGCCGCCGAGGTCGTAGACGGCGATCAGCCCGTCGGGATTCCGGTCCAGGCCGTAAGCGAGGCTGGCGGCCGTAGGCTCATTAATGACTCGGAGGACTTCCAGCCCGGCGATCCGGGCGGCGTCCTTGGTCGCCTGGCGTTGGTGGTCATCGAAATGGGCGGGAACGGTAATGATGCACTCGGTGACCGAGGCGCCGAAATACGCTTCGGCGCAGCGACGGAGATAATCGAGGATATGGGCCGAGGCTTCCTGGGGGGTGATCGTCCGCTCTTCGAAACGGATCAGGACGTCGCCGTTGGACGCTTCGGACAGTTCATAGACCATCCGTTTCCGGGCTTCCTCGATCTCCGGCGATTTGAATTTGCGACCGATCAGCCGCTTGACCGCGCAGACGGTTTTTTCGGGATTGGTCAACGCCTGCCGGGCAGCGAGGTTCCCGACAAGGATCTCGCCCGACGAGGTGAAGCTGACGGTGGAAGGGGTTGTCGGCATTCCTTCCAGGTTGGGAATGACTTTCGGACCGTCGTCGGCCAAGTGGGCGACGCAGGAAAAGGTCGTTCCGAGGTCGATTCCGATGACGCGTCTGCTCATCTCAATCTTTCTTCGGCACGAGGACCTTAACCAAAGCGGGACGGAGCAGGCGGTCGTTCAGCATATACCCTTTCTGAAGCATTTCCCCGATCATCGGTTCCTCGATCCCTTCGGTTTCTTCCATGGTCAGGGCATGATGGAAGGAGGGATCGAATTTCCCATCGGTCTCCGGGATGGGTGTGACGCCCCGTTTGGTCGCCAGGTCGGACATCTGCTTCCAAATCAGCTCGATGCCCTCCCGGAATCCGTCCGGGGCGTCGTGGGCTTTGAGCGCCCGTTCGAGGTTGTCGATGACAGGCAGGACATCCTTGAGGACGTCGGCTAGGGCGTACTGCATGAATTCGCCCTTTTCCCGTTCGAGCCGCTTCCGCAGATTTTCCGATTCGGCCAGCGTTCGAAGCGCTTTATCCTTCCATTCGTCGGCATCCGCCCGGGCTTTTTCAACGTCCCGGTCCCGGCTTTCCAGGGCCTTTTTCAGCTCCTCATTTTCCGCGCGGAGCGCCTTGATTTTCGCGTGGTCCTTGGCGTCCTTGTGATCCTTATGCTCCCGGGATTCGGCAGGCTTTTTCCGGATCGCGGCTTTTTCGTCGCCGCCGGGATTAGGCGCTTCCCCGGCCGCAGGGGCCGCCTCCGGCTGCGATGGGATTTTCACTTCGTCTTTGGGGTCGTTTTCTGACATGGTGGGTACTCTCTAGGAATTTGTCCGGCAGATCGTCTGGCTGATTCTCTGGGCGACGTTGTCGACCAGAGGGATGATTTTCCGGTATGGGATGCGCTTTGGGCCGATAATGCCGAGCGAGCCCAGGACCTGGGTTCGGTCTCCGTAATGGGAGAGGACAAGAGCGCAGTCGGAAATCTCGGGGAGATTGGATTCCGAACCGATGAGGACTTTGACCCGGTCCAGGGCGATGAATTCGGTCAGCAACCGGGCCAATCCGGCCCGCTCCTCGATATTCTGAAAAAGGGATTTCAGCCGGGACATGTCGCCGCGTTCGAACTTCCCGATCAGCTTGGAAGCTCCCTGGAGAATGATCGGGTCGTCGAGGTCGTCCTGCTGGATCGAGGCCTTCAACAGGTTGATCAGCCGGGAGAAGGCCTGTTCGAACTTGGACGTCGATTTGCCCAGGTCGTCCAGGATGCGGTCGCGGGTTTGGGACAGCGTCCGCCCGGAAAAATTCGCGTTGATGTACTGGGAAGCCCGATCCAGCTCCGGCTGGTCGAACGCCGTCTCCGTCGGAACAATTTCCGTCAGGACCAGGTGGAACGGCGTCATGAGGATGATCATGACTTTTCCCGGGGCAATTTGGATGAAGCGGATGTGATGGAAGCGGATCCGGGAAATCCGGGGCTGGATCACGAAGCCGAGGCTGTCGGATTGTTCGGACAGCACCCGCGAGGCCTGGTGAAGAAGGCCCGGGAGGTCGCCCTTGCGGATCGAGAAATCCTGGGCGACCTGGTTGATCTGGTCGAACGTCAGCGGCACTCCGTTCAGGAGGTTGTTGACGTAAAAACGGAAGCCGCGATCCGTGGGAACCCGGCCGGCCGAGGCGTGCGGCTGGGCCAGGTATCCTCGCGCCTCGAGCCGGACGAGGATATTGCGGATCGTGGCCGGCGAATCCTTGAGGATCCGCTTCTCGTAGATGGCTCCCGAGGACACGGGAGCGCCGGATTTCAGATAGAGCTCGACGGCCGCGGATAAAACCGTCCGATCCTTCTCTCGGAGCTCCTGCGCTTTCATGGGTTCCTCGAAAATTCTATCGGAGGCGGATGCCCCTGTCAACGAACGTCCGGTCGGGAATGACGCGCTTCCTGTCGCGGCCTTAAGCCTGGATCACCGTCAGGCGCTCTCCGTCCGGTCCTCGCGAAAGACAATCCCCCGCGATTTGATTTCAAAAAGGATGGGCGCATAGAGATCGGCTTGGACCGGGATCAGGACGCCCGGCCGGCGCAAGCGGCCGTCCAGGAGAAGGTTCGTCGCCGCGGCCGCCGGCAATCCGACCGTCCGGGCCATGGCGCTGTCGCCTCCCGGCACTCCATAATCGATCAGCGTCGAGCAAATTCGCTCTCCGGTTCCGCCCGGATAGGCGGCTTCAAATTCGTGGCGGAGGATGATCAGGTCCCGTTCGCCCGGCCCGTAGAGCATCTTGGCCAGCATCAAGCGCTCCAGGAGATCGAGAGGCGAGCCGGCCGGAGCCGGAAGCGGGCCGTCATCGAACAGTCCGAGCCAGGCCATCCGGTCGAGGAGGGCCGCCTCGGGCGCGATCTTCCAACGGGAGGCAAGCTCCATCCGGAGATCGGCTGTTCCGGGGAGGTCTGCGATCCGGGCAAGAACCGCTTTCCGGGTCAAACCCGACCAGTCCGCTTCGGCCGTATCGAGAAGGCCCCACTCCCCGATCTTCTTCAATGTCTCGCACCAGCCCGGCCACCGGAACGTTCCCCGGAACATCGTTTTGGCTTCGGGTATTCCATAGAGCTCCCGGTACGGGACGGAATTGCGGTTGGGATATCCCTCGAACATCCCGAGCCCGGGAACCATAACCCGTTCGGGATTGGCAAACAGCTCAGCTGCGGGAATGACGACCTCCCGGCCCGTGTCGAGATACCGGGCGTCGTTTTTTCCGGCCAGAAGAACGCCCCGGGGGCTCCAGGAAAACTTGTATCCGAATGGATTCGTATTTGATTCGGGGGCCGGCAGGCCGCCGCAATAAGACCGGAAGCTCATGACCCGGCCGCCCCGGGCGTGGATCTCGTCGATGATCCGCATCGCCTCCATATGATCGATCCCGGGATCCAAACCGACTTCGTTGACCAGCGGCAGGCCCGCATTTCGGGCTTCCCCGTCCAAGGCCCGCATCGCCTCGCTGACATAGGACGTCGTGACCATGGGCTTTTTCGCCGCAAGACAGAGGCGGGCGACGACGGGATGGAAGAGGTATGGCACCAAGCTGACCACGACGTCGGCTCCGGCGATCTCCTTGGCCAGGGCCGCTTCGTTCTTCAGATCGAGACCGATCGCCCGGCCGCGCGGATGGTTCCCGACAAGGACGCTGGCTTTGTCCGGCTCGAGGTCGGCCACGGAGACACGGACATCGGGCTTTTCGAAGAAAAAGCGGACGAGTGGCCCGGCGACAAAGCCGGCGCCAAGGACGAGGACGTTTTTCATCGGAGATCTCGCTTCCTTAAGGATTTCAGGTCGTTAAAAACGATTTCATATAAGCGTAATCGGGAGTGAATTCACCTCGGAACAGGATCACCGCCCGCTTGATCGGATCGGGCAGGACACACGAGGCGAAGTCGGAGGAAAAGTCGGCGTGAGCCAGGTCGGGGATGAACGACTTCAAGGTCTGGCTGAAAAAGACCGAGGATTCAAGCGGAATTTCGGCCGGAAGGTTATAAACGGACATAATGACCGGACCGTTGCCTTCCACGCCGTCGACGGCGGCGTTCTTGACCGGATCGTAGACATAGACCGGGTTGTTCGGATCTGTGTCCTTCACCGTACACTCGATCCCCCCCTCGATGTCGCAGGAAATGTCGCCGATCACCTTGAGCTTCGGACGGGTCGGAGCGCCGAAGAGATCCTTGACGAACGCCTTGGAAACGAAGTGGGGATATTTGGGCGCCCAATAAATTCCGTTGATGAGGAGGTTCATGAAGGGCAGGTAGGACTCAAGGACCGGGACGTATTTTTCAGGCGAGGCGTAGTAATCCTGGAGCTCGAAGGGCTGGTCGGGGTCCCGGGGACGGACCAGGTGCTCCTCCCGGAAGACGATCTTATACAGCCGGTGGGCCGAGAAGTTGCCCGAAGAGATAAAGGAGGGGAACTCTTCCGGCGTAATTTCGACTTCAGGGAAAATGTCGAAGATTTCCTGGGCGCCCTGGGAGACATGCCCATATCCGGTGAAGCCGCAAATGAACGGGATGAGGTGTTCGGGCAGGCCGTCTCGCCGGATCCCCTCCCCGATCTCGTCGATCGTTTCCTTCGCTTCGACCAGGCTCTGGTACTCCGTGACCCGGCGGACCGGGCCGAAGGGATGGGGCAAGCCCTCGGCGTCGAGCCGGCGGGCCAGAGCCCAGAGCGACTCGATCATCCCGGCCGTACCGGCCTGACGGCCGAAAAAGACCAATCGGCGGCCTTTTTCGTCCACGATCTTTTCATAATCGATCAGAGTGCATTGCCGCTCGACCATCCGCCGGAGCATGGGCATATTGGCCTTCTGCCCCTTGATCGTATGGGAAAAGAAGACATAGACCTTGCCGGATTCGAACATCGCCTCCGGCATCTCCTTGATCCCCATGATGATGCCGGCAAGCGAGATGTCCTCCTGGACTTTGGCGCCCTCCCGCTTGAAGTCATCATCGGCGAATACCCGGATCGGCGACGGCTGGACGACGAATTTCACGCCACGGTCCTTCACAAGCTCACGGACATGGCTGGGGATGAGAGCGACACGCTTTTCCCAGGGGTTTTTGTCTTCCCGACGGAGAGCGATGATATTCTTCATAAGGCACTCATAACTGATTGATTTGGAAGAATTAAACGCTATTATGGCATAAAATTCCCGTTGGGTCAAATTCCATCCTTTTTTTCGACGGACGGACTCGTTATAATGGTGGGCCCATGATACGCCTTCACAACACGCTCAGCGGCCAGGACGAGGAATTCCGGCCCTTGGACCCCGGACGCGTCCGGGTCTATACCTGCGGGCCGACCGTCTACGACCTCCCCCACATCGGCAACTTCAGGGCCTACGTCTTCGAGGATCTGCTTCTCCGATTCCTCCGCTTCTCCGGATATGATGTCGTCCAGGTCATGAACCTGACCGACGTTGACGACAAGACGATCCGGGGAGCCCGGGCTTCGGGCGTCACGCTCCGCGCATATACCGAGCCGTTCGTCCAGGCGTTCTTCGCCGGCCTCAAAACGCTGCGGATCCGGCCCGCCGATCGCTACCCCCGGGCGACCGAGCATATTCCGGAAATGGTCGCGATCATCAAGGGGCTCCTGGACAAGGGTGTGGCTTACCGGAAGGACGGCTCGATCTATTTCAGCATCGAAAAATTCCCGGCGTACGGAAAGCTCTCGGGGATCAATCCCGACGACCTGCGGGTCACGTCCCGCATCGGCGCCCGGCTCGAGTCGGACGAATACGAAAAGGACAGCGCCCGGGATTTCGCCCTCTGGAAAGCCCCCCGTGAGGGCGAACCGTCCTGGGAGACGGAGATCGGCCCCGGCCGGCCGGGCTGGCACATCGAGTGCTCGGCCATGAGCAGCAAGTACCTCGGCCCGTCCTTCGACATTCATTGTGGCGGAGTGGACAATATTTTCCCGCACCACGAGAACGAAATCGCCCAGTCCGAGGCCTTCTTCGAACAACCTTTCGTCCGGTACTGGCTCCACTGCCATCATCTCGTGGTCGACGGCGAGAAAATGTCCAAATCCAAAGGGAACTTCTATACTCTCCGCGACCTCATTGAAATGCGCGGCGTCGATCCCTCGGCCCTCCGGATGTTCCTCGTCGCGACCCATTACCGGAAGGTCCTGAATTTTACTTTCGAAGCCCTCGACCAGGCGGGCGCGGCGCTCAAGCGGATCAAGGATTTCGTTTACGAGCTCGAACACCGGAATTTCCCCCAAACCGAAACGGCCGTCGCCGGCGAGCTCATGGCCGACGCGGAGCGATCCTTCCGGGAAGGATTGGGAGACGACCTCAATGTCTCGGCCGCTTTCACCGGCCTTTTCGACCTAATCCGCAAGGCCAATCCGCTGATCCAAGAAAAAAAGATCGGGGACGGTGAGGCCAAGAGGCTCCTGGCCTTCGTCTATCGGGTGGACGAGGTCTTCGCCGTCCTGCCCGAACGGCGGGACCTGGAGCTTTCCGACGACCTCCGGGGAAAAATCGAAGAGCGGGAACGGGCCCGCAAGGCACGCGATTGGGCTGCGGCCGACCGCCTCCGCCGCGAGCTTCTCGAAGCCGGAGTCGTCCTGGAAGACACCAAGGACGGGATTCGCTGGAAAATCGAGTCGAAAAAAGGATCGATCTAGGCCGACGCGGCGAAGAGGCGGCCGTCCGCTATCTTGCGAGCGAAGGATTCGTCATCGTCGAATGCGGCTATCGCTTTTTCCGAGGGGAAATCGACATCGTCGCCTATGAAGGGACGACGCTGGTTTTCGTCGAAGTCAAGACTCGAACCGATCCTTCGCTCGGCTTTCCCGAGGAATCCGTCAACGAGGCGAAGCGCCGAAAGATCAGGAGAGTCGCCCAGGGATATCTCACCGAACACGAGGATCTTCTGAACGACCCTCCCTGCCGGTTCGACGTCATCGCTGTCGAATTCCTCGCCGACGACCGCCCCTTCATCCGACACTTCCGGGACGCGTTTTGACAAAAACGCGAAGCGGCGAGTGTCTGTCCTACGCGGCGCCTAGGAGCCAGGGCGACACTTCCGGGACGCGTTCTAACCAGGCTAATCAGAACCGATAACGGGCGCCGAAGACAATATTCCGGCCGGGCTCAAAGACGCCGTCCGGATCGGGGCGGCCGAGGAACGCCTCGTTGAAAGCGTTCTTCACGAGGGCAAAAAAGCTGACGGTCGCGTTGAGGGAATAACCGATCCTAGCCTGGACGTACGTGTAAGCCGGAATGGCGATCTCGGCCGCGCCCGGATTATCCTTTTTCGCCTGGTAAAGGCCCGAAATCTCCAGCGAGAGGCTGCGCCATTGGTACCGGCTTCCGAGCTGAAGGCGGAAGGACGGGATGTCGTTGATCGAAGCCCCGGTGACCCGGCTCTCCCCATCCATAGCCGCGCAATTTCCGAACAACTTCAATCCGGCGACCGGGAAATATTCGAACTCAAATTCGACCCCTTTGATCCGGACGTCCTCGACGTTCAGGTAGGAGTAGACCTTGTCGGCCACGAGGTAACGGTCGATCAAATCGTCGACGCCGTAGAGGAATCCGTACAGTCCGGCAAAGAAGCGTTTGCCGACGAACCGGACGCCGATGTCCCCGTTGAGGCTCATTTCCGGCGTCAGGTCCGGCTTGGCGATGATGATGCCGCGGCCGGTGATTCCGGAATAGAAGAGCTCGCTCAATCCGGGAGCCCGGTAGGCCCGGGAGAAGTTGGCGAACACCGTCCAGCGCTCAGTCATCCGGTACGAAATCCCGAAGAATCCGGTGACGGCGTTCCGGTTCGATTCCAGGGTTTCGGTTCCGCCGGCCGGCCGGGCACTCTGGTTGACCAGGTCAGACCGGATCCCGGCTATGAGGTCGACGTTCTTGAACCCCGAAAAATCGGCCGAAAGATAAAAGCCGAGGTCGCGGCGCTTGCCTTCGATATAAGGCGTTTCATGAACGGTTTTAGTGACGGTCCGGGCGGCGTTATAGGAAACCTCGTTGTTGACGGCTCCGGCCTTGGACCGGCCGAACAAGTCGACGCCGCCGGTCAGGCGGAAGCTCTCTCCGAACATCCGGGAGTAGGAGACCTGGGCGCCGAACTCGGTGCTTTCGGTCTTGGCGTAGGCCTCCTTGGAGACATAAGTCCCGGACGACCCTTCCCCAACCGCCGCGAGCGTATCGGTCCGGGTTTCTAAATAATTCGGATTGGCAAAGGCCATGACGTTCAAGGATCCGCCGGCGATATTCTTTTCCGTCCAATGGAACTGCGCCAAGTTCTGGTTTTCCCTGGGATACCAGGTCGGCTTCGAGGCGGTATTGGAAGCCGGTTTGCCGATATCCGTCCCCCGGGCCAGGAGAAAGCTCAGGTCGATCTTCCGGACTTCGGTTTCGTAAGAGATCCGGCCGAAGAATCCGGACTGTTTGTACCGGGACAGCCCGACGTCCCCATCCGGGGATTCATAGTCGTCGGCCTGGTTGTTCTGGCCGGAGAGGTAAAACGAAAACGGCCCCTTCTTACCGGACAGGTTCAGGCCGTATTCGGCATTGTTCCCATTGATCCCATAACCGGCGTGAATCCCGCCGTGGAGCCCTTCTTCCCGAGCCGTCTTGGTAAAAATATGAACCACTCCGCCGAGCGCATCCGATCCGTAAAAAATAGATGATGGGCTACGCAGGACTTCGATCCGGTCGATGTCCTCCGGGCTGATATAGGAGGCGTTGGGCCCGGTCCGCCGGTCGCTGGTGATCCGGGCGTTGTCGATCAGGATCAGAATCCTGTTGCGGGCCATGCCCCGGATCGAGGGGACCATGGAAAATCCGCCCGTTCCAATCGTGGTCACGCCGGTGGATTCGGCCAGAACCTGGGTCAGGTTCGGAGCCCGATTGTCCCCGATCGCCGTATCCGACAGGACAGTCGCGGCCGCCGGAATGCGGGCTGTCGGCTCAGGGAAGCGGAGAGCGGTCACAACGACTTCCTCGCTCTGCCGGATCAGCGGAGCAAGCGTCAGGGAAACGACCAGGCCGAACGATTTCGCCGGGATTTGGAAAAGCCCGTCGACGAAATCCGGATGAACGACTTCCAGGACGATCCGCTCGGCCCGTTCGAGCTCAAGGGTGAACGATCCGTCTTCCCCGGTCGTCGTTTTTAGGCCGCTTTCCCGGTGAAGGACAATCGCTCCCGGGACGGGTTTTCCGCCGAGACTGGAGACTTTCCCTTGAAGCTCGACCTCATCAGCCGCGGACAAGAACGAACAGCAAACAAAGAGCGCGACCCAGAGGATGAAGGGACGCGGGGCTCGATGATGGCGCATATATAAAGCGGACATATAAAACTCCTTTATCAATTAGACACGGCCTCGATTGAATTTCTTCCAAGAATCTCTAACGTTTTTCGAACGGTGTTCCGGGAATGGCCGTTCGTCTTGACTTCATCGGACGCTCAAGATTATATTGCGATCGGATCGGAAGGTAAAGCGAATGCCGAGCGTCCTGATAGTGAATCGATGAGAAAACAGATTCCCGGACGAAACATCGTTCTATCCGACGTTGTCGATGAATGCCTGGCCGACCGATCCGTTCCAAGCTCCGGCGCCGGGCGGCGGGATTCCGTCATTCCATGCGGCCGGGAATTCGATGAAAGCCGGGACGAGCGGTCCCTCGTCGCCGCTGCTCAAGCCGGCGATCCCGAGGCGATCCGCGTCCTCTACGATAACTATCGCGACCGGGTCTGGAAGATACTCCTTTATTCCCTGAGCGATCCTCAGCAAGTGCAGGACGTATTCCAATCGGTGTTTTTCAAGTTTTTCCGTGGTCTCTCCGGTTTCCGGTTTCAGTCCAGCCTTTTGACCTGGCTGTACCGCATCGCCCGCAACGAATGTCTGAATCATTGCCGCCGCCGCAGCCTTCCCTCCGTTCCTCTCCAGACAATCCTCGGGAGCCGCGACGAGATCGATGGCCGCGCTTTGGTCGGGGAGGAAGACGCGAGGTGGGAGCGGGAGCGGATCCTGATGCAGGCCATTCGTCAGCTGCCGCCGAAGATGCGGGATGTCGTCGTCCTGAAATACGTCGAAGATTTGTCGTATGAAGAAATCGGGCGCGCCCTCGGCTGCGCATCCGGGACCGTGGCGTCCCGGCTGAGCCGGGCCCTTTCCGAGCTGGGCGAACGATTGGGCCCATTCCGGAGATTGTTATGATCGGGCATCGGAAGGCGCGGCGCGATTTCCTTTCCTCCTTGTCCGGATCGCTCCCCTCCGAACGCCTGAGGGAACTGGAAAGCCACCTGGCCCGATGCGGGGCTTGCCGGGAAACGTTCGCCCGTCTCAAAGACGGGCACCGGATCGCTCGAAAGCTCGCCGGAATCGATAAAAACAATCCGTTGATTGCCGAAGAATGCGGAACGCCCCCCGCCTTTTCCGCGGTCCTCGTCGAAGCCGGAGGCGGGAGCGGCCTGCGCCGGAAATGGGAAGGATGGCGGATTTCCTGGTCTCTGACCGCTGCCGCTCCGCGGACGGTTTTAATTCTCGCCGTCCTTGTGCTCGCTCAGGCGGCCCTGCTGGTTTTCGTCAACCGCGGGGCGATCTTCGGCTTGCCACCGTCTCCCGCGGCCGCGATTTCCGGCATCGCTCTTGACCGCTTTCAGATCCTGGACATCGCCGATGTCCCCCTGAACGCCCATCCGCATATCGCCACCGAAGGGTATGTCCGCAAAGTCTGGATGGACGCCGAGGAGAAGACGCTGCATTTCATGTTGGCCTCCAGCCCGGAAGGCGAAGGCCCGTATGTGATCTGCGAAATCTTGAGCCCCGACCGGATCTCGGCCCCGCGGGCGGGCAGCCGGGTCAGGGTCTACGGCCTAGCCCGCTATGACGCCCAAATCGGGCGTCAATGGCACGAAGTCAATCCCGTTCTGGATATTTCCGTTTTGAAGCGTTAAGCCTCGTCCGCACGACCTTGGCCGTGTCCCGACAATCCCGCAGGATAGTCCGAATCCGTTTCTTGAGGAGGGGATGAATCCGGTCCGGAGCAATCCGGGCCAAGGGAGCCAGGGCGAACCGGCGCTCGGCCAGCCGCGGATGCGGAATTTCGAGCGCGGCGGTTCGGACGACCGCGCCTTCCGCCAACAGGATGTCGATGTCGATGGGGCGCGGGCCGTTTCTCGGGCCCGGTTTCCGGCCCATCGCCTTTTCGATTTTTTTCGCCGTTCGGAGCAGGGCCGAAGGACCGAGCTCGGTGGAAATTTCCAGCGCCTGGTTCAAAAACCACGCTTGTTCTTTGAACCCGACCGGCTCGGTCCGGAAGACCGGGGATCGGCAGACGATGTGGATCCCCTCGGCCTCGAGACGACGGGCCGCTTCGGCCAAGTTCGCGGCCGAATCCCCCTCGTTGCTCCCCAGGCCGAGCCAGTACCGCATCGCTTAATTATATGCTTCCTGGATCGCCGGATCTTCTTTCATGAGGTCGCCGGCAATCGCCTCCATCCGCGCACCCTTCCAGAAGGAGAGCTTGGCGTGGGCCTGGGAATACTTCAGAGGAAGGAAATGCGTCCCGACGACGACTGGGATACCGTACTTGGTCTCGAAGAACTCCTTGAACCGGCGGATATTCGGGCAGGGCGGATATCCGACAATCAAACCGGTGGCCAAATGGATGACCTCGGCCCCGTTTTTCTTCATCTCTTCCGGGACATATTCAATGTTGCTCCCGGGACAATCGCCGCAATAGCTGTAGCCGACGATTTCGACCAGCTCGTCTTTCGAGTAACGGGCGAAAGCCCCGGCTCTTTCCCGCAAGGCCCGGAGATATTTGCCTCCACCGCAGGCTTTGTACCGTCCGCAGATGATGATCCCGATTTTTTTCATGGCGTCCTTCAGAACAAAACTAAGGGGTGATTATACCACTGAAGGAAGGAATTTTTCCGGGTGAATTTATCGGGTTGCTTTTTCCGCGCCCTTTGCTTAGGATAGACGTCTCCTAAATCGTCCCCATGTGAGGAGAACGGAAAATGACTTCGCTTATTTTTCTGGATAACGGCGCGACATCCTACCCAAAACCCGAAGAGGTCTATGTCTTCATGGACGCGTTCTACCGGAAGGCGGGAGTGAATCCCGGCCGGTCCGGATATGACCTTTGCTTGGAAGCCGGTGAAGTCGTCGAAAACACGCGAAAACAGCTGACTCGTTTTTTCAATGGGACCGACCCCAATCGTCTGTGCTTCGGATATAACTCCACCGACGCTTTGAACCTGGCCCTATGGGGCTTGCTCGACGAGGGCGACCACGCGGTCACGACCATGGTCGAGCACAACTCCGTGCTCCGGCCCCTTTATCATCTCGCCCGGGATCGCAAGGTCGAGCTCGACATCGTCCCCTTCGACGCTCGCGGCTTCGTCGACCCCGATGAAATCGAAAAGCGGTTCAAACCGAACACCAAAGTCGTCGCCGTCAACCACGCCTCCAATGTCATCGGCACGATCCAGCCGATCCGGAACATCGGCCGGCGATGTCGCAACCGGGGCATCGTCTTCGTCTGCGACGTTTCTCAGTCGGCCGGCAAGCTTCCGATCGATATCCAGGCCGACAGCATCGACGTCGTCTGCTTCACCGGCCACAAGTCGCTCCTCGGCCCCATGGGAGTCGGCGGGTTATATGTCCGTGAGGGCGTGGAGATCAAACAAACCCGAGCCGGCGGGACGGGCGTCCGTTCGGCCCAAAAATCCCATCTCGAGGAGTATCCTTACCGGATGGAATTCGGGACCCCCAACCTTCCCGGAATCGCCGGCCTCCACGCCGGCGTGAAGTGGATCGAAGCCCGCGGATTGAACGCTCTCCATCGCCAGGAGATGGCCTTGACAGAACAGCTCGTCGCCGGCCTACGGGAGATCCCGGGGGTGAAGCTCTATTGCCTGAACGACCTTCGCGACCACATCAGCGTTCTCAGCTTCAACATTGAGGGAATGGACGCGGCTGACGTCGGGACAATGCTTGATGTCGACCACAATATCGCCTGCCGGACCGGCCTTCACTGCGCCCCGCTCGTTCACGAACATTTGGGAACGGACAAGATCCACGGCGCGGTGCGGTTCGGAATCGGGCCTTTCAATACGGCCGAGCACATCGACGCGGCCATCAAGGCCGTTCGGGAGATCGCTTCGACAAAACAGCGCGGACCGGCCAAACAAAACTCATAGGGCCGGTCTCGACATCCGACAGGGGACGTTGAATCGCGTCCCCTCCTTATCAGACGCAGCCGTCCGGTTTGGGCAACCCGGCCAGCTTGCATGCGCCCTTGGCCGGACCGGAAGGAAATAGCTCGTAGATATGCTTCAGGGAGAAACCCGTTGTCTGGCAGATCTTGCGGACCATCGGGGCCAGCTGCTTCTCCTGAAAAAAACCGCGGATATATTCGATGACGGCCCAGTGATCGGGCCCGAGCTCATCGATTCCTTCTTCCTTTTTCGCCAAAGCGGCGGCGACGGCTTTATTCCATTCCTCCGGGCGCTCCAGGAATCCTTCCTCGTTCAAGAGAACCTTCGCGCCTTCGACTTCAAGCTCGGTCATCCTCGCAACTCCTTAACCAGATCAATTTCATCGGTATTATAGCAAAAATAGATCAAGAGGTCAGGGTTTAAGGATCATCGCGACCAAATAATTCCCAGCGGTTAAGACTCGACTCTTCCGCTTTCGTTTTCCGCAACGTAAAAGTAACGCAGATCCGCATCCGGACCATCCGCCCGCCACCGGGGCAGGCCCCGCCGGCACAGTTTTTTCGCCATGGCCTCGGCGGTCCGGAAATAGGACCGGCGGAGGGCGGGCAGCTTGGCCATTGCGATCTTCGATTCAGAAAATCCGTGGCGGAATCCAAGGTGCTGTCCCCCGTCGGGAAAAGCGTCTTTCCGATGCGTCCACTCCCCCGTTCTCTCGTCGTAGAGATATTGGCTGAGAAAGAGGGATCCTTCGGCCGCGATGAACGCGATCGCCTTCACTAAAAATTCGAGGTCGGATCGGTCAAACACCCAGTGGAGGTTGATCCGGACCCATCCGGGCTTGATTCCCTCCCGACCGCAGACAATCGCCTCCCGGTAGCGAAGCGACGTCTCGTCGTCAATCCCCAGAAGGAGATGCCCGTAGGGCCCGGCACAGCTGCAACCGGCTCTCGATTGGACACCGAAAAGATCGTTGAGCAGCTTGGTCACAAACTTGGGATGAAGGATCCGGTCGTCATGGAGGATGTTGAAAGAAACGATCGGGATACGATCCCCGGCTTCTTCCGGACCGACCATCCGGATTCCGGGAATCCTGCTCAGGCCGGCCAGAAACCGTTTTAAATATTCGGTCTCGCGCCGTTCGATGCGGCCGCCGCCGATGTGGTCCTTGACTTCCATGGCCAGGGCCGCCTTGATGAATTGGAGGATCGGAGGCGTCCCGGCCGTCTCCCGAATTTCAATGTCGGCTGAATAATCGTGCCGTTGGGGACCGACATAGACGACCGTTCCGCCCCCGGCCGTCGTCGGCGGCAGGTCGGACCGGTAAAGACGATCCTTCATCACCAGGATCCCGCATGTTCCCGGTCCGCCGAGAAACTTATGAGGGGAGAAAAAGACGGCGTCGAAGGCCGACTCCGCGTCCCGGTTCATATCGATTTCGACGTAGGGAGCGATAGCCGCGAAATCAAAGAAGACCGGGACTCCGCGGCGATGACACGCTCGGGCCACGGCATAAACCGGGGTTCGGACTCCGGTGATATTCGAACCGGCGGAGAAAGAGGCATAGCGGATGCGATCGGTAAAAGCGGGATCATCGAGCTTCCGCTGAAGATCGTCCATATCAAAGCCGCCCCTGCGGTCAAGCCCGACTACCACGACCTCGGCAAAGGCCTCCCTCCACATGAGCTCATTGGTATGATGTTCGTACGGACCGATGAAGACGACCGGCTTGATGCTCCGGAGCGGCTCGCTCATATCGAGCCCCCGTTCACCCACCGTCCGGCACATCGTTTCGATCCGCTCCCGGGTCACGGGCGGGAGGTAAACGCCGATCATTTCCTGGAGCTTCTTCAACGCTCCGGTCGAGCCCGACCCCGCCGCGAAGATTTTGTCGTTCGGGCCGGCCTTGATGAACCGCTTGATCCGCGCTTCAGCCTGGTGAACCAGCCGGGTCATCGTCTTTCCCGTATAATCGTCCGCGGTATGGGTGTTGGCGTAAGACCGTTCGATCCCGGCCAGGGACCTTTCGATGAAGGTTAGGCCCCGCCCGGAGGCGGTGTAATCGGCGTAAAACAGATGACGGCGCCCATACGGTGTCCGAAAAGCAAGGTCACGCCCGACGACGGCTTTCTGGACCTCCGCCCGCGTGATCCGGCCTGGGAGAAGCGATGTCTCAGCGTAATTGGTTTTCATTTTTCCGTCCGAAGCGATCTCTCCTTCTCGGAAGACAGTGATTTATAACTCAAAACCCGGGTTCGGGCAATCGCGGCCTCGCATTTCACGGGAAGAGCCGGCCTGCGGCCCTAGATTTCGAGAATCGTTCCTGCCGAACCGAGACGAACCCGTTCCCCGAACGCGTCCCGAAGGGCGGTCACGGCGGTCAAGCCGGTGCAGTGGAGAGGAACCACCATGTCAAGCTCGGCCGTCCGCAGGGCGGCGAGGGTTTGCGATAGGCGATCCGGGCCGGCCTCGCCGAGATGAAAGCCGCCGATGACGGCTCGAATCCTCAGGCCGTCGTTCAGGGCCCGGATGCGGTTCAGGGTATTCACGAGGCCGGCATGGGCGCAACCAACGAAAACAACGAGGCCATCGTCCCGCCGGATCCAGAGCGCCAGGTCGTCGTCGATCGGGTCGGGGCAGCGGCCTTCCGGATCGAGATAAAACGGTCCGCCGGTATCCTCATAGGAAGTTTCTCTGGGAATCGGTCCGGTCACCCCGATGTCTCCGGCGATGAAAACCGGTCGTCGAACCTCATGCAAACGGGACCGGGGGATTCGATCCAAACCCTCCCGGGACGCCGGGGGCATTCCGGCCTGCTTGGCCGATCCGGCCTTAAAGGCATAGCGGACCCGGTCGATTCCCGGGCCAAAGTAAACGTCCGCATTCGTCGCCCGCTCCAAGACCAAGGAGAGTCCCCCCGTATGATCGTAATGACCGTGGCTTAAAACGATCGCCTCAGCCAAGCCGAGGTCGAGGCCCAGAGCCGCGGCGTTTGCTTCAAGGGCCGGCCCCTGTCCCGTGTCGAACAGGAGGCGTTTTCCTCCGGCCTCGATCCATATCGCCAAGCCGTGTTCGGCTACCCATCCTTTTTCGGCCGTATCCTCGACGATGATTCTAACCTGCATCCCTTCCCTCCTCACGGGGGCTCCTCGTTCGGAGTCAACAAGACCCGATTTCTGTCAGTGATCGCAGAGGTTGCCGCCGACGTTGAGCGTCCCGGCGAGAAAATCGGCGACCAATCGTTCCGGCGTTTCAGAAGGCGCGCCGACCACCACTTCAATGTCCTGTTGGGCGAACAAGCCTTGGGCCCGTCCGCCCATGCCGCCGGCAATGATCACGGTGGCCCCCCGTTCGGCGAGCCACCGCGGCAGCAGTCCCGGCTCGTGCGGAGGAGCTTCAACGTCTTCGCGCTTGAGAATTTCCTTTTTTTCCGCATCGATTTCGATCAGGGCAAAGCGCTCGCAGTGCCCGAAATGCATGGCCAGTTTTCCGTCAGCCAAGGGAATCGCGATTTTCATCTGCTTGCTTCCTCCTTCAGGGGTTTTAAGAATTTCGCCGCCATCCCGACCGGGTCATCGGATTTCCGGGCGGTAATGAGACTCAAGATATTTCGCATAACCTCCGCGGTGGGGGTGGCGGCATATTGCCGGATAAAATCCTGTCCGGCGTCGCCAGCTTCGGCGATTTGCGGGTCCAGGGGGATCGAGCCGAGAAAGGGCACGCCCATATCCTCGGCAATCCGCCTCCCCCCCCCGGACCGGAGGATGGGCGTGATTTCGCCGCACTTGGGACAGGCAAACCCGCTCATGTTCTCGATCACCCCGAGAACGGGGACGCGCAGCTGCCGGCAGAAAGTGATGGATTTGCGGACATCGACAGCCGCCACTTTCTGGGGAGTCGTGACGACGACCGCCCCGTCGAGCCGACCGATCAGCTGGCAGACGGACAACGGCTCATCTCCCGTCCCCGGAGGAGAATCAATAACCAGGACGTCGAGCTCTCCCCAGGCCACGTCCTTGAGGAACTGCCGGATGACGTTTATCTTCATGGGTCCTCGCCAAATCACCGCGTCATCCGGATTCTTCAGGAGAAAGCCCAGGGACATGACCTTCAATCCGTCCCGGTCGACGGGAATCATCCCGTCCTCTCCCGCCCGAATCGGGACACCCTCGAGCCCAAGCATGGTCGGCACGCTCGGGCCGTGAATGTCGACGTCGAGCAGCCCGACCCGTTTCCCTGCCAGCATCAAGGCCGCCGCCAGGTTCACGGCCACCGTGCTTTTCCCCACGCCGCCTTTGCCCGAGAGGACGATGACCTTGGCCCCGATCCGGCAGAGCCGTGACTCCAGTTTCCGGCGGTCCTCAAATTCCGCCTCGTTCTCCCCCTTCTTGGGCTGGGCGGCGGAACATTCCTTATCGCCACAGGTCTCGCAGGCCGCGGCCGTCCTTCCGGATTTGGATCCGTCATTGTCTTGGTGATTCATCATTTCGTCCTCGCACGCAGCCTTCAGGGTGTCGGCCGCTAAAATCGCACAGTGAGCCGATTCGGCCGGAAGCCCTCCGAGGGCTTCCAGGATCTCCTCCGGCCGCAGGGCGGCCGCTTCGGAGACGCGTCTGCCTTCGGCCAGGGTTGTGGCCATGCTGCCACAAGCCAGGGACGCGCCGCATCCGTCGGTGACGAAGGAGGCGGCGGTCACCACACCTTTCCGGACGGTTATCCAGACCTCCATCGTGTCCCCGCACGGTCCGGTTATTTTAGCATGACCGTCGACATCCCTGACCATTCCGAGATTCCGGGGGCGGGAGGCGTGATCGAGAGCGACTGAAGAAATGGAATCCGATTTTTGCTTTTCCATTGTTTTCGCCCTATTGGACTCCCAGCCGTTCCCAGACGGCTCGGAAATCTTCGGCGCTCGGCGCCCCGGTTTCAACGACCGCTTTCTCCTGCATTTGAGCCAGGGTCACGGCCCGGTCGTACCGGATCCGTCCGGCGATCGAAGCGCCCGTCCGGCGGGCGGCCTCCTCGATCCGCTCGGTCATCTTCGGGTTCAGGTCCCATTTGTTGACGCAAACGGCGGCCGGAATCCAAAAATGACCGGCCAGGGCCAGAACCCTCATCAAATCATGTTCCCCGGAAACGGACGGCTCGGTAACAACGAGAACCATCGAGGCCCCCGTGACCGAAGCAATCACCGGGCAACCGATGCCGGGAGGGCCGTCGACAAGAATCAGGCTTCGACCCTCCGCCTCGGCAATCCGGCGGGCTTCGCGCCGGACAACGGAGACAAGCTTGCCTGAGTTTTCCGCGGCCGTTCCCAGGCGGGCGTGGACCATCGGGCCGCACCGGGTTTCCGAAACCATCCATTCTCCGCTCAGCCGTTCCGGAAAATCAATCGCTTGTTCCGGACAGAACCTGACGCATACGCCGCATCCCTCGCAGGCGGTCGGGTCGATGCGGAAAGCCCTTGAAACGCTTTCTCCCGCCGCTCCTTCCAATTCCCGGATGATGGCCTTCGTCCGGACAGGGCAGGAACGGACGCAGTAGAAGCAATCCCGGCAATCCGCCGAGTCATCCGGCGGCCTTATGGCTCCAAACCGGCAGAGCGTCGAGCAGAGGCCGCAACCCGTGCAGGTCTCCGGCCGGATGACGGCTTCGTGTCCGGCCCGGAATTCGTGCCGTTCCAGGATCCGGGGTCTGAGGACCAGGTGCATATCGGCCGCGTCCACGTCGCAATCGGCGATCACCGGCCGGACGGCCAAGACCGCCAGCGAGGCCGTGAGGCTGGTCTTGCCCGTACCGCCTTTGCCGCTGATGACGACAAGCTCCTTCATCGCGATGAGTCCTCCGCGTCCGCGGCGGCGTAGAAGGTCCGCGACCCGACCCGGGTTCTTCTCACGTGACCGGACTTGTCCAACTTGTCGAGTCTCTTGATCGCTTCGTTGATGTGGAGTCCGAGCCCGGCGGCGACGTCCTCGCGGGTGCAGGGCCGCCTTCGAAGAAGGTCCAGAATTTCCTCATCTCCCTGGCCGGCCGTGTCCCCGGCGCGGGGCCCGTTTCCCGTCCACTCTCCGATGATGTCCACCGGACCGCTGAAGAGGCTTTTCAGGGCTTGCATCCGGTCCAGAGCGACCGGAAAAGCGAAGTCTTCGCCGGGCGGACGCCAAACCGTATTGAGCTCAACCCGGGCCGGGCCGATCCGCCGGGCGATCTCCGCGATCTTTCGCACCTCGGACGCGCCGCTCGTGACTCCATTGAGCAAGAAGACCTCGAGTCGGACCTCCCCGGAAAAACCCGCGGTGAACGCGGCCAAGCCCTCCACCATTCGGTCGAAGGCCAGGTCGGGGTGCGGCCGATTGACATATTGAAAAATCTTCTCATCCCCCGCATCGAGAGACGGGATCACAAGGTCGGCTTGGCTCAGCGACTCTCGGACGTCGTCCCTCCAAAGCAGCGACCCATTGGTCAGGACGGCGACGGGGATCTTCGTCCGGGCCTTGATTCCGCCGATGAGGTCGCCGAGGCCGGCGTGGAGCGTCGGCTCTCCGGATCCGGCCAGGCTGATATAATCCGGAGATATCCCGTCGGCCAGCTTTTGTTCCAGTTCGGCAAGGATGTCCGGAATCGGGAAATAGTCCTTCCGCTCGACCGTCTTGTTCGTCGTCCGGCCCAGCTGGCAGTAAACGCAATCGTAAGAACAGGTCTTGAACGGAATCAGGTCCACCCCCAGCGATCGGCCCAGGCGTCGCGAAGGGACCGGACCGTAGACATGCCGCGATCGGTCCTTGCTCATGTGTCTTTTCCTCCGCAAGCCGGCTTGCCGCAACGCTCGGCCCGTCCGCAACATGTTGTTCCGGTCCGCTCCAAGGAACATTCTCCGCCACGCTTTCCGGACCGATCGCCGGACCCTTTCACGATGAAGCCGGCGCCGCCCGTGACGATTCGACGGACTCTCCCCCCACATTCGGGGCAGCTCTCGAGCGGCGCTTCCGTCATGGTCTGTCGTCGCTCGAACTTCGAACCGCATCGATCGCAGCGATAGTCATAAGTCGGCATGGCTCAGCCTTCCTTCGCCCCCGCGACGAGGGCCGTCGTTTGATCGATTAAAGCTTGGAATAAGGCCCGGTATTCCGGAAGAGCCTCGACAATCAACCGTCCCCGGGAATAGGCTTCGGCGATCCGCCGGTCGTCCGGGATGTCCCGAAGGACCGGGATGTGCTGCTCGGCACAGTAGGCGTGCACCCGATTATCCCCGATCCCCGCCCTGTTGACCACCACGCCAAACGGAATTTTCAGCTCCCGGACCATGTCCACGGCCAGCTTCAAGTCGTGAAGACCGAAGGGCGTCGGTTCCGTGACGAGAAGCACAAAATCGGCGTCCCGGATGGTCGCGATCACCGGGCACGAGGTTCCCGGCGGTGCATCAAGGATTGCGGTTTGGCCGTTCCGGAGACAGGCTTTGACCGCCCGAATGAGCGGCGGGGCGATCGTGCCGCCGACGTCCAGGCGGCCCTGGACCAGGCGGATGTTTTCCGATTTCGAGGTCGCAATGACCCCGATGCGTTTATCGAATTCCCGGATGGCTTTCCTGGGACAGACCCGGGCGCAACCGCCGCAACCGTGGCACATTTCGGGAAAAACGAGGGGCACGGTCCCGAACGAGACGATCGCGTGGTAGGCGCAGAATTTCCCGCATTCGCCGCATCCGTCGCACAGGGCCTCGTCGACTTGCGGCACGGGCACAGTCACCACCGTCTCGCTCGCCGGACCGGTTTGAAGAAAAAGATGAGCGTTTGGTTCTTCCACGTCGCAGTCCAGGAGGAGGACATCGGACCCGAGGGTTCGGGCCATGTTCACCGCCACGGTCGTCTTGCCCGTGCCGCCCTTTCCGCTTGCTACAGCAATCTTCATGGAAGCCGAGTCCACGCGAAGTGGACTATTGCCCTTCCGTGCTGGACTTCTGGGCAGCGGTTATCTCG
>Ga0105099_10000645_pt1 | contig 23282 bp, 14 predicted proteins | sample PPLLak3cmMay2015_2_FD_79138 | JGI IMG/M metagenome (GOLD analysis project Ga0105099, IMG submission 79138) | Freshwater sediment microbial communities from Prairie Pothole Lake near Jamestown, North Dakota, USA - PPLs Lake P8 Core (1) Depth... | ecosystem: Environmental > Aquatic > Freshwater >... | reverse complement strand
GTGTTCATAATTGAAATTTAACAATTTATTAAATATTTAAGGAGGAAGTTTTATGGGTAAAATGGTGTTCAGCGATAAGGAAATGAAAATCTTGCAGTTTTTTGACCTAGAGTTCGAAAAAGCAAAAACGCAAAACATTATTTTTGACCTAAAGTATTTGCGGAAAAATTTTCCCAGTCCTATGACAATGTCTTATCGAGTTTTTGGCGGAGAGAAGCAGAGAGAAATATTTTCTAAAAGATATGGCATGACGTTCCGTGATACAAGATGTACTGGAAAATCAACATTCAAGAAGGAAAATATTCTCGAGCTTAAGAAAATTGTTGAGCGTGATAGTAAAAACTGGCCATCGTTCAAGCTTGAAATGGCAAAGAAAATCATCGAAGGCAAGGAATCTGAAGTATTTCAGATGTTTCAAAATTTTGGAAAATACCAAAGCAACAAAAAAAGATTTGTCCAATGGCTTCTTGGAGAAAATGACAGCAAGATGTTTCATTTTCTGGAAAGAGCCATGGAATTGCAGCAGATTTATAAAAACGGTCCGAATTATCGGACAAAGACAACCCTCATGATTCTTGAAGAATTAAAAAATAATCCCGAATTCAAAAAAATTCCTAAAAAAACCGGTATATCGAAACAATTTGCATTGTTACTTGTCAAATATGCCAAAAAATATCTTGGAAAAGATTATCGGAAAAGAGAAATGGGGAAACTTTACAAAGATTATAAAAAAATAACAGAAAGTATGACGGAAATATATTTTCCCGATGAAAAGGAGTTTTTGAGATTAAGGGTTGATGAAAACAAAAACCTGACAGAAACTTCTGCTATTATGGGGATTCAAACGGCAGATTTGTCTGTGATGGAGTTGTCGCTCTTGAATAAAGCAGTCGGCTCTGAACAGCGGCACCTTGACAACATTTATAAGGAAATGCTCAAGCTTTATGCACTCTATAAAAAGGGTCTCAAGGATGGTATTTTCGAGGAATGCCTGTCCGGGATTGAGAAGTATCTATTTGAACAAGTATCTGCTGGTTATACACTGTCGGAGATAAAAAAACGGAGAATGGATGGATTAAAATACCCGACAACAGTTAAAAACACAGCGCTAGGCAAATTGAAAAAAATTCTTGCCAAGCACAGGATGTGGAAGCCGGGAGACGATCCCAATGTTTCCGGGATTGACCTTGGATTCGGCTCGATTGAAGAAGTTCTTGAAAAACTGGCAGAAAAAGAAACACCTTGTTCAGCTCCAGGAACAAACGGAGACAAATTTGATATAAGTTTGAGGGAGCTGGCTGATTTTCTGCAGACCAAAATAAAAGAAACTGGAAATAAATCAGAAAATATGGTCTGGCAGGCGTGGTTTAATAACCTTGCCAGTGCACACACATTAGTTAATTAAAAGTTAGTAAGAAGGTTTGCAATATAACCTTCTTTTTTTATATAAAAAAAGCCGTTTCTAATGAAACGGCGTTCTATATGTAATATGTAATTAATGTTTTTTCAGAAAATCGACTGCGGCCTTCTTGTCGAATTTTCCTTCTTCTGACAAGATTTGATGTTCTTTCAGTATTCGGACAATCCTTTTGCCGCTGATGCCGGCGTCGATTTTATTCATGAACTCGATGATCTTTTCCGGACCTTGAATGGCGATAAGGAGAATCTCAGAGTTATTTGTCTTGGAATACAGTTTTTTTGCGATAGGTCCGCTTATACCCTTAAATAAAATATATTTATTGAGATTGTCAAAATCAGAAATAATCTTTCCCACTTCGAGAAGCAGTTTTTCCTTTTTGGGAGGAAAGGTGGGAACAACTACCGGCAGAACATCTGGGGCAGATTCCGAAATGACGTCGGTTCTTAAAGATGTTATTTCAGCAGTTCCTGCACTATTTTCAGGCTCCGGAACAGGTCGAACTTCTTCTTTTTGTAAAAGATAATTGATTGTGCCCTCGATCATCGCAAGCTTTTTCTCAAGATCTTCCACCTGAAAATTGCATTCAGTAAGCTCGGTTTGCAATTTATTTAGCCTGGTTTTTTTCTGGTCAATCTTTTTCTTTAATTCCTCGAGCTCGATTTTGCTGTTTGTAATCAATTTGTCAATATCTGACCAAACCCCGACCAATATCTTGTACTGTGTTTGATTACCATCGTTATCCGCAATTGTCATTTGCTTTTGTGTTTCTTTCAATTGATTTACGAGCTCTTTTAATTCATTTTCTTCAACAATATGCGATTCCTTGTCTTGGTCGTATTCCATGAGAAGATTATTTATTTCTTTTTGAGCATCAGGCCGAAGTGCAAGATAAGTGTCAAGCGAATCCTTGAGCTTGATTGCTTCAAGTTTAAGTACCAGCGGGGTAAAAGTTTTTGACTTGGTGAATTCCGAGATAGCATGCAAAATTGCCAATTGAAGTGTTTCAGCATCAGGCCCGGATACCATGTCAAAAATAATGCTTTTAGCATACGCTTCTGCATCATTTTTTGTTTCAATCTGGGAGACCCAATCGCACATTTCCTTTTGGGTAAAGTTGATTTTATCGACAGGCGGTTTTGACAAGCAGTTAATATCGCGAATCATAAGTTCTTTGATCTCATCGATATCTCCCGGACGATAGAGCAATGATATTATATCCTTGAGAAATAACTGTTGATCATAATTAGACAGATCATCTGCCAATTGCCGAAGAGCCTTAACTGCCTCCGGATTGAACTTTTCATTCCTTTTTGCCATTTCATTTGCCTCCTTTTCTTTTTGTGCAAGAATAGTTGTTTCAACAATCTTGACTGCCAATTGATAGTCTGAGAATTTACTTTTGATTGCCCTGAGCAAAAAATCAAGATGGGACCTCTCTGTCATGTCATAATAAAATTCCTGATATGCTCCTGGGCCGAATATTATAAACCGATTATTATCGGGAAAAAATTCAATTTGCTTTCGATTTCCTTTCATGCCTGCAGTGATCTTACCCATTCGCAGGTTGCTTAATTCCGATCTTTTGCCGATAAACCGAACAATTTTTTCGGCTCCCTCCATTAGTGTGGAGTGACGTGAACGAACAGCATAGTCATTTGTTAGGTTCGACAAACTTACCACCTCCAATTTATTAAGATACAAATAACAATATATTTTACTATAGTATTGCGAATATGTCAAGTATATAAAATACGAACGTATTATAAAAAATAAATGTTTATCTCTTGACAAATATTAAAAGTAAAATATAATAAATCTACATAGTCTATTAATCAGAAATTATGATATAGATGTTAAACGAACGGAAGAGGAATAAAACAATCATAAGCCATAAGCTATAAGTCATAAGCAAATGGCACATGAGGCAAAAATCTTTTTCTGTTCAATGAGATAGGGGAAATGCGCTAAATAATAGACGAATAGGTTATTTAAGAGTGAATTCTTTGCAAGTTTCGTTCTAGAAACGAAAGTTTTTTGTGTTTAAAAATCAAAAGCAAAACCCCTCGACATTGCTCGGGGCAAGTAAAAATAAAAAATGGATTCGTTAATTATTAATGTAAAAAGGCTATGTAGCCAAATGGCAACCGCCTAAAGGAATAAAAATGAATAAGCTTTGGTCGAAAGTGTTGGGAATTCTTACCGGATTTATCGCCTTATTTGCCATCAGCTTCAATGCGCAAGCAGCTGATTTGGGCGGAAATCCAAATGTAAGCATTACCGATAGCAAAGCTGGAAACACTGCCACCTACACTGTTAGTTTTACCACTTCCGCTACAGGTGCAATACCTGCAAGCGGCAGGGTGGATGTGGTATTTCCGGCAGGATTTAATATTTCCGGTGCCTCGCTCGGTGCACACTCCGGCAATCTGGGAGCGGCAACATTATCAGTTGTCGGCCAGACCGCTAGAATCTCACTCGGTGCTGGCGGGGGAGTCGGAAATTCAACGAGCGCAAATTTTCAATTAGTTGGAGCCGTTAACGGTCAGACGACCGGAATGTATCATGTCAACGTTTCAACCTATACTAATACAGGATCTTTAATTGACGGACCGACAAATTCTTTTGATTTCAGCATTCAGCCGCGGGCGCCGAATCAGGCACAAAGTTCTATTAGCCCAAGTGCTGATACTTCCGTTACTCCAGGTAGTGTTACAGCCATAACTATCACTTCAAGAGATGAATACGGCAATGTTACACCAGACCAAGATGTTTTATGGAGTAATTCAAATTCAAATTTTAGTTTAAGTTCAACAACAGGATTAACCAATGGAAGCGGACAAAATTCAGTAAATCTCACTGCTCCGGTGACTATCGGGGAAGTGACGACAGTAACCGCCGAAATTGGCGGGATTGTTACGCATATCACCCTTACTTCGGGTGATATTTATGTTGTGCACGGACCGGCAACCTCAATTACCATTTCGCCGGTTGGACCAATCGGCTTAACTGCCGATGGATCTCAAGTATTTACCGCCACTGCCCATGATGATTATGGCAATTCTTGGGATGTTACAGGGGATGTTAACTGGCATGAAAACGACCCTGTTGGATATTTCGCAGGAAACGTCTATAACGCAGGAAGCGTAGGAACGTGGACAATTTATGCCTCATTTGGGGCACTTAATTCAAACAATGTAACTGCAAATATATCGCACGGTGCGGCAGTTTCGATTGCTATTACTCCAGTCGGATCGATTGCGATGACTGCAGACGATTCTCAGGCATTTATCGCCACGGCAACTGACTCTGACGGCAATACCTGGAACGCAACTGCTGATGTTACTTGGCACGAAGATGATCCGGCAGGAAGTTTCGCAGGAAACGTCTATAACGCAGGAAGCGTAGGAACGTGGACAATTTATGCTTCAATCGGAGCAGTTAATTCCAATAATGTAACTGCCAATATCAGTCATGGCGCGGCTGCCTCAATTAACATTAATCCAGTTGGTCCAATAAATTTAACTTCTGACCAATCTCAAGCATTCACCGCAACTGCAACAGATTCTGACGGCAACACCTGGGATGTAACCGGTTTAGTTACCTGGCACGAAAATGATCCTTGGGGAAATTTCACCGGAAACACCTACAATGCCGGACAAGTTGGTTCATGGACAATTTATGCCTCACTAGGTGCATTAAACTCCAACAATGTTGCTGTTAATGTGAGTCATGGGGTTGAAGTGTCTATGCATATTACCCCTGTCGGACCGCTTAGCATGACCGCTGATGACACGCAATTATTTGAGGCAACATTAAGCGATGCCGATGGTAATGTGTGGAACGTAACAGCATCTGCAGTTTGGTACGAGAATGACCCGTCAGGATATTTTTTCGGAAATCTTTACAATGCCGGAACTGTCGGCACATGGCAGATTTATGCCGGGTATAATTCAGTTACTTCTAATGTAGTTGATGTCAATGTTGCTCACGGTATAGCAACTGCAATTAATATAAATCCAGTCGGTCCAATAAGTTTAACCGCCGATGATTCTCAAGCATTCATCGCCACGGCAACTGATGCTGACGGAAATATTTGGGACGTTACCGGAGAAGTAACCTGGCACGAAAATGACCCTGTTGGATATTTCGCAGGAAACGTCTATAACGCAGGAAGCGTAGGAACGTGGACAATTTATGCTTCACTTGGGGCACTAAATTCAAATAATGTAACTGCAAATGTCTCGCACGGTGCGGCAATTTCAATTGGTATTGCACCTGTCGGACCGCTTGCGATGACTGCAGACGATTCTCAGGCATTTACCGCCACAGCAACTGACGCAGACGGAAATAACTGGGATGTTACTGGCTTGGTCACTTGGCACGAAAACGACCCGGCAGGAAGTTTCGCAGGAAACGTCTATAACGCAGGAAGCGTAGGAACGTGGACAATTTATGCTTCACTTGGGGCACTAAATTCAAATAATGTAACTGCAAATGTTTCTCATGGAGCAGCAGTTTCTGTTGGAATCACTCCGGTTGGTCCAATCAGTTTAACCGCTGATGAATCCCAGGCATTCATCGCAACTGCAACAGATGCCGATGGAAATACTTGGGACGCAACCGCTGACGTAACCTGGCACGAAAATGATCCGGCTGGCAGTTTCGCAGGGAACGTCTATAACGCAGGAAGCGTAGGAACGTGGACAATTTATGCAACACTTGGAGCACTCAATTCCAATAATGTGACTGCAAATGTTTCGCACGGTGCAGCGATTTCAGTTGGTATCACACCAGTCGGTCCAGTCAATCTCACTGCTGACCAATCTCAAGCATTTACAGCAACCGCAACAGATTCTGATGGAAATACTTGGGATATTACCGGTTCAGTCACATGGAATGAAAACGATCCCTGGGGAAGCTTTACTGGCAACACCTACAATGCCGGACAAGTCGGCTCATGGACAATTTATGCCTCACTAGGTGCATTAAATTCCAACAATGTTACAGTTAATGTCAGCCCAGGTGCCTTGCATCACATTTACATTACTCCTGATACGACTCAAACAATAACCGCGGGGGGAACAGTAACATTCGCTGCTGTTGGCTATGATCAGGATGGCAATGTAATTCCCGGCCAGGTATTTTCCTGGAATAATGCGGTAAATGGAATATTCAACAATACAACCGCTGGAACATATTCGGTCTATGCATATGTTGGGGCGATTCAGTCAAATCATGTTGATGTAGTTGTTAATCCGGGCGCTCTTCATCATATAAACATCACTCCCAATACCGACCAGAACATCACTGCAGGACAAACTATTCAATTTACAGCTCAAGGATACGATTCATATAACAATCCGATTTCGGGATTGGTTTATACTTGGGATGCAACAACCGATGCCAGCGGATTGTTTTCCAACACCACCGCCGGCACTTATCAAGTTAGAGCCCATTCCGGCGCAGTTTATTCAAATATAGTGAATGTTACAGTTCATCCTGGTGCGTTGCATCATATTCATATTACCCCTGACACGACTCAGACTATTACTGCCGGGGGAACGGTTCAATTTACCGCCACAAGTTATGACCAATATAATAATGTTATATCCGGCGTGACTTATTCCTGGAATAATGCGCAAAACGGCTTGTTTAACAACACTCATGCGGGAAGTTACTCGGTTTACGCTTATATTGGCGCGATTGAATCCAATAACACAGCGGTCAATGTCAATCCGGGCGCGCTTCACAGCATTAGCATTACACCGAGTGCGGCACAGAATATTAATTCGGGCGAAACAATTCAATTTACAGTTCAAGGCTATGATGCTTATGGCAACGCCATTTCTGGGTTGACTTATGCTTGGTCAAATACTGACGCAAGCGGATTATTCACGAATGCCGTTCCCGGAACCTACACTGTTCAAGCAAATATCGGCAGTATTTTCAGCAATACAGTTAATGTAACAGTTCATGCGGCAGTTGGGGGAACTGTTGGTGGAGGAGCAACTGTAATTAATTCCAGTTCGGAAGGAACGGAAGTTGTGGTTGATGACAGCCAAGGCAAAATCAAGGGAACCGAAGTGACTACTATCGGTCCCGAACAGGAAAATGCCAAAAAACCCTGGAACACACTTCTCATTTTTGGTCTTGCTCTTTTAGTTTTGGGGATTGCCTATTATGCATATTATTATATGCAGCCGGCAGGCGCTGCCGCGGGTGACTCCGATGACAAGGAAAAAAAGGATGAAGAACCAAATGGCAATAATCACGTAAAGCCGTCCGAACAAACTCGCTGGTAAATCTTGATAAGCTAAATATCGCAAAAACCCCGCAAATGCGGGGGTTTTTGTATATAATTGATTGGCTGGAGAGGAAGGATTCGAACCTCTCGGAAACCCAAGGTTTTCCGACGACCTGATAAATCAGGTCTGCCTTCCTCTACGGGAAAACAATTGTTTTCCCGGCCCCTTTCCTGTTCGAATCTAAATGGCTGGGGAGGAAGGATTCGAACCTTCGCATGCGGGCTTCAAAGGCCCGTGCCTTACCACTTGGCTACTCCCCAATGCAGTATTATTCTACCATAGAATCTTGATATTTCAATAATATTATGCTATAATCATCTCGCCTTAAGCAGTTGAAATGATTGCCGTGTATTAAAAATACATGGAGGAAAGTCCGAGCATCACAGAGTAGCTTAGTCCGCGCAAGCGGACCGACCGTGAGGTTAGGGAATAGGGCAACAGAAAACAAACAGCCCATCCCCGATTTATTTCGGGGAGGCAATGTTGAAAATGTGAGCCCCTCGATAAGAGGGGATAACCTTGAGGAAACTCGGGGTGAAGTAAGAGCTCACACGTTGTCGCCGCAAGGCGACTCTGTGCAACCCCTAGGCGATGCAAGTCGAGTGGATCTACTCATCATGCTTCGACCATGCTCAGCACACTGAGTACCATCGAAGTGTCAAAGGGCTACTCGCCCTGATGTCCATAGATCTCGACGCCCAGATAGATAATCATATAAACAGAACTCGGCTTATCGGCTGCTCAAGGCACTAAAATATCCCACATTTTATGGGATATTTTTAATATATTTTTATAATACATGAATATTTTTAATCAAGGATATTTATGATACAATTAATTTAATTAAATATAATTTTATTATGGAATTAGTATTTTATCTGCTATCAATAATTATTGGATATGCGATAGGCTCGTTATCACCGGCTTATTTTTTGGGAAAGGTTCTCAAAAACGTTGATATTAGAGAAGTTGGCGATAAAAATGCCGGAACATCCAATGTCTATAAAGTGCTCGGAATAATCCCGGCAATTATTACCGCCACTTATGATTTATCAAAGGGATTATTGGCAATGCTTGTGGCAAGTTTGATTGGTGTTCCCGAGCCGATCATTTATTTATCCGGTCTTGCGGCAATAGTCGGCCATGTCTTCCCATTTTATTTAAATTTTATTGGTGGCCAAGGAGTAGCCACGGCAACGGGTTTACTATTTTATTGTCTATATATGTTTTTTAAAAATCAATTTCTTCCCTATGAAAGTTTGGGGATTATGGCAATTGTTGTGATTTCAATTTATGCCATAACTCGCAAGAAAGGATTTCTTGCGTTAATTGTCATGCCATCGCTTTTATTTATGATTTTCAAGAACTATCCGATAAACTATTTGACAATATTTACAGCAATAATAATTATTCATATATTTGCAATAAACATTTACGAAGCCTCACGTACAAAGCTGTTTGAACTCAAAATTGAAACAATTGAAAAGATATCTCCCTGGCGGACAATGCTTCGGCCGCTTTCAGCGATATTTCCTATTATGTATTTTTATCTTGATAAGGAAATTATGCTTTGGATTTTGGGAATTCTCGGAGGGATATTTTTTATAATGGACGCATCACGGTTGATAAGTACGAAAGTAAATTTAAAATTATTTCATAATATTAAATATATTTATAAAAAAAGGGAAGAAAAAAGATTTTCTTCAATAACCTTGTTTTTTATATCGGTTTTTTTTACAATTTTACTTTTTGATAAGTACATTGCCATAACGGCAATCATGTATTTAATATTTGGAGATGTTTTTGCCAAGTTTTTCGGGTCGGAATACGGCAGAACAAAAATTGGTGATAAAACATTAGAAGGAAGTATAGCATTTTTTACAGTAAGTTTGCTAGTGGGGTATTTACTTTGGCCTTATGTCAATCTCTCGCCATTTATTTTGGCGCTCGGTGCGCTTGTTGCCGCAATTGCCGAGCTTATTCCAATAGGAATAAATGATAATTTTATTATTGCCTTATCGTCTGCCGCTGCAATGATGCTTGCAAAAAATAATATATTTTAAAATGATATTGATTTTATTAAAAAGAGCCGATTTCGGCTCTTTTTGCAATATTAAAAAAAATAATTATTTTAATAGAAATACTTTGTTTCCTTCTTTAACGTTTTCCGAAACTTTTAAACCAACATCATCTCCTTTTTTTGCTGATTCGATTGGTTTTTTATCGTCCTGAATTGATTCAACTAACTGCGTAAAATCACCATCGTTTTTTTCGATTCTGATTTGATCGCCAACTTTAAGAGGGGCAGAAAGTTTTATTACAGCGACACCGATCTTATCAAAAAAATGGGTAATTATTCCGATTTGTTTTTCCATATAACTCCTTTGATTATAATTATATAGTAAACAAGAAAAAAAACAATCAAAATAAGAACAGTGCCTAAATTTGTGACAAACCTGTGGATAAGTATAATTAAAATTTTCAATTTTCAATTTTCAATTTTCAAATTATTACCTAATTAACAGATATAGTATTTGTTTATAAATAAGTTAATCTTGACAACAGGGTAACGAACCTAGATAATAGATTTGTAAAATCAATATTTAAAAATATATTAATTATTCCCTTCCCGCTATTGCGGGGAGAGAAGGAGGCACAATGGCTTTCTCAACTCAATCAAAAAAAACAGGCGAGACCTACATTCTTCACAAAAAAGATGTAACCCTTCGCGGCGGAAGAAAACAGACGATTTATTATTTTGCACGTGAAGAAAAAGCAAATTCAACCGATATGCCGGATGGCTATGCGGTAATGGAAAATTCAAGAACCGGCTTGCCAATGCTTAAGAAAAAATAAAAATTAAAAAGTAACTTGTTATTAAAATATAGAAAAGCCCACCAATTGCGGTGGGTTTTTCTTGAAATTATGGCTAAAATCTGATAAAATATTACTGCATAACGACATATTTTAAGTTAAATTATCCATTATATTATTATGGAGAAAAAGTTTAAGTTATTTAGAATAATTTTTGAATATTATTAATTATCATGAAAAGATCGGAATTATTTTTTAATTTTATTTTAATTCCTGTTGATATTGCAATGATTGTGGTAGCTTTCATATCCGCATATTATTTTCGTATTAAGATGGAAGTAATCTATATTTGGCCATTTGATCAATATATTAAATTTGTACTTATCATGCTTCCTCTATGGATAATCATATTTTTCTTAGCGGGGCTCTATAACTATGAAAAGCGCAAAAGACCGCTTGATGAGTTTGCGTCAATAGTGCTCGGCGTTTCTTCGTGTATTATGCTGATGGTAGCATGGATCTTCCTTTCCAGGACAATATTTTTTTCAAGATTAGTTATTATATATGCCTGGCTATTTTCCTTGATTTTTATTACTTTTGGGCGATTATTTGTAAGATACGTGCAAATATTCCTTTATCGATGGGGGATTGGCGTGCATAAAGTAATAATTCTTGGAAATGGCGAGGCATCGGAATTAATGATGAAAGAGATTCAAAGCAACAAACAACTGGGATACAAGTTGATTGGCATTGTTAATACCAAAAAAGAGGTAAATATAAAACAAAATTCTAAAACACTAGGAGACATTGAAAGCCTTGAAAAAATCACCTCGTCACGTGATGTAGACGATGTGATACTTACAGATTCTTCGATTCCAGAAAAGCAAATAGTTAGCATTATCGATATTTGCCACGATAAAAAAATTATATTTAAGCAAATTCCTAATTTATTTCAAGTTCAGACCGCGAATATCAATATTGCATCTTTGGCGACGATCCCCATAATTGAGTATCGCATCACGCCTCTTGAAGGCTGGGGCAGGATAATAAAAAGAATATCCGATATTATTGGAAGCATCGTTGGAATTGTTATTTTTTCTCCATTAATGATTATTACGGCAATTTTAATAAAATTTGATTCAAAAGGACCAATATTCTATAAAAATGAACGTGTAGGCGAAAGCGGGAAAAGATTTTTTGTTTATAAGTTTAGGTCAATGAAAATCGATTGCTGCACCGGAAATATGTATGGAGGATCAAACGCGGAAAAATATGAAAGCAAATTAATTCAAGAGAAAAGTGAAAGAAGCGGCCCGGTTTACAAGGTACTCCATGATCCAAGAAGAACAAAAATCGGCCGATTTATCGAAAAAACCAGCATTGATGAAATCCCCCAGTTTTTTAATGTATTTATGGGACATATGAGCATTGTTGGCCCACGTCCTCATCAGCCGCGGGAAGTTGCCAATTATAAATCTTGGCATAGAAAAGTTTTAAGGATCAAGCCCGGCATTTCTGGGATGGCGCAAATTTCGGGAAGATCCGATCTTGATTTTGATGATGAAGCAAGGCTTGATATTTATTATATTGAAAATTGGTCGCTTTGGCTTGATGCCAAAATAATGATAAAAACTCCCCTCGCGGTCTTTAAACCAAGAAAAGCAGTATAACAATGTAAGCATAACATTATATTTGGAGCTAATAATGAAAGTTGCTTTGGTACACGAATTTTTAACACAATACGGCGGTGCCGAAAGGGTGCTTGATGCAATTTTGGAAATCTGGCCTGACGCAACAATACATACTCTTATTTATGATAAAAAAAAGATGGGCAGATATTATGATAAATATAAAATCAAAACCAGTTTTTTGGAAAAATTGCCGGCATTACCGCCGGCCGGATATAAGTGGTGGCTGGCTTTTTATCCTAAGGCAATCGAGAGTTTTAAATTTGATCATTATGATCTGGTCTTATCCGACAGTTCTGCTTTTGCCAAAGGCGCAATTACCAAAAAACCGACTAGACACATTTGTTATATGCACACTCCGACAAGATATCTCTGGAGCGTGACCAAAGAATATCTTCGTGATGCGCCCATACCCGGCTTTATAAGACCGATTATGCCGCCAATATTAAACTATTTGCGTAAATGGGATTATAAGGCGGCACAGAGGCCGGATAATATCATTGCTAATTCCCAAAATGTTGCCAGAAGGATAAAAAAATTTTATAATAGAGATGCCGATGAGGTTATTTTTCCCTGCGTAGATACATCAAGGTTTGAAGTTTCAACGAGCGATAAAAAATATTGGCTTGTTGTTGGAAGGCAGGAGCCATATAAAAGGACAGATTTAGCAATACTTGCGGCAAATAAGCTTAATGTCAACTTGCTAGTCGCAGGCGGCGGCACCAATATTAAGAAATATACTGAAATTGCCGGTAAAAATGTAAAATTCACCGGAAGGGTAGAAGACAAAGAATTAGCAAAATTATACGAAAATTGCATCGGTTTAATTTTTCCTCAAGAAGAGGATGCAGGCATTACCCCGCTTGAAGCGATGGCTGCCGGAAGGCCGGTTATAGCATACAAAAAAGGCGGGGCATTAGAAACGGTGATTCCGGGAGTAACAGGTGAATTTTTTGATAATCAAGACATTGATTCGCTTGCCGGCGCCATGGAAAAATTTAATGAAAGTAAATACGACTCGGAAATAATCAGGAACCATGCCTCTAAATACGATAAAAAATTATTTAAGTTGAAAATATTTAATTATGTCTTAAGCAAAATAAATAATTAGAAAGGGAAAATTATGGAATTAAAAGATTATTTGGGAATTATTGGAAAACATATCTGGCTTTTGATATCAATTGTAATCATCTGTACAATTGGTGTTCTATGGTATTCAAGCAGGATGCCCGCCTCTTATGACAGCTCGTCATTTGTCACTGTCACGGTTCAAAATGAGAATATTCAAAAAGATGCTGCATATTATGATTATGATAATTTTTATTCTCTTCAAGGAAGCGGTTTTTTTGCTGACAATATTATTTCGTGGTTGTCTGACCCCTCAAATGTATCCGAAGTTTTCAGCATGGCGAAAATTGAAAGACCCGATGTGAATCTTAAAAAAATGTCAAAAGTACTGCAGACAAAAAAGAAAACACCAAGTTCTGTGCAGATTATATACAACGATGTAAATAAGGCATCATCCGCAAGCATTGTTGAAAGCACCATTCAGTTTATAAAAGAGAAAACAGAAAGCTGGAACAGCAAAGGGTTGATAAAAAATATTTATATTGATAATTCACCGGTAATATCGGTTGTAAGAAAACCCGATGTCGCCTTGAACACGATCATTGGGTTCGTATCAAGTTTAATAATTGGCTTAGTTATAGTATTTTTGTCCGAATATATAATTCGTAAAAAATAAGATAAAGAAGGAGGATAAGTGCTTGTCGATGGAATCAGGCCTCGAAAAATAATCAAGGCAAATAAATTCCAAGTTCATCATGAACATGACGGTAGTTTTTGGGGACCAAAAAACATTGACACAAATTTCATCAAACAGAAAAAGATAGTCAAGAAAAAAGAGCCGTTGAAATTAGATTTTAGTATTTTTGGAAGATTATTTTCGTATCGGACTCTTTTAGTGATAATTATCATGGTATTGATTGTTGGATTATCTTCAGTAATAACCAAATCATATTTTTTTATAAATAATAATTACGATTTTTTAAAATTGTTCAGTTCGGGCAGGTATTTGCTGCTTTTTCAGAATAACACTGAAATGCGTGCCACCGGTGGTTTTATTGGAAGTTATGCTGTGATTGAAGTTAAAAACGGAGATCTGGTTGATTATGAATTTAATTCAAATGTATTAAAAAAAGATAACGAATTGGCGATAACAAATCCAGTAAGCGCGCCAGACCCGATACTTTCTTTTTTTATAGGAGAGGGAAAATGGGGACTCAGGGACTCCAATTGGGCTATCGACTATCAATCATCTGCAGAACAAGCCGCCTGGTTTTATGAACAAGAAGGTGGGAAGCCGGTTGATGGCGTTATGGCAATTAATGCCACGGCTTTTCAAAATTTGCTCGATATTACCGGGCCGATAGACATGCCGGAATATAACACTGTGATAAATTCTGATAACTTTTTAGATGTGACCCAATATAAGATTGAAAAAGAATATTTTGATAATCCGCTAAATAGAGTAATCAATGAGCCAAAATCAATTCTTAAAGATATGATGCCTAGAGTAATCACCAAACTAACTGAAAAAAACAACTATCAAAAATTATCTGATTTTGCCAAGAATGAATTGGATAATAAACAGATACTTTTATATTTCTATGATGACAACAAAGAGAAAATCGCGCTTGATAATAATTGGGCAGGTGAAGTAAAAAAATCGAGCGGAGATTATCTTTATGTGGTAAATAGTAATTTGGGAGGAATGAAAAGCAGCTTGAAAGTTAAAGAGGATATTAATCTAAATTCTATTGTCTCGGATGAAAAAAGTATTGTTAATACATTAACAATCACCCGAACCCACACCGGCGATGGCGAGTGGCCGGATCATGAAAATGTCAATTATATTAGAATTTTAGTGCCATATGGATCGGAGCTCATTTCAGCAAAACTGGATGATGTCGGATGCAGTAATGATGTTCTTGTGAAAAAGGAATCGGGAAAAAGCGTATTTAGCATATGGATGATAACCAAGCCAAGATCAAGCCGAATTTTAACATTAACCTACAAAATCCCGCTTGAAATAAGCAAAGATAAATATTCAGTATTGGTGCAGAAACAACCTGGAAATTTGGGAGACAATCTAAGTGTGTCGGTAAACGGTCAGGTTCAATACAATGGTATACTAAATAAAGATATTGAGATAAAATAGGTTTATTGCTTATAATCAATGTAAATGGTATAATTGAAAATAAGGGGATCTCCTTTAGGAGTATTTTTTATGACTGATAAAAAAGTTGAAGAACAAAATGAATATACCGCTAAGCAAATTACAGTACTCGAAGGTTTGGAACCGGTTCGAAAAAGACCGGGGATGTATATTGGCGGCACGGGAGCAGCCGGTCTTCATCATTTGATATGGGAAGTAGTTGATAATGCCATTGATGAAGCCATGGCTGGATACTGCAAGAATATAATTGTTACATTACTTCCGGAAAATAAAATTGCCGTCGAAGATGACGGGAGAGGAATTCCTGTTGAAATGCACCCGCAGACAAAAAAATCTGCCTTGGAAACAGCCCTTACAATGCTTCACGCCGGAGGGAAATTTGGGGAAGGCGGATATAAGGTTTCAGGCGGTCTTCATGGTGTTGGCGTATCAGTTGTCAATGCCTTGTCGGTGTGGTTGATGGCGGAGATTTATCGTGACGGTAAAATATATCGTCAGGAATATAAAAGAGGAAAACCGCATTCTGATGTAAAAGAAGTCGGAGCAACAGAAAAAAGAGGCACAAAAATTATTTTTCAGCCGGACAGTGAAATATTTGAAAAAGTTGATTTTAATTATGAATCGATATTAGATCGGGTAAGACAGCAGGCATATTTGACTAAAGGTGTTAAAATTGAAACCCGCGATGAACGAAAAACGCTTGCAAGTTCTTATTCTTTTTATTTTGAAGGGGGAATTGCCTCCTATGTCAGTCATCTTTCAAAAAACAAACATTTAATTATCAATCCTCCAATTTATATAGAAAAAATTTCCAATGATATTCTTATTGAAATTTCATTAACATATATTGACGATTACAACGAGCATGTTTTCACCTTTGCTAACAATATTCACACGACTGACGGAGGGATGCATTTAACCGGTTTCAGGACGGCACTCACCAGAGCAATAAATGATTATGCCAAAAAAAGTGGCTATATAAAAGAACAAAACGATGCTCTCACCGGCGATGATGTTCGCGAGGGCTTGATTACAGTCGTTTCAGTAAAATTAAAGGAACCGCAATTTGAAGGGCAAACAAAGGCTAAACTTGGTAATCCCGAAGCAAGAACGGCTGTGGACTTAGTAACTCACAGTGGCTTGTCAACCTATCTCGAAGAGCGTCCGCAAGAAGCCAGAAAAATTATTGAAAAATGCATGCTTTCAGCGCGTGCGCGTATGGCCGCGAAAGCAGCCAGGGAAACAGTAATAAGAAAAGGCGCGCTTGAGGGAATGACACTCCCTGGAAAATTATCAGATTGTTCAGAAAAGGATCCGTCCAAGTGTGAATTATATATTGTCGAGGGAGATTCTGCCGGCGGATCTGCCAAACAAGGCAGAGAACGCACTTTCCAGGCGATTTTGCCGCTTCGAGGAAAAATTTTGAATGTGGAAAGAGCGCGTCTTGACAGAATGCTAACTTCCGAAGAAATAAAAAATTTGATTGTAGCGCTCGGCTCGGGAATTGGTGAAGAGATGAATATTGATAAAATACGTTATCATAGAATTATAATAATGACCGACGCAGATGTTGACGGGTCGCATATTCGCACGCTTCTATTAACATTTTTCTATCGTCATTTTCCAAAAGTTATAGAGAATGGCTACTTATATATTGCCCAGCCGCCGCTATATTTGCTTTCCAAAGGCAAAGAAAAGCATTATGCATATAATGACGAGCAGAAAGATGAATTGCTAAAAGAGATGGGCAATGACGGAATCTCCACTCAGCGTTATAAAGGTCTTGGCGAGATGAATCCAACCCAGCTTTGGGAAACAACGATGGACCCTAAAAATAGAATTTTGCTTCAAGTTATGGTAGATGAAGCGGAAAAAGCCGATGAGGTATTTTCAATGCTAATGGGAGATGAAGTTGTTCCAAGAAAGCGGTATATCCAGACTCATGCAAAAAATGTTAAGAACTTAGACGTATAATAATAAGGATTTTATGAATACAAAAAAAAGCAAAAAAGAAATAAGCTCGAAACACGGCAAAGATCATGATAATAATATTTTCGAGCCAAATGCGAGTTTATATACAGAAAAATGTCATAAAGACTGGTTTCACCCGGAAACAATGGGCAAGCAGCGCGGGAAACCAAGATACGATTTAAGGGAGAATAAAAAAAAGAAAAAATAATCTAGGATTATATGCCAGAAGAATTAGATAAAATTAATGATGATGAAAAGTCTGATACAGCATTGACTGACGTTAATGATGCACCTCTTAAAGACGACTTTAAACCGGAGCAGACAGAATACGGGTTAGTGCAGAAACGGAACATTGAATCCGAAATGAAAAACTCGTATCTTGACTACGCAATGAGTGTTATTGTTGCGCGGGCGCTGCCTGATGTTCGCGATGGTCTTAAGCCCGTCCATCGACGAGTATTATTTTCAATGAATGAGCTTGGACTGACATCGAAAGCAAAATATAGAAAATCGGCAACGGTTGTCGGTGATGTTTTAGGAAAATACCACCCGCATGGAGATATTGCTGTTTATGATTCACTTGTGAGAATGGCGCAAAATTTTGCCATGCGTTATCCGCTTGTAGACGGGCAGGGAAACTTTGGCTCTATCGATGGCGACAATCCTGCAGCCATGCGGTATACCGAGGCGAAAATGAAAGCGCTCTCCGAAGAAATGCTGGCAGATATCGATAAAAATACGGTTAATTTTAGTCCGAATTTTGACGGCAGCCGTTTGGAGCCAAACGTGCTTCCGGCTAAAGTTCCGCAGCTTTTATTGAATGGCACTTTGGGAATTGCAGTTGGCATGGCAACAAATATTCCTCCTCATAATCTAAATGAGATAATTGATGGAACTATTAAAGTAATAGACAATCCGGATATTTCGATTGATGAACTCATGGAGTCAATTCCCGGTCCGGATTTTCCTACCGGCGGCGAAATATTTAATCCTGAAAATGTCAAAATGGCATATACCACCGGCAAGGGGCCGGTTTTAATGCGGGCGGTTGCCAACATCGAAGAAAAGAAAAACGGCGGGTTTCGAATTATTGTTTCTGAAATTCCATACCAAGTAAATAAAGCCGAACTGATTTCCAAAATCGCAGATCTAGTCAAACAAAAAAAGATAGAGGGAATTTCTGATTTGCGGGATGAATCCGACAGAAAGGAAGGTGTCAGAATTGTTATTGAACTCAAAAATAATGCTTATTCGAAAAAAATCTTAAATCAGCTTTACGAGCTAACAGTAATGCAAAGCGTATTTCATGTGAATATGCTTGCGCTCATTGACGGATTGCAGCCAAAAATATTAACGCTTAAAAATGTTTTAGAAGAATTTATTAAACATAGACGCAAGGTTGTAAGGCGCAGAACTGAATTTGATTTAAGTAAAGCAAAAGATCGCGAGCACATATTGGAAGGTCTTAAAAAGGCGCTTGACCATATTGATGAAATAATTAAAATTATAAAAAAATCAGAAACCAAGGAAGTTGCCCATAAAAACCTTATTGTTAATTTTAAATTTTCAGATAAACAAAGCTCCGCGATTTTAGAAATGAAATTATCGGCGCTTGCCGGATTAGAACGAAAAAAAATAGAAGATGAACTTGAGGAAAAAAGAAAATTAATTGCTTTGCTTGAAAAAATACTAGCATCCGAATCAGAAATATTGAAAATAATTAAAAATGAATTATCCGATATCAAAGAAAAATACTCCGATGCCAGAAGGACAAAAATAAACAAAAAAAACATTGGGAATTTCAGCGACGAAGATTTAATTCCAAACGAACAAGTGATTGTCAGTTTGACGAAAAGTAATTACATCAAGCGGGTGCCTGTTTCAACATATCGGGCGCAGCAAAGAGGCGGGAAAGGAGTTGCCGGAATGGCTACCAAAGAAGAGGATAGTGTTGACCATCTGCTTGTTACAAGCACTCTCGACGATATTATGTTTTTTACCGACAAGGGACGTGTTTTCAACTGCAAAGTATATGATATTCCCTCTGCCTCAAGGCAGGCAAAAGGACAGGCAATCGTCAATATTCTTCAAATATCTCCTGAAGAAAAAGTCACAGCAGTAATATCTCTAAATGTTAAAAATAATAATCTTAATAAATATTTTTTCATGGGTACGGAAAAAGGCGTGGTGAAAAAAACCGAGATTGATGCTTACAAAAATGTTAGAAAGACGGGAATCATTGCGATCAAGCTTAATCAAGGTGACGAACTTAAATGGGTATCGACAACAACCGGAAGCGACAATATTATTATGGTGACAAGAAATGGTCAATCAATTAATTTTTACGAAAAAGATGTGCGTTCAATGGGAAGAAGCGCTGCTGGAGTTAGAGGCATTAAATTAAAAAATGATGATGAGGTCATTGCCATGGATATTTCCACAAATATTGAATCTTTTGTTTTTACAATACTTGAAAATGGGTTTGGCAAAAAAACAAAAATCAAGAATTTCAATCTTCAAAAACGAGGCGGAATTGGCATCAGGGCTTCAAAAACTTCTAATAAAACCGGTAAAGTTGTCGAGGCGCTGGTTGACTCAAGCGAAGAAGGGGACATTGTTATTATCTCAAAGCAGGGCCAAGTAATCAGAACTTCCATAAAATCCGTCAAGCAACTGGGCAGGGACACCCAGGGGGTGACCATGATGAGATTAAATGCCGGGGACAAGGTTTCTTCAATGACAATATTAAAAAAGGAAAAATTCGAAGTAGAAAAAATAGAGAATGCCAATAAAAATAATAATGAAAATGCAAGTAGTGGCAAAACAGAAAAAAAGGATATTATCGACGGCGATAAAAAAAATATCACAGACAGTAAAAAAAAAGCGTCGAATGATCCGAAACATGCCAAAATAGTAAACAGCAAGGAGGAAAGCGTGGAAAGCAATAATACATCCAATCAAGCAAATTTGCATATAAATAAAATTGAGCCAAAAAAAATCGTTACCCAAAAACAGGATTTTAATCCGATAGTTAAAGCGCAGCAAAAAAAAACAAGCGTCAAAGAATTTAAGCCATTCATCAGATCGCAAAATATCAAGGAGCAAGGATTGCCAAATATAAAAAAAAGCAATCTGGACATAAAGCACTATCAGAGCAATATTAATATTAATGCGGATCAGAACAAATCTGATGATAAAAAAGAGCAATCAGACGATCAAGTAAATTATTGGGATGGCAATCTATGGAATAAAAAATAATTTAATTTACGTTCGTTAATTTAATGATTGATTTTATTTATATATTATGATATAAACATTATGATGTATAAAAAGAAAAATAGAAAACTAAGCAAGAAGGAGCAAAAAGCACTTGACAAGGTGCAATTTTTTAATAATGAGGTTGTTAAAGAAAAAACAAATGAGATAAAGCAACCTGTTGAGAAAAAAATCGTGGAAATTCCAAATATTATAACAGTAAGGGAATATTCTGCAGTACTTAACCTGCCAGTGACAAAAGTTATTGCCGAACTAATGAAAAATGGCGTCATGGCATCAATCAACGAATCAATTGATTTTGAAACAGCAACAATTATCGGTGATGAACTCGGCTTTGAGATTAAAGAGAAAGCATTATATAAAAAAGAAATAATAGAAAAAGGCACTAAAAATAATAAAAAATTGAAAATCAGACCGCCGGTTGTTGTTGTCATGGGGCACGTAGATCATGGAAAAACAACCCTTCTTGATACAATCAGAAAAACAGAAGTTGCCGCCAAGGAATCAGGCGGAATAACACAGCACGTCGGTGCATATCAAGTTAATTGGAAGAATAAAGACAAGAAGACCAGATCAATAACTTTTTTGGATACGCCTGGTCATGAGGCATTTTCCACAATGCGAGCCCACGGTGCAAGCGCTACCGATATCGCAATTCTTGTGGTGGCCGCGGACGATGGTGTCAAGCCGCAAACGAAAGAAGCAATCTCCCATGCCAAAGCTGCCAACATTCCAATTGTCGTGGCAATTAATAAAATTGACAAGCCCGAAGCTGACCCGGAGCGAGTGAAACGCGAATTGTCAGATCTTGATTTAATTCCCGAAGAATGGGGAGGTAAAACCATTATGGTGCCAATTTCTGCAAAAAACGGGAAAAACATCAATGAATTGCTTGATATCGTAATTATGGTCGCTGACCTGGATGAAATAAAAGCGGATTATCAGAAAAATGCAGATGGAGTAGTAATTGAATCGCATATGCAATCCGGTATCGGTCCGATTGCGACATTGCTTGTCAAAAACGGAATTTTGAAAACCGGGCAAGTTGTTATTACTGGTGAATCATACGGAAAAATCAGGTTTATGGAAGATTTCCAAGGAAGAAGAATAACAGAAGCCAAACCCTCACAGCCGGTTAGAATTGCAGGTTTGCATGATGTGTCTAATTCCGGAGATATTTTTGAGGTTGTGGATAGCGAAAGAACTGCCAAAAACAGGATTGCTTCGAAAATTATTAAAATCAAGAGATTTGGCCTTTCAGAAATATCCGAAGAAATTCGAGAAGGAAAATTGAAAGAATTAAATATCATCATCAAGGCGGATGTTCAAGGATCACTTGAGGCGATTGTAAATTCTCTTACCAGCATTGGCACAAACGAAATCAAGGTGAAAATATTATCTGCCAGCGTCGGCAACATTTCCGAATCCGATGTTAATTTGGCACTTGCATCAAAAGCACTTATCATCGGATTCAAAGTGGCGACAGCGCTTCCCGTCAAAAAACTTGCCGATGAAAAGGGTGTAAAAATATCTAATTACGATATTATATATAATCTAATCGATGATATTACTGCCGCACTTGAAGGTATGATTGAGCCGGAGACAAAAGAAGAAATCGTTGGAAAACTTGAAGTATTGAAGGTTTTTTATTCCGCAAAAAATACCAAAATTGTCGGCGGAAAAGTTATTGATGGTAAATTACTTTCTGGACTGAAAGTCCATTTATTGCATTCAGGAGAAAGTAACGGCGATGGAAAAATTATTTCTCTCAAGCTTGAACAAAATCCCGTAAGTGAAGTACTCAAAGGTTTTGAGTGCGGGGTCCAGATTGATTCGCATTCCATGTTAAAACCAAAAGACGTTATTATTGCATACGAAATAATTGAAACGACTAAAAAAGTAGTTAAAAAATAATTGTAAATTTTACATAAAAATTATATAATTATTCTGGAGGGTAATTGAACGATTTTTGGAGTGGAAAAGTGCTGGGGTTTTCTGATACTGTCTCCTATTTCACCAAAAGTATCAATTTAAAGGATGATCCGTTTATCATCCTTGATGTTTTAATTGTGGCGGCACTTTTTTATTGGGGTTATTTGTTTCTTAAAGAAACCAAGGCAATAAGAATTTTATACGGCATAGTTATATTAGCGGTAATTTTCCTATTGGGAAGATATCTAAATTTAAGCGCGCTTAATTTTATATTAAAGTACATTATTACCATGCTTGTTGTTGCTATTCCGGTGGTGTTTCAGCCTGAACTGCGTTCGGCGCTGGAAAGGCTTGGCCGCGCCGACATAATGGGTGATTTTGGCAAGCTTCGAAAAAGCAAAATGCTTTCAATCATTCAAGAAATTGTTAATTCCGCGGAACTTTTAAGCAAAAACAAAATCGGGGCGCTTATAGTGCTCAGCCGGCAAACAGGATTGAGAGAATACATTGAAACAGGCGTCAAACTAAATTCAGACGTAACTACCGAAACTATTATCACCGTTTTTACTCCAAAGACGCCGCTCCATGACGGAGCAATGATAATTAGCGGAGATAAAATTATCGCTGCCGGCTGCACG
>Ga0105099_10000644_pt1 | contig 23287 bp, 18 predicted proteins | sample PPLLak3cmMay2015_2_FD_79138 | JGI IMG/M metagenome (GOLD analysis project Ga0105099, IMG submission 79138) | Freshwater sediment microbial communities from Prairie Pothole Lake near Jamestown, North Dakota, USA - PPLs Lake P8 Core (1) Depth... | ecosystem: Environmental > Aquatic > Freshwater >... | reverse complement strand
TGGCCTCCTGTTTGTATCCATACAGCGGACTTGTAGAAGTGCTCTCGCAGATGAGCCGGTCAAATATCGCTCCGACCTGCCCGCTCAACATCTTCCCTGCTTACCGATCATCGGCTGGCAGATCATGAAAATATACAGCCGGGCCCGATGACTCAATCTTTTCGCTACTGAAGAAAAACGGCGATTTCCCCGTCGCATCACCAATATTGTGGCTCAGCAAATAGTCATCTCCAGGCCGCAATGAGGACAATGTTTCACGTCCGGCAACCCCCATCCGCCGATACAGTTCGTCTTCGCTGAGTTTCGTCAGTTCCAGAAGCATCTTTTCACTATCGTTGATTAACACTCCTTCGAACAATCCGTGAGAAATGTTGCTTAATGTTCTCATACTGACCTCCTTTGCCGTTCCAAGAACGGCTGCGCTATACCTGAATTCCAATCTCAATTCTTTTTTCTGTATATATAATTATAACAATGGCAACCGGTGTTGTCAAAGTCTTGTAAAGAGCCAAGAAGTTAAACGTCAAAAGCAGGAACGAAGGGTTGTCATCCTCTCAGCAGGCGAAGTTTGTTTTTAAATAGCTGTTTAAGCCGATTCTGCGACACCTCTGGTGAAGCCGGCTTCGCGTTGACAACCCCGGAATGCACATTACATTATAGTGCAGAAGAGCAGCACGCCAGGAGTGAATCCTCGGGAGGGATATCATGACAACACGTAAAATCAGCAGAATGCTCAAGAGGCGCGCTATCGACACGTAAAGGCGGCCGACATTCCGGAAGTCACCATGGACTCTGGCACCAGGCTGAAAATCGTCAGCGGCCTGGTAAATGGCATCCAGGGCCCGGTGCGGGAACATTGTCATGAATACACAGAAAGAGTTACGGATTGCTTTCGAGGAGTACGAAAAAGGTACCTTTATCAAACAAAGATAATCGGCCTGCCAGAGAGTCTAAAACAGATTCAAGGAAAAGGGAACAGGTTAGCGGGGCGGCCGACTGCCGATGTTGCAGGCGGCCTTCTTTTTGGGCAGATATTTCCTCAAGCGGGCGAAAATCAGGTACGAAAGACGCACAATCGGACTGACCAGGGGAAAATCCGTCAGAGTGCCAAGGAAAGTATACCATGATGATCCGGGGAAGGCCCGCCAGATGGCCTGGAATGCATCGACACCCCGGTAGACCGAACCGGTCCGGTCAATGGCATGCATGCGGGACGTGAAATCGTCCAGGCTGATACCGTAGTCATGGGGGTTGAAAGCAGGATCGCTGATGTCGACGAATTCCAGTCGGCCGCCATGATCCTTTCGCAGGTACACGAACATCTCCGTCGAGCAGACATGACAGGAACCGTCATAGAAAACCTTCAGAGGGAATTCGGGCAACTCCCGCATACGATCCTCCAAGAGATATTCGCAGAGACGATGTTACAATCGCGGGAAATCTCGGACAGAAAATTCCGCCTTTTCCTCTTCACCGAGAAGCGTGCGTCTAGGAGACAGACGGATTTGCAGCAGATTCACCCTAAGTCCGACAGTCTCCTAGCCCTTCAGTTTCGTCAACAGGATCTCGTTCACCAGGGCAGGATTCGCCTTTCCCTTGCTGGCCTTCATGACCTGGCCGACAAAGAAGCCGAACAGTTTATCTTTGCCTCCCCGGTAGTCTGCCACCTTCTCGGGGTCGGAAGCAAGCACTTCGTCGATAATCTTCTCGATGGCACCGCTGTCGGACACCTGCACAAGCCCTTTTTCCTCGACAATCTTCGCCGGATCCTTGCCGGTTTTGTACATCTCGTCAAACACGGTTTTGGCTATCTTGCCCGAAATGGTGCCACTCTCCACCAGCTTCAACATCTCGGTCAGAAGGCTCGGCGTCACCGGGCAGTCGGCAATATCCCGGTTGTCTTCCTTGAGCGCCCGCAGCAGTTCGCCCATGACCCAGTTGGAGACCGGCTTTGCCTGGGGATACAGAGAAACGCAGGCGTCGAAGTAGTCGGCGATATCCCGGGAAGCCGACAGCACCTCCGCATCATATTCCGACAGACCAAGTTCCTCCTGGTAGCGCTTCCTCTTCGCATCCGGCAACTCCGGCAGGGCTTTTCTGACCTCCTCAATCCAGGCCTTGTCAACAACGATCGGAACCAGGTCGGGATCCGGGAAATAGCGGTAGTCGTGAGCCTCTTCCTTGCCGCGCATGGAGCGGGTTGTGCCGGCGGCCGGGTCAAAAAGTCGGGTCTCCTGCACCACCTTGCCACCCTCGTCGAGCAGATCCGCCTGCCGTTCGATCTCGTACTCGATGGCCTGTTTCACAAAACGGAAGGAGTTGATGTTTTTCAGTTCGGCACGGGTGCCGAAGGTATCCGATCCAACCGGCATCAGGGAAACGTTGGCGTCACAACGGAAGCTTCCTTCCTCCATGTTGCCGTCGCAGATGCCGAGATACGTCACGATCTGGTGGACTTTCTTCAGGTAGGCCACCGCCTCGTCGGCGCTGCGCATGTCCGGTTCCGAAACCACCTCGAGGAGCGGCGTACAGGCACGATTCAGGTCCACATAGGACTTCTCGCCCGCCTCCATGGTTTCCAGGTGGACCAGCTTGCCGGCATCTTCTTCCATGTGGATGCGGGTGATGCCAATCGGCTTGGTCTCTCCGTCGACTTCGATGTCCAACCGGCCACCCACACAGATCGGGAGATCAAACTGGCTGATCTGGTACCCCTTGGGAAGGTCAGGATAGAAATAGTTTTTGCGGGCAAAGGTGCTGCGCGGCGTAATGGAACAGTTGGTGGCGAGACCGGCACGGATGGCGTATTCAACCACCTTTTTATTCAGCACCGGCAGTGCGCCCGGCAGGCCAAGGCAGACCGGACAGGTCTGCGAATTGGGCTCGGCGCCGAAGCGGGTGGAACAGCCACAGAAGATCTTGGTATTGGTACGGAGCTGGACGTGGACTTCCAGTCCGATAACGACCTGGTATTTCATGGGAATCTCCAAAAAATCAGATAATCAAAACCTGGGTAATTCTGAATGTTTCGTAGGGGCACCCCCCTGTGGGTGCCCTTGCGCAGGGAAAATACGGTACTCTTGCAAAAGGCGGGCGGCCACGGGGGGCCGCCCCTACAAAAGCAGTAAACTGCGGGGAATATGACCCTGAGAAATTAAATAGCTGCCTTTTTCTTGTGCCACTCCGTGGCCTGCTCAAAGGCATGGGCCGCCCGAAGGATGATCTCTTCTCCGAAGTGCTTGCCGATGAGCTGCAGCCCGACCGGAAGGCCGTCACTGCTGATTCCCGCTGGCACCGAAATCCCGCAGGTGCCGGCAAGGTTCACCGGAATGGTGAAGATGTCGGACAGGTACATCTGCAGCGGGTCATTGGCTTTCTCGCCGATCCGGAAGGCCGGGGTCGGGGTAACCGGGGTGAGAATGACGTCGACCGACTCGAAGGCGCTGATAAAATCCTGCATGATCAGGGTGCGCGCCTTCTGGGCCTTCAGGTAGTAGGCATCATAGTAGCCAGAGGAAAGGGCATAGGTGCCAAGCATGATGCGGCGTTTAACCTCGTCACCGAAGCCCTCGTCGCGGCTGACCATATACATGTCCAGAAGGCCCCGGGCATCCTGATTCCGATGACCGAAGCGAACCCCGTCATAACGGGCAAGGTTTGAACTGGCTTCCGCGGTGGCAATCAGGTAGTAGACAGCTATGGCATAATCGGTGTGAGGCAGGGATATTTCAACAAATTCGGCACCCAATGAACGGAACGTGGCAATGCTCTCGTCCATGGCCTTTTTCACATCCGGGTCCAGTCCCTCGATGAAGTATTCGCGGGGAAGCCCGATCCGCAGACCCTGTACATCACCGGTGAGGGCTTTGCGGTAGTCGGGCACCGGCATATCGACGCTGGTGGAATCCTGAGGATCATAACCGGCCACGGCGCCGAGCATGATGGCGCTGTCCGTTACGTCACGGGTAATAGGTCCAACCTGGTCAAGGGAGGAAGCAAAGGCAATCACACCGTAGCGGGCAACGCTGCCATAGGTTGGCTTGAGCCCTACGCACCCGCAATGGCAAGCCGGCTGGCGGATAGAGCCGCCGGTGTCGGTACCCAGGGTGGCGATCGCCTGTTGCGCGGCAATGGCCGCCGCGGAACCGCCCGAAGAGCCGCCCGGGATACAGTCGAGATTCCAGGGGTTCCGGGTCTTGCCAAACCAGCTGGTTTCAGTGGAGGAGCCCATGGCGAATTCATCCTGGTTCAGCTTGCCCAAAAGGACCATGCCCCGCTCCCTGAGCCGCGCCGTTGCGGTGGCATCGTAGGGGGGAATGAAATTGGACAGGATCCGGGACGCACAGGTGGTTAGAATCCCCTTGGTCAGAAAGATATCCTTCAGCGCAACGGGAATACCGGTCAACAGATCCATATCACCGGAGGCAATCCTCTTGTCCGCCGCCTCGGCATTTTTCAAGGCTTCTTCCGGAGTCACGGTAATGAAGGATTTGACCCGGTCCTCCACTGCATCAATCCGGGCAAGGAGCGCCTTGGTAGCATCGACGGAGGAAACTTCCCGTTTTTTCAGCAATTCATGCAACTCATGTAGAGTCAGCTCGTATAATTCCATCAGATAAAATCTCCGTATATCATGTAGGGGCAGGCCCCTGTGCCTGCCCTGAATCCAGGCGGCCACGGGGGGCCGCCCCTACAGTAATTCATCTTGCCACTAGCCGCTGGATTTATTCTATAACCTTCGGCACCCGGAAAAAGTTCTCCGAACGATCCGGCGCATTGGCAAGGGCATTGTCTATTCCGATCGAGGGGGCAACCACATCCTCCCGAAAGGCATTTTCCATCGGCACCGCATGGGAAGTCGGCACAATGCCGTCGGTATTCAGTTCGTTCAGCTTATCGACATAGGCCAGGATTCCATCCAATTGACCGGTGAACAGGTCTTTTTCCTCTTCGGTCAATTCCAGCCGGGCCAGCCGGGCCACGTGCTCCACCTCTTTACGAGTAATCTTCATAGATGCTCCATCAGGCAAATTCTCATGTATTTCGAAAGGTTTTTTCTATCACGATCGGCAGAAAAAGACAACCGGGAAGGCCCCGGCAACTACAATCTGGTCCTTTTCCGAATCAATCAACTCAAAACTCAAAACTGCTGTTTCAGATTCTCTCCAGCCCCGCGAATCGGAGCAACAGTTTTTTCGGTCCGGCTGACTCGAACCAGACGATGACCTTGCTGTTATCCCCCGTCCCTTCGATTTTGCGGATGGTTCCGGGGCCGAACTTGGAATGCCGGACCCTCATGCCGATGTAAAGCTCGTCACCCTCAGGTATTACCTGGACTTCATTGTCGGGAAGCACGTCCGCGGCAGGGGTCTGGACCTGCTTCCGGGAATACTCCATGACCTCGTCCCAACCGTTTTTCGTCCCATGGTCGCTCCGTACCGGGGAATTGCCCCAGCCGAAGCCGGCCTGCTGGTCTTCCTCCACCTCCAGAAGTTCCTTCGGGATATCCTGGAGAAACCGTGACGGCGAATTAAACTGCTCCTGACCATAAAAATGCCGACGGCGTGCATTTGTCAGGTAGAGCCGCTCCCGTGCCCGGGTCATCCCCACATAGCAAAGGCGACGTTCTTCCTCCATTTGTTCGGGATCGTCCAACGCCCGCACATGGGGAAAGAGACGCTCCTCCATCCCGGTCATAAAGACGACGGGAAATTCGAGACCCTTGGCAGCATGGAGTGTCATGAGCGTGACGGATTCCTTGTTCCGGTCGCCCCGCCCCATGTCGGAGATGAGTGCAACCTGCTCGAGGAAAGCCGACAAGCCCTTTTCCTCTCCGATCCGCTCGTAGTCGTCAAGCGCGGCCAAAAGTTCCCGAAGGTTGTCGAGACGATCCTTGGCCTCTTCGGTCCGATCCTCTTTCAGCCTGGCCTCGTACCCTGACTCTTTGATAATGCGGGCAGCCAGTTCCGGCAAGGCGATGACATTTACAAGAGCGGCGAAACCGTCCATGAGAGCCACGAACTCCGCCAGCTTCGTGCGGGGACCTTTGGAGAGAAGATTCCCTGATGCAGCCTCGCGCAGTGCCTGGATAAAGGGAATATTCTGACTGGCGGCCAGATCGGCAACCTTGTCAAAGGTAGCTCCGCCGATGCCTCGCGGCGGTGTATTGATGATCCGTTTGAGGGAAACCTCATCAGCCGGATTGTCCAGAGTCTTCAGATAGGCGAGGATATCTTTGATCTCCATCCTTTCATAGAAACGCATCCCTCCCACCATATGGTAGGAGACCCCCGCCCCCATCAATGCGTCTTCCAGAACGCGGGACTGGGCATTGGTCCGGTAGAAAACAGCAATATCGGCAGGAGCGCCCCCTTTATTCAAATAACTGTCAATTTCGCGGGAGACGAAGCGGGCCTCCTCCCGTTCAGTGTCAAGACGGCGGTGCACGATCCGTTCGCCGGAGGGATTTTCCGTCCAGAGCGTCTTCCCCTTGCGGCCCCGGTTCTTTTCCACCACCTTCCCGGCAGCAGTGAGAATCGTCTGGGTGGACCGGTAGTTCTGCTCAAGCTTCACCACCATGACAGCGGGGAAGTCCTTCTCGAAGTCGAGGATATTGCGAATATCGGCGCCCCGCCAACGGTAGATCGACTGGTCATCGTCGCCCACCACGCAGAGATTCATCCGCTCTCCGGCCAGCAGGCGCACCAGGCGGTACTGGATGGGATTGGTGTCCTGGTATTCGTCCACCAAGATCCACTGGAACCGTTCCTGGTAGTGTTTGAGTATTTCCGGATGAAATTCGAACAACCTGACGGTAAGCATGATCAGATCGCCGAAATCGAGGGCATTGCAGCGCCGCAGACGATCCTGATAGGCGGCATAAACCCGTGCGATCGTCTCCCCGACCGGGTCTCCGGCAGGCAGATCCTCCGGGCCTTTGCCGGCGTTCTTGCAGTCATCAATGGCCGAGGAAAACATTCGGGGCGGAAATTTCTTCTCGTCCAGGTTCTGCTCGCGAATGATGTCCTTCAACACCCGTTCGGCGTCCTTGTCGTCGTAGATGGCAAAATTTGCGCTGTACCCCAAGTGGTGGATCTCCCGCCGCAGGATGCGGACACAGGAAGAGTGAAAGGTGGAAATCAGGGGCACCTCTCCGCCGGCCAGAAGCTTTTCCACCCGCTCCTTCATCTCGGCGGCCGCCTTATTGGTAAAGGTCACGGCAAGGATGTTCCGTGGGGAGACCCCCTGTTTACGTATCAGATGGACGATACGGTGAACGATGACCCGGGTCTTTCCCGAACCGGCACCCGCCAGGATGAGCAGCGGCCCCTCGCCATGGAGAACCGCCTCCTTCTGGCGGGGATTCAGATTGTGCATGAGTTTCATTGCAGTTCCTTCGTGTACGATTCTTTCGAACCTCTGTTATACCATGTCGGAAAGAAGGATCCAGCTTTTTTCGTCACTTCACCTCCCGTCCCTGATCTTCTCCGGGCTGGTGTCCCGTACCCTGTGTCTGCTTACCCACTTTCCCAACTCAAGCACCGGCACGACACTGCCTGCGGCAGCGCAAAGAAACAGCCATTCGGCAAGCGTCAGTGCTGTGGTCCGGAAGACATCCCGTAGAACGGGCAGAGTCATGGTGAGGACCAGCAGAACTAATTCCCAGAAAATTGCCTGATTCAGCCACCTGTTGGCAAATGGCTTCCGGAAAACCGAATTGCGATCGGAACGATAATTATAGGCCTTCAGGAACTGGATCAATACCAGCGACACGAAGGTCATGCTCATGGCCTTTGCCACCGGGTAGCCGACGCTCAAGGCACCAAAGAACACCGCCAGGTTGACAATCGCGGACCAAACTCCACCCAGGGCCATGAGGGCGACAACCGGCTGCGTAAAGACGCCGGTACGGGGTTCACGGGGAGGGCGTTCCATCAAATCGGACTCAGGAGGATCCACAGCCAGGGCAAGCGCGGGAAGCCCGTCGGTGACCAGGTTCACATAGAGGATCTGCACCGCGTTCAGAGGCAGGGGCAACCCGGCAACGGCAGCCCCTGCCATCAGGAGGATTTCACCGATATTGGAAGAAATGAGGTACATCAGGTACTTTTTGATATTTTCAAAAATCCCCCGCCCTTCCTCCACGGCAGCAACAATGGAAGCGAAATTGTCATCGAGCAGCGTCATGGCCGACGCTTCCCTGCTCACATCGGTACCGGTAATGCCCATGGCGATACCGATATCTGCCTTCTTGAGCGCAGGCGCATCATTCACGCCGTCACCGGTCATTGCCACCACATAGCCCTTTTGCTGCAGGGCGGTAACCAGCCGGAGTTTGTGCACCGGTGAAACACGGGCGTAGACCGCTGTTTCCTCCACCTCGCGGGCCAGTTCGCTGTCGGTCATCTCCTCGAGATCACGGCCGACAATCACCTTCCCGCCGGCCAGAATGCCAAGCTCAGCGGCAATGGCACGGGCAGTGAGGGGATGATCTCCGGTAATCATCAGCACCCTTATCCCCGCCTTGCCGCACATTTTTACGGCACCCTTCGCTTCCGGCCGGGGAGGATCAAGCATCCCCACCAGGCCGAGAAATATCAACCCCTGCTCGGCATCCTCACGGCGGGTACCCGGCTTCCAGGCCAGTGCCAGAACACGCAACGCATCAGCGGCCATTTCGGTGGCGGCGGCAACAATTTCACTCTTTTGCCCATCATCCAGGAACACACTCTCCGAGTTTACCATCAGATGCGAACAGGAGGCGAGAATAACCTCCGGAGCGCCCTTGACATAGGCTGTTACGCCTTCGGGGGTGCGGTGAAGCGTTGTCATGCGCTTCGTCTCGGAACTGAAGGGAATTTCATCCACCCGCGGAAACTGCCGGTCCAGAAGCGCCTTGTCCAGCCCGGCCTTGGCCGCGACAACCACCAGCGCGCCTTCGGTGGGATCGCCCTTTACCTGCCAGGAGCCATCCTGACCATCCGCGGCAAGATGGGCGTCAGACGCCAGGGCAGCTGCCTTCAGCAGAAACATGAGCGCAGCCGACGGTGCCTCATCGTCAGCATTACGGGAGAAAGTGCCGCGAGGATCATATCCTTCCCCGGAAGCCCGCCACATCTCACCGGCCAGATACAGGGACCTGACCGTCATCTCGTCCCGGGTAAGGGTCCCGGTCTTGTCGGAACAGATCACCGAGGTGCTGCCGAGAGTCTCCACCGCCGGCAGACGGCGAATGAGAGAGTTGCGCCGCACCATCCGCTGCACCCCGAGCGCCAACGAGATGGTGACGACAGCGGGAAGGGCTTCGGGAACAACGGCAACCGCCAGGGCGATGCCGAAGATGAACATTTCCAGGAAAGGCATGCCGCGCAGCAGGCCAAGGGCAACGATCAGCGAAACCACCAGGAGCGCTGACCAGGCGAGGACTCTGCCGATCTTGTCGAGATTTTTCTGCAGCGGCGTCCGGCCAATCTCCACCGTCTGCAGCATCTGAGCGATCTTGCCGAACTCGGTCTTCATCCCGGTGGCGACAACCACGCCCCGCCCCCGGCCATAGGATACCGTTGTGCCGGCAAAGGCCAGATTTCTGCGATCGCCAATGGGCGCATCCGCCTCAGCGAGTGTCTCGGCCTGTTTTTCCACCGACAGCGACTCGCCCGTCAGGGAAGACTCCTCAATCCGCAGATTGAAAGCCTCCATCAACCGGAGATCCGCCGGAACACGATTGCCTGCCAGCAGCAGAACCACGTCACCCGGCACCAGGTTGCGGGCAGGCAGCTGGAGTTCCGCACCGTCGCGAATCACCTGCGCCGCCGGCGCAGCCATCTTCCGCAGCGCCTCAATGGAACTTTCGGCACGATACTCTTGGACGAAACCCAGGATCACGGCAAAAAGCACGATCACGGTGATGGCAATCGCCTCGGTACCGTGACCGAGAACAGCCGAGATGGCAGTGGCAATCAACAGGATGACAATGAGAATATTTTTGAACTGTTCCAGAAAGATTGCCCACGGAGAAACAGCCCGGGCGGCCTGCAACTCGTTAGGACCATAAAGTAGCAGGCGGGCCTCTGCCTCTGCCGCTGACAGGCCCGTATCGGCAGATGTCTCGAGCCGCGACAACACCGCGGACAGACCAATTGCATGCCATTCACTCATTCATTCCCTCCTGAGCAGGCCGGTTAGAACAGGGATTGCAACTTTACCTGATTCTATACTTTACTCTACCAGCTCACACCCTTCAACCAGGTGGCAACGTGACTGCTTCCCAGCTTTGGTGAAAGGTTGAGTTTTTGTCGCAATCTGTGCTAAAAAACAGGAAACTCTCTCTAACGAGGTACTGAATCCATGATTACAACAGCTGAATTCAAAAGGGGGCTGGTTATCCAGATCGATGGCGCTCCCTGCATTATTATCGACGTAACCTTCCAGTCCCCATCCGCACGTGGAGCGAATACCATTGTCAAAACCAAGTACCGCAACCTCTTGACGTCCCAAGTCCTGGAAAAGACCTTCCGCTCCGGCGACAAGGTGGATGAAGCCGACTTCGAACGCCACAAGGGGCAATTCCTCTATGCTGACGGCAGCACAGGCGTCTTCATGGACCTGGAAACCTATGAACAGTTTGAAGTGGCAGAAGACGAATTTTCCTCTCTGGCCCCCTACCTCCTGGAAGGGACGGAAGTGATTTTAGGACTTTTTGAAGGCAGGCTTGTCAATGTGGACCTCCCGATGATCGTGGAACTGCATGTCACGGAAACGCCGTCCGCCCTGAAAAACGCCACCGCCACCGCCCAAACCAAAGAAGCTGTCCTGGAAACAGGCTTGCGGCTGCAGGTCCCGCCCTATCTGGAGGCAGGCGAAAAGATCAAAGTGGACACCAGAGACTGTCGCTTTGTCTCCCGGGCTTAGTTCCGAAAAAAATCTTGACAGGCTGTCGAATAATGTTTATAAGATGAGGTCTCATTCGCCCAGGTAGCTCAGTCGGTAGAGCAGAGGATTGAAAATCCTCGTGTCGGCGGTTCGATTCCGTCCCTGGGCACCACCTCAAATCTGAAGGCCAGCTTACCGAAGCTGGCCTTTTTTACGTACAAAGGACCATAATCAGACCGGCAGTCCCACTTTGTCGGACGAAAGCTGAAAAAGTTGAACATATGGCGCTTATGCGCCAAGCGCCATGCCTGGCGCACCAAAAAAATAGCCCCCTGCCTAGTAAGGCAGGGGGCTTTCTGGTATCGTACCCGTAACCAATATTTTGGTCCGGTATGGCCGAACGGTACGTCTATGTCAAGGCCACGCTGCACAGCGACCTAACAATCGGCTTTACACTACCTATGCATATGCTTGCACCATTTCTGTATTCAATCGGAAACAACCGATACCAATCTACTAAATACACTTCACAATACTACTGACTACCTCATTATCTTGAGCTTAGCTGCTTCAACATTGTCCGGATCGACTGCAACCCTGAACATGCCGGAGTTTCCTGCGCTGTCCTGATCAAGAATAAGGGCATTGTCAAGAACATTCATGACATTTGCAACATAACCTGTTTCATACCTTACTACGTTTCCTTTTTTGAACGGAAGTGTACTCATCTGATTTTTCTCCTCTCGATGTAATTTCCCCAGAAACTGGGCTTTTTAAGTCCAAACCACTGCGTTACCGACCACCGGCCCGAGCGGGTTGAAACGATCCGAAGTATCAACGCCCCCTCAACTACGGACAGGGTAGAAATCTCGAATGAAATTGCTGCTAAAAGCCAGACCCGTCCCAGCACACAGTATCCGCCGCCAACAGGTCCGTCCGCCGTCACTATGTCCTATAAAACAATCATTGGCAAACAGCCGTTGATTTTAAATACGTATACTTCGAATGTCAACATGAAAATTGCCGAGTTTATTTTGCACCCCAAATCAGAGAAAACTGTTCTTTTCTGGCCAGTTCCACCACCTGCAAACATAACACCGTCACCCTCCTTCGAAGAAGGCACTTCCCATAACGGAAAAAATATTGAAACAGCATCCTAATGGGGGTATGATTCGCCAAATTGATCAAAATTCCCCGTATGCGGAGATTTGTTCAAGAAGATACCAACATGACCTTTTACCCGGACTGCTGAAATGTTCCAAAATTGCCTCGGAACCAGCAGAGATTTACATAGTCAGCATCGAAACGATATCATAACGGGAAATTTTTCAGTAAAGCTCTAGGAGGCATCTGTAATGCATTTTCATTTCTCCATTCCAAGCTCTGTAGCATTCGCTCCCGGAACAGCCGAAACAGTTGGTCACCTGCTTCGCGGTTTCGAAACATCTAAAGTTCTCTGCATTTACGACAGCGAAGTCAAAAAGGCCGGAATTGTAGATCCTATCCTGGCTTCACTGAAGGCATCCAAACTCGAGGTAACGGAATGGGGCTCGGTGCAACCGAACCCCACCGATGAGCTTGTGGAAGAGGGAGCCCTCCTGGCAAAGGAAGCAGGAGTTGATGCAATTGTTGCCGTTGGTGGTGGCAGTGTTATTGATGCAGCAAAGGCTGTTTCCATCCTGATGACCAATGAATCACCCATAAATCAGTACGATGGCATAAATCTGGTAAAAAAACCCGGCATCCAGGTAATAGCCATCCCGACAACCGCGGGCAGCGCCAGTGAAGTTACCTCCTTTACCGTCATCATCGACACCAAACTGCAGAAGAAAATGGTAATCGGAGGCCAAAACGTCGGTGCGCGTGTTGCCCTCGTCGACCCAAGACTCACCATCGGAGCCCCCCCCGCCCTCACCGCCTCGACCGGGATGGGGGCCTTGGCCCATGCTATTGAAGCCTATCTTTCGGTCGCCAATTCGATTCCTACGGATATCAATGCCCTGAAGGCCATCGAGCTGATTTTCCACCATCTTCCGGAAGCGGTACAGAATGGCAGCAACATGGAAGCGCGAACCAACCTCCTTTTGGGAAGCGTACTTGCAGGTTTCGCCTACAACTCGGCAATTCTTGGACTTGCTCATTCCATTTCCCACCCCCTCTGCACCTATTCCGGCGTCTCGCACGGGTTTGCCAATGCCGCTGTCCTTCCCTATGTCATGGAATTTAACGGACAGGCAGTCCCTGAGAGGATCAAAGATATCGGGCTAGCAATGGGCCTTGAGGTAAAAGACCTGAAACCAGGCGATGCACTACCGGTTACGATCGCCGCAGTACTGGAACTCTCACGCACGATTGGCATCCCCACCTTGAAAGAACTTGGAGCATCCCGCAACGATTTCGAAAAGATCGCGCTGGATTCTCTCAAGGAAATCAGCACCATTTTCAACCCGCGCAATCCCAGCAAAGAGGACGTTATTGCCATCCTGGAAAAGGCCTTCCATTGAACCATGCAGTCACTTCGACGCATCATATTCCGAACAAACGTGTGCATCTTCGTCAGCTGATAACCAGTTGACAAAACGGCGGCAAACAGCTATAAAGGCCAACGTCGGGATGTAGCGCAGCCTGGTAGCGCACTTGCTTCGGGAGCAAGGGGCCGCTGGTTCGAATCCAGTCATCCCGACCAGTTCATACAAACAAGGGGTCTCTCATCGAGAGGCCCCTTTTCTTTTTCCGCTGACGCAATCCATTCCACAGGGCTCTCAATTCACCTTTCTTGAGTCCTTTCTCCAGGATGAAATCGCCACAACATCTTCGTGCTGACCGAACTAGTTTTCATCCGGAGTTTCCGGATGGAAACGAACTAAGCGAAATAAATGCTGACTCCAGGATATTTTCAGGAAGGTACCAAGCGATATTCTGGAAGAATTGTGTTATCATTGCCTCATATCCACCTTCAACTATGAGTGAAGAATGATCACCGAAAAACTCAGCTGGCAGTTCTTCAAAACAGTTGTTCAACGGATTGCAAAAGGAGGAACGAACCATGAAAAGACTCCTTGGCTATCTTGTGGCGGCAAGCCTGCTCGCACCTTTCCCTGTTAATGCATTGGAAGCAACAGTGGCAAGCATCAAGACGGTTCGCGGCGTTAGCTCCATTATTCGTGACAAGGTTCCCGTAGAGGCGAAAAATGGCACCAGGGTTTTAAGGGGCGATTTGCTGAAAACCGGCTCCGACAGCAGCATGGCCATTGTTTTCCGGGATGATACGCTTCTTTCCCTTGGACCAAATAGTGAGGTTGCAATCACTGAATTTCTTTTTTCACCGGCCGAAGGGAAACTGTCGTTTGTCACGAAAATACTTCGGGGAACCGCAGCCTGCATGACGGGAATCATCGGCAAGCTTTCACCGCAATCCGTCCGATTCGAAACACCTGTCGCAAATATCGGCATCCGCGGCACCAGGTTCACGGTAATGGTCGAAAACCCCAACGACTAGCAGCCTGTCGGACTTAGGAAATCGAAGCGAAAATTCGGCCGGGAGAGGTCAGATTTTGTCGATTTTGCAGGATAATAGTTGTTCTATTACCCAAAAAAGCGGCGACATATGGATCGTCCAGACGGATTTGCAGCAGATTTACCCTAAGCCCGACAGGCTCCTGCTGTCCCGCGTTTATTGTTCGCTGCACCGTAATTTCTTTTTGATATCCCGCGAGGTATTTCATGAAACCACACGGACTGATTCTCCTTGGCCTGACATTTCTCCTTTGCCTGGCAGCCTGCAGCCGAGACCGATGTGTTGTTGTCCTGCTACCGCATCCTGACGGAACAACCGGCAAGCTTATCGTGTCCAACCAGGGAGGGAGCCAGTTGCTGCAGGAACCGAATCTGGCGACCGGCATACAATCCGCGGAGAGAGCACCCAGTTCACCAGAGCTCATGGGTGAAGAGAAAATCCAGGAAATTTTCGGCAAAGCACTCTTGGCATTGCCCCCACCACCTATCCATTTCCTCCTGTATTTCAAAACCAACACCACCGAATTAACGGACGGATCCAGAAAAATTCTGTCCAAAGTTCTCCCGGCAATTGCAGACCACGAATCGACAGATGTGAGTGTCGTGGGGCATACTGACCGGGTCGGAACCCGGGATTACAATTTCCACCTCGCACTGGAACGGGCACTCCTGGTGCAGAAAATACTTCTTCACCTGGGAATTGACCCCCAATTTATCGAGGTAACATCCCATGGCGAGGACAATCCTCTCATCCAAACGGAGGATGAAGTCCGGGAACCGAGAAACAGGCGGGTTGAAGTCGTGGTTCGATGAGTCACTCCCCGGGACAAAAAATTGTGCGGGTGCCTGTCGGCACTGCGACAAGGATTGACAGATGACCTTCCTGGCAATACGGAAAGCGCTCCTGGCGAAACCTAAAAAAATGCGTGGCTGGATATTCTGTGCAGGTATCGGGCTCACGCTGCTCCTCGCAGTGCTCGCCATATACAGGCCGGCTATCTTCCATTTTTTCGACAACAAAATCTACGACACATTCCTGCACTCTAACAGTTCGCCCATCAACCCATCGGTAATTGCAAATCCCGTCATTGTCGACATTGACGAAAAAAGCCTCGCCCGTTACGGCCAATGGCCATGGCCCCGTTACCGCATCGCGGCTCTCCTTGACAAAATCCGCATGCTTGGTGCTTCAAGCATCAGCCTCGACATGGTATTCCCCGAACCGGACCGCACCTCCCTGCGTGTTGTCAGCGAAGATATCCGCAGTGAATTCGGCGTCAAGGTCGACCTGAAGGAAATCCCTGCAAACATGCAGGACAACGACAAGGTACTTGCAGACATCATTTCCCAAGGCTCCTTTGTACTGGGATACAGCTTTCTCTTCACAAAGGGTGGAAACCCCTCTGCGGAATGCCCTCATCACCCGCTGACAGTAGCCATCATGGATCAGAGCGGCAGGACGGGACTCCCTTCGAGCCTTTTCAGCGCAAAGGGTGCCACCTGCAGCCTCCCTTCGCTGACACTCGCTTCCGCTGGTTCAGGCTTTTTCAATATGGCCCCTGACAGTGACGGAGTTCTGCGTCGCGTTCCACTTCTTATCGAATACCAGGGGAAACTATTCCCCAGCCTGCCACTGGCAACCTTCATGCAAGCGCAAAAGACCAAGCAGGCAGTGCTGAAAACCTCCTCTGGCCAACTGGAAAGCATCGTCCTTTCCGATATCAGTATCCCGGTTGATTCAAAAGCAAACCTTCTTATCCGTTTCCACGATTCGCAGACCCCCTTCACCCATCTCTCAGCCCTGGACATCCTGCAGGACTCAGTCGAACGAAAGAGTATCGAAGGTCGAATCGTTTTCCTCGGTGCGTCCGCCATTGGCCTGGAAGACTACCGGACCACCCCTTTGGCAGCGACTACCCCAGGAACAGAAATCCATGCAACGATAGTCGACAATATACTGAAAAATGAGTTTTTCCGTCGCCCCTACTGGACTCCCGGCCTCGAACTGCTCCTGGTTCTTATCTGCGGCACCCTTTCCGCATTGATTCTGAGCTGGACTCGCTCGATCCTCGGTTTATCCGCCATTGCCATTTGCTGTGCAGGCCTGTGGATTGCATCAGGCTGGGCACTCAGGACAAAGGGTATTTTCATCTCGCCCCTTTTGCCCCTCGTGACACTCGGCGGAAATTTCTCCCTGCTCACCTTCATCAAATACTGGCGAGAAGAGCAAACCGTTAAATCCCGCAACAAAGACCTCGTGGCGATGCAGAACTTCACTATCCAATGCCTGGCAGCCCTGACGGAAACGCGCGACAGTGAAACGGGGAGGCATATCGAGCGCTGTCAGCACTATGTCAAGCTCCTGTCGGACCAAATGGCCAAGGACCCGAAATTTTCGGAAGTCCTGGATGAGGAAACCATTGATCTTCTCTACCGCTCCGCAACGCTTCACGATATCGGCAAAGTGGGCGTCCCGGACAGCATCCTCCTGAAACCCTCATCCCTGACCGAAGATGAATACCTGGAGATGAAAAAGCATACTCTTTATGGTCGTGAGGCTATCCAACGTGCGGAACACCTCTACGGAAAAGATGTCAAAGACTCATTTCTGCAATTCGGTAAAATCATTGCCTACTCACATCACGAAAAATGGAACGGCAGTGGCTATCCTGAAGGCCTCTCCGGAGAAGATATCCCCCTTTTCGGCAGAATTATGGCTGTTGCCGATGTCTATGACGCAATAATCTGCAAGCGTCGCTACAAACCGGCTTTCAGCCATGAGGATGCGGTGGAAATCATCGTCCGCAACAAGGGTACTCATTTTGATCCAGCGGCCGTTGAAGCCTTTCGAGAGATCCAGGAAGAGTTCCATAAGGTTGCGCAACAGCTTCCCGATGAGTAGCCAGCAGGACACTCCCCCTTATACATGCCTATCATTGCCCAAGATAAATTGTTGCGGGCAATCCAAGGCAATTCTTCCCCGAAACCTCATAACCGCATTTTTCCTTCGCTTCCCCACGAAAAAGTGCTATTTTTACAGGCTCTATTTTTCCCTCATCCACACCGGGGTCTGACCATGGAAACCAAAGAACTGCGATTGATTCTCGAGCACCTCCAACGGGGGGAAACCAGCGTTGACGATGTCGTCGAACGACTCCGCCATCTGCCCTATGAAGATATCGGCTGCGCTACCATCGACCATCACCGGACCCTCCGCCAGGGGTTTCCCGAGGTTGTCTTCGGGGAAGGCAAGAGTACCTCCCAGATCCAGCAGATTGTCGCAGCCCTCACGGCAAGGGGAAGCAACGTCCTGGTAACCCGACTCTGCGTGGACAAGGCGAGACAGATTTCCGACGCTTTTCCGCTGGCCTGCTACCATGAAGACGCCCGTTGCCTCACCATCGAACAGAATCCTGTCGATATCAAGGGCAAGGGGACAATTCTTGTCATCTCAGCCGGCACATCCGACATCCCGGTAGCCGCCGAAGCAGCAGTAACGGCGCGGCTCCTGGGAAATGAGGTGGAACAATTGATCGACGTCGGCGTGGCGGGCATCCACCGCCTGCTCGGCAGGAAAGACCTCATTTTTTCCGCATCGGTCCTGATTGTGGTGGCCGGTATGGAAGGCGCCCTTCCCTCGGTGGTAGGCGGAATGGTAAACCGGCCGGTCATTGCCGTACCGACCTCGGTCGGTTACGGCGCCTCTTTCGGCGGCATCGCCGCCCTGCTGGGGATGCTGAATTCCTGCGCTTCCGGGGTTACGGTGGTGAATATTGATAACGGCTTCGGCGCGGGCTATGCCGCAAGTCTGATGAACAGGAAAGAATAGCTGGAGGGGCAGGCCCCTGTGCCTGCCCAATTCCAGGACAACCACAGGCGGTTGCCCCTACGAAGAAGAACCCTCTCCCGTCAAGGGGGGAGGAAAAAATACGCTCATTTGAGATTTGCACGTAACAACTAGCGATCAGCGGCTGGAGGACTGTTTGAAGATACTCTATTTCGACTGCTTTGCCGGGATCTCCGGCGATATGACAGTTGGGGCGCTCCTTGACCTGGGCGTTCCCCTCTCGTTTCTCAAGGAGGAACTGGCACGGCTCCCCATAGCCCTTTCAGGATACGCTCTTTCCTCGGAAGAAACCGCTCGCCGCGGCATCCGGGCAGCGAAGTTCCATGTTCATGTTACAGAAGACCAGCCGCACCGCCATTATGACGACATTGCCGGGATGATCGAGCGGAGTTCCTTCGCGGTCAATGTCAAAGAAAAAGCGGGGCGAATTTTCCGGCGACTCGCCGAAGCGGAGGCAAAGGTCCATGGTGTTGAACTGAGCCGCGTCCACTTTCATGAAGTAGGCGCCCTGGACTCCATCATCGATATCGTCGGGACCGCACTCTGTCTCGATTTTCTGGAAATCGAAGAAATCTACGCGTCTTCCCTGCCCCTGGGTAGCGGCCATGTGGAGACAGCTCACGGCAGGCTTCCGGTGCCGGCTCCAGCAACAGTTGAACTTCTCCGGGGTATTCCGGTCCACAGTGAACTGGGCGCCGGCGAACGGGTAACCCCAACCGGCGCCGCAATTCTGGCAGCCCTTTGCTCCGGCTTCGGTGCCGCGCCGCCTTTTACTGTCATGGAAATCGGAAACGGCGCAGGAGACCGGGACTTCCCGGACACACCGAACATCCTCCGGGTCATGCTGGGAGAGAAAACATCTCCCCTTCCGGGAGACGAGATCAGGGTCCTGGAAACCCATATCGACGACATGAATCCGGAAATCCTTGGATTCCTCATGGACCGCATCATGGCGGCCGGAGCACTCGATGTGGTCTTTTCACCAGTGCAGATGAAAAAGAATCGCCCAGGGGTCTGTGTCACGATCCTGGCCCCTCCCGCCCTGCAGGAAAAACTCGCCCGCATGCTGCTGATCGAAACAAGTGCCATCGGAGTTCGCCACTATCCGGCAACCCGCCTGAAACTTCACCGCTCCCTGGAAGAGCGGGATACCAGCTTGGGCAGGGTGCAGGTCAAAGTCATCCGGGATGACGCATCTCTGGTGCGTGTAGCCCCCGAGTTCGAAGAGTGCCGCCGGATAGCCGAAGCCAAGGGGATTCCTTTGCTGGAGGTGTACAAAATCATTGAAAGGGAGACCTGGGAGCCGTGAAGAAATTCATCGTCTTTTTCGCAAGCTGGTTCGGCACCGGCTTCAGCCCGCTGGCATCCGGAACTGTCGGCACTCTGGGGGCAATCCCCTTCTACCTCCTCCTGTCGACTCTCTCCCTGCCGCTCTACCTCCTCACCCTGCTGGCCTTTTTCTTCTTTTCCTGCTGGGTCTCGGGACACGCGGAAGAAGTATTCGGAGAAAAAGATTCCGGCAAGATCGTTATTGATGAAGTCATCGGTTTTTTGATAACCATGACGGCCGTCTCCGCTTCCTGGTCTTCAATTGTCGCCGGTTTTCTTTTATTCCGCTTCTTTGACATTACCAAGATCCCGCCGGCGCGGTTCTTCGACCAGAAAATAAAGAACGGCTACGGCGTTGTTCTTGACGACGTGATTGCAGGGATCTACGCTTGCATATCTCTTCATCTGCTGCTGAGGTTTCTATGAACATATCAACTCTTTCTATCGGTGACGAAGTTATCTTCGGTGAAATCGTCGACACGAATGTGGCACATATATCTTCTCGCCTCTATGAGTCGGGATTCCAGCTTCGCCGTCATCTCTGCGTCGGCGACAACGAACCGGACATCATGGACGCCATCGAGATGCTGGCCTCTCACAACGACTTCGTGATCGCCACCGGCGGGCTCGGACCGACCGTTGACGACCTCACGGCCCGCTCCGCGGCACGTGCCACCGGTCGACGTCTGGTGCTGAATGAGGACGCTCTTTCCCACCTGAAGGAGCGCTACCGCATCATGGGCAGGGAGATGCTCCCGTCAACGGAGAAACAGGCCCTGCTCCCGACCAAGATCAGCCTGGTGCCGAACCCGCTCGGAACTGCCTGCGGCTTCATCATCCCCCACAAAGGATGCTTTCTTTTCTTTCTTCCCGGTGTCCCGGTGGAAATGAAACGAATGCTGGCTGAGACGGTCATACCTTTTATCCTTTCTCGGACGAAGCAGAAAACTTCAATCGAGACGAGAGTACTGCGTGTTCTCGGTCTTTCAGAAACCCATGTCGAGAACAGGATAAAGGAACTGGCCCGCCCGCGGGAAGGACTGACCATCGCCTACTGCGTCAGTTATCCAGAAGTTGAGGTCAAGCTGCGGGGTGAAGGAGACAATGAAGCTCGCATCAAGGAACTCCTCGACACGACCGCCGAAAAGGTCCGGGAACAACTCGGCGACCATGTGGTCGCCGAAGGGGGCGAAACCATCGACACCGTAGTAGCCGCACTCTTCAGGAAAAAGGGCGTTACCCTTTCCCTTGCGGAGTCGTGTACCGGCGGACTCATTGCCGCAAGGATCACCGAGCTTCCCGGAAGCTCCACCTACTTTCTCGAAGGGGCCGTTACCTACAGCAATGAAACCAAGATCCGCCGCCTCCAGGTACCGGCCGAGCTGCTGGAAAAAGAAGGCGCCGTTAGCTCCGCCACAGCCATGGCCATGGCCCGGGGTATCCGTAAAGCAAGCGGCAGCGACATTGCCCTGGCCGTGACCGGCATCGCCGGCCCGGAGGGGGGCAGCGAGGAGAAACCGCTGGGCACGGTATTTTTAGCCCTGGCTGGACGATCCGATTGCACGGCAAAGAGGTATCAGTTCAGCGGAGATCGGGAAAGGATCAGGAGAATGACCGCCTTTACCGCTCTGGACTGGCTGCGGCGTCATCTCATGGCGCTGCCGGATGCCGAGGAACAGTAAATTAGAATTGCACAACTAATTTGAATAATTTTGTAGGAGCGGCCCCCTGTGGCCGCCCGGCAAGGGCAGGCACGCTCTTGCGCGCCAAAGCGCTACAGCGTGCAGGCGGGGGGCCTGCCCCTACTGAGCAAAACAAAGAAAACTTGAAAAATCACTGAAAAATATGCTATTTCTGGGGTCATTCCGACTCCGGGCAAGCTACTCTCCCCGAACAGCTATCCGGCAACGACCGGACAGGAGGCCACTAGATGCAGGAAAGAGAAAAGGCGGTTGATCTCGCGGTCAGCCAAATCGAGAAACAGTTCGGCAAAGGTTCCATCATGCGTCTGGGCAACGATGAACCATTGCCGGGTGTCGCTGCAATCCCCACCGGGTCCATCTCGCTCGACATGGCACTCGGGGTGGGTGGAGTACCGCGAGGCCGCGTCATTGAAATATTCGGTCCCGAATCATCGGGCAAAACGACCCTGGCCCTGCACATCGTAGCCGAGGCCCAGAAATTGGGCGGCATCGCCGCGTTTATCGATGCCGAACACGCCCTCGACATCGGCTACGCCAGGAAACTCGGCGTCAGGACCGACGATCTCCTCGTTTCGCAGCCCGATACCGGCGAACAGGCCCTGGAAATCACCGAAATGCTGGTGCGGAGCGGCGCTATCGACGTCCTGGTAATCGACTCGGTGGCAGCCCTGGTGCCAAAGGCTGAGATCGAAGGAGACATGGGCGATTCCCACATGGGCCTTCAGGCACGCCTCATGTCCCAGGCCCTGCGTAAACTCACGGGGATCATCAGCAAGTCCAACGCCTGCGTCATCTTCATCAACCAGATCCGGATGAAGATCGGGGTAATGTTCGGCAACCCCGAAACCACCACCGGCGGCAATGCCCTCAAGTTCTATGCCTCGGTGCGTCTCGATATCAGAAAAATTGCCTCCCTGAAACAGGGGAACGATATCATCGGCTCACGCACCAAGGTCAAAGTAGTGAAAAACAAGGTTGCGCCCCCCTTCCGGGAAGTGGAATTCGATATTCTCTACGGTGAAGGAATCTCGCGGATCGGCGATATACTTGACCTGTCCGTCGACCGTGGAATCGTGGAAAAGAGCGGCGCCTGGTTCTCCTACGGAAAGGACCGTATCGGACAGGGACGGGAAAACAGCAGAACCTTCCTGAAGGAAAACCCCGCTATGCTGGCAGAGATTGAGAGCAAAATAATGGATCAGGCCGGCCTTGCCCCCGCTGCGGGTGGCAAAGAAAAGGAATAGTAAATGGATCTGAATGATATTCTCATCATTGCAGTAAAAGCAAAGGGATCCGACGTCCACATCAAGGCAGGTCTGCAACCGGTGGTGCGCATCGACGGAAGGCTGCGGCCGATTCCCAATGCACCAAGGATGTCGGCCGACGCCATTCGCGAAATGGCCTATTCCATGATGAACGAAAAACAGCAAATCCATTTCGAAGAATTTTTCGAAGTGGACCTGGCCTACGGCATCCCCGGCCTCAGTCGCTTCCGCGTCAGCGCCTATTCGCAGCGAGGTTCCGTGGCCATGGTCTTCCGTATCATCGCCTTTGGAGTTCCGTCCTTCGAAAACCTCAACATGCCGCCAATCCTGGAAAAGCTGAGTCTCGAGGAGCGAGGTCTGATACTGGTCACCGGCACCACCGGCAGCGGCAAATCCACCACTCTCGCGGCCATGATCGACTACATCAACGAAAACCGCACCTGCAACATCATCACTGTTGAGGACCCGGTGGAATATCTTCACAAGGACAAAAAGAGCATCATCAGCCAGCGGGAGATCGGTTTCGACACCCTGACCTTCGGCAATGCCTTGAAGAGCGCCCTCCGTCAGGACCCTGACGTTATCCTTGTGGGCGAGATGCGCGACCTGGAAACCATCGAGACGGCACTGACCGCCGCAGAAACCGGCCATCTGGTCATGTCGACCCTCCACACCCTGGACGCCGCCGAAACGATCAACCGTATCATCTCGGTGTTCCCTCCCTACCACCAGCGTCAGGTGCGAATGCAGCTGTC
>Ga0105099_10000642_pt1 | contig 23294 bp, 25 predicted proteins | sample PPLLak3cmMay2015_2_FD_79138 | JGI IMG/M metagenome (GOLD analysis project Ga0105099, IMG submission 79138) | Freshwater sediment microbial communities from Prairie Pothole Lake near Jamestown, North Dakota, USA - PPLs Lake P8 Core (1) Depth... | ecosystem: Environmental > Aquatic > Freshwater >... | reverse complement strand
TTCATTAGATACTATTATTGAATTGGAGGAAATTTCATTACCCGTATTAACTTTTTTAGAAGAAAATTTTATTAGAAATAATCTAACGGGAAACCCAAATACTATCGCAGAAAATATAGGTCTTACAGCGGAAGATGTGAAAAAATATATTAAATATTGTTAACTAATCATTTTCACACCAAATTTTATATGTTTCATTAAAATTAATAAATTTCGACTAACAAATTAGATAAATTAATAAAATTATGTTAAAATTTATAAAAATCTAATAACATTAGAATTTATTTAATGTTATATATTAGAAAAATTTAAGTAATAGGAGCTATATATAAAAAGCATATGGTAAAAGAAAAAGTAGAAGACGAAACAAAAGAACAAAAGTTCAGAAGAATAGCCTCTGCAAGAGCGAATAGAATTCTTGACGATCTAAGATTATTAGGAAATTGTTCAAATAAATCAGTATATGGTTATTCCGATGCCGAAGTGAACAAAATATTCAGTATAATTGAAAAAGAGACAAAAAGAGTCAAGTTAATGTTTGAAAATAATAGGAGAAGAAAAATCGAGTTGTAATAATTAATGAACTATGCGTAGGTGAGTAATAATGGATGAAAAAAATAAAATATTAGACCTTTTAACCAAACATGAATTCTTTAATGAAAATATCCAAAAAAAGGTTGGACGGGATAGAGCAATTGTTTATGCAGTTTATTTATTAGAGTCTAATAAAATTGAACCAACTTTTCAAAGAACCTGTGTAGTCTGTTTTAAATTATTTCCGGAATCTTTTTCTTTTTCAGAATTTCCTGAATTTCCAGATTCAAGAATTGTTAGAAATTGCCTTTGGCATTGTGTATATAAAACTAAGGGTTGGTTGGTGGGATCTGATAAAACTAAATATTCTACTACTGAAAAAAGTAGGATGGAAGTTATTCCGATATTCTTAAAATTACTAGACTCTAAAATGGATGTCGAATCATTACCTCATACTATGAAAGTAAGAGGCATTTCAAAGAAAGAATTGGTAACTAAGTCCATTGATAAGGAAGGAAAGATTATTCAAGAAATAAAGCAGTCAAAAGGGTTTCAACTATTTAACAGAAATAGAGAAGAAATAAAATCTTTTGACATTAAGCAAAGTCTTGGGGGAGATCGATATGTTTCAGAAGCTTTTTTAAATAAAAAGTTAAAGGATGCTCTTGAAGCTTGTAAATTACTCAATGATAATGATGTTATTTCTTATCTTAAATGGATACAAGAAACTTGGAATAAATACATTAGGTGATAATTATGATAATTGAGAAGGAGAAATTAAACCAACTGAATGGGGAACGGCCAGTTTATGATGCTAGATATGATAAAAGAGAGTTTAAATCAAATTACCAAACAGACATCATAAAAGGAATAGTTGAAATCATTAAAAACAGCGTTGATGCATATATAAATGATAAGGGTGAGGAAAATTGTCATAAAGAAAAGATAACAGTGATTCTAGAATCTGAAAAAAGAAAAAATGATTTTATAAAAATTGTAAATTTTGCAAAAGGAATGAATTTTCAAGAATTTGACAAAGCTATGAAAATTGGCGCAGATACTAGTAGTGATAAACAGAGTGTCACAGGTGCTCATGGTTATGGAATGAAAGAGGCAGCATGGGCATTTAAACAAGCTAGAATTATTAGTATAAAAAATGGTAACTATTCTTCAAAAATATTTTATTGGGATGAAGATGGATCTCCAAAGTATGCTTGGGATAAAGATGATACTGGAAAAGAAATTAATGATTTTGCTGTTGATGAAAAAATAAGATCAATAACTGGCATTGAGAATGAAGGGACATATTTTGAGGCAATTATCCCTGATGATATTCCTTGTCCTACACGACACAAATGTCATAGTGAATTAAGTGAAAATATCTTATTAAGAACAATAAACCAATCTGAAAGATTTGAAATTAGTCTTGGGGAAAAAGAAAAAAATGGTAAAATTACATATTATACAATACAATATAATCCTCCTCAAATTTTATCAGTGAGGCCAGATAGAAATCAAATAGATTTAGGTGAATTCTCTTTTGAATACCCAAGATATGAAAAACTTAATTGTAAATATGAAATATTCTTATCAAAAGATGAACTTTCTTATTCTGGTGAGAATAGAGAGGCAGGAATTCTAATTTGTGCAGGTCCGTTTACCATTTTGGATTGTACTCTTTTTGATCTTGGAGGCAAAGTTGCTTATAGATTTTTTGGAAAAGCAATATTAACAGGTTCGATCAGATCTATCTGTAAGAATGAAAAGATTCTTGATGATAAAAGAGAATCTGGATTAAGAAAAAAAACACCACTATATGAAAATTTATATAAGCATTTTCATAAAAAATTAGAAGAACTAATTGAAAATGAAAGAAAAAGATTAAATAAAACTACAAAAGAAATAAGTAAGTCACTTCTCGATAATAAGATAGACTTGTTAAAAGAATTTAATAAGATAGATAGAGAAGAAACTGAAGAGAGTTCTGAGTTAGAAGGGGATGTTAAATTTGATCCTGGTCCCACCGGTATTAGGTTTTGTGTTCACCAAGATTATGTAAAAATAACTGAGAAACAAAGCAAAAATGTCTATATTGCTGTTGATACCAACATTATTTCGATAGGATCACAAATTGAATTATCTTCAAAAAAAGAAGGGATTAGCTATTACCCAGTAAAATTTTCAGTGACAAAACAAGAAACAGACAATCGAGATGTCTTTAAGAAAAAAATCACTTTTGAATCAGATATTATTGATACTTATTTAGTTATAGCATCTGTTCAAGACATGGTAAATAAAGCAGATTTAAATATCGATGTTGTAAGTGATCCAAGGTTAAAAATTAAAAATCCAATTGAATTTGTTCCATCTGAACAAGATATAGTTGCTAGTAAAGAAAAAAAAAATTCACTCATAATTGACTTTTCAAGGATAGATACTACTCAGGAACTAACCTGCGAAACAGATGTTCATCTTTTTAATATAAATAAACATTTAAAAATTGTCCGAGATTCTATCCAAATTTTTCAAAATTTCTATGAACTGCCAATACCAATATACTGTTCAGGTCGTCCTGGACAGAAAGGTGATGTCAAAATAATTATTGGATCAGAAACCGCTATTCTAAAATTAGAAATTATAGACAAACGAGATAGACACTTAAGAGGGGATTTTAAAGGTATTAAAGATGATGATGATTTAAATCCTGAAGTATTAGGTTATTATGAACCGGATGATAAAATAATTTATGTATGTAGAAATCACCCCATTTTGAGATATTATCGAAGTAACAAACAAGGAGAAAAAAACATTGCATATAGAGTTCTTTATAGTGATTTTGTTATTCGAGAATTTTGTAGGGCTTTGGCTAGGAAAAAAGTTAGGATATTTGAAAATACTAGTGCAGAAGATTATCGAGTTAGATCTGAAAGGGAATATGAGAAAATTTACAAAAAGCATTCTTCAAGGTTACATAGATTTTGCATTGACCCAAAAAATCTAGAGTCACTAAAAATTGATTAAAAAGACTTATTTATTTTAATTCTCGTTCTTTCTCCCTTGCTTTGATATTGCTCAATATGGGTGGTATAACATCTTTCTTTTGAGCTTTCCAATCATTTGATTTACTCTTATTCAACCATTCATCGAATGTGAGGGATGATATATAGTAATTAGTTGACCCGTTTTTATATAAAAATAACTTAGTTGGAATTCTTAATGCCTTTTTCTTTTTAATAAAATCTTTCTGGTTTATAAGTTTTATATCAGGTTTAAACCCATATTTCCATTCAGGGATATCGTCATTTGTTTCCCATAATTCAGATACCATTTGATCCTTCGGAGCTAGGTCTTTGAAAACGAAATACATTTGAGGTCTACCAATTTCATGTTTTTCATCGATAATAAAAATAGAGTTTAAATTAGACAATATATCTTCAGAAAGACCGAGTTTTATACTTTTTTTTAGTAGATCTTTTGGATACTTCAATTTTCGAAGTTTTTTAATAGTATCTTCTAATAATTGTTGCGATGTATCGTTTTTTTGTAATTCTTTTTTTCGTGTTTTCCATAAACTTTCTATTTCAGGATAAACTGATTCCTCATACATTTTCTTAAAATCTTCATTAATATCAAATCCAATAGCTTTTCTCTTCATTACTCTTGCTTGAGCTAGAACAGAACCAGAGCCAGCAAAAGGATCTAAAACCACATCGTTTTCATCAGTTGTAAGAAGTAAAATACGTTCTACAAGTTGTGGAGGGAAAGGACAAGAATGTCTAACCCAACCATTGCCCCATGTTCCTTGAGCAGGAATGGAAATTTTCCAAATATCTCCCTCCAGATAAGGAATTTCCCATAATCTTGAGGGCGTCTTTCCTAGAGGATTATATCGCTCAGGATATTTCACCCACCATTTCTTCAAATCTGAAGTGCTCTTTATTTTATCTATATGATATTTAAATTTTGAACTTCCAGTTTTTGTAAAAAATAAAATGTATTCGAAGATATTTCTTAATCTTCCTTTACTAGACCATGGTAATGTTTTGTCTTTAGCCCAAATAATTATATCTTGCAGAGCCCATTCATTTTCAATTTCTCGAACAAGATCAAATGGTAGCAGTTTCATTTTACCATCTTGTTTGAAAGTATCTATAATAACCCACAACGAACCAGTATCTTTTACAATCTTTGAACAATAGGAGAATATATTCTTAAGATCGCCCAAATATTCACTATAACTTTGTCTGTGACCTATTTGTTGATCAACTTTGTAATCCTTTAAATTCCAATAAGGCGGAGAAGTGATTACTACATCTACAATTTGATTTTTTATTAAATTTTTAATGTTTCTACTATCATAAATATGATATGAATATAATTTTTGATTATTTATTAAATAAGAAGTTATTTAATCCACCTCATTTTAACTATAATGAATTATCTAATAAAGATCTTTCGGCAATTGTATTTATCATTTTATATTCATTTTAAGCATATTTAAACTTTGAAATTAATAGTTTATGTGTCAAATTGTAGCAAAATAATTTCAAAAATTTGTTAAATATGTTTTATTTATTATTCGGAATCCATTTCTTTTTTTAATTTTAATAACGCCTCATTAACAGCGTGAGATGTTGTTGAAAAACGTTTATCTTTTACTTTTACCTTAATCCAATCATAAAGTTCTGGATCTATTGAAACCGACGTTTTAATGTATTTAGGTTCTTTCTTTTTTGGTCTTACCATAAAACCTGATATTACACCAAAACTTATAAATACTTCCATTACTATAACAGTTTTGGTAATACTAAAACCTACCAAATATCATTAACTAACGGAGAATGAACGTGGAAGAAAAACAAGACCAAAAAAAGGATTATCAACTTGAAAATCCAATAAAACTAAAGCCAAACATAGCTACATTTGAAAAAATAGCATTTCATGCCGAAAGATGGCAAAGACTTAGCAAATCATCTATTGACCACAGATTAAGATGCGCTAGGAGAATGTCAAAACATCTAGTATATCCTATAAAATTTAATGATCCAAGCTACGAACAATTCATCGCATATATGGATTACAGAGAAAGAATTGAAGGCGCCTCAGGCTATGCTCTAATGAATGACCTCAGAGCTATGCAGATGTTTCTTAGAGCATTTGATATAGATCAAAGAACATGGTTCTATAAGCTACCAGTAATGCCTAGACATAAAAAAAGAAAAGTACCTTTTCCTGAAACAGTCCATGAACTTTTTAATCATAAATATTCCAAAGATCCCTATGAAAATGCTCTTTACCAGTATATGATGTTTCATAATTTCTTTATTGGTTGGAGAGTCCCTAGTGAACCATGCGCAATGACAATAAAAGATATAGACATTGACAACAAAGGCCGAGGTAGTATAATAATAACTGAAACCAAGAAAAGATACTCAAAAAGAATGATCATCCCAGAAAGATATGTGCTTTCAGCACCAACATATAAGAGTTTTAAAAACTGGATAGATAATTGGCGACCTAAAGTTGAGAATCAATACAGCGGTGATGCACTCTACCTTCAACCAAATGGTAAACCTTTTACAGTAAGATTTCTAGGAAAAAAACTAAGTGAAAATGGAAAGAAAGTATGGCCACATTATCAACCATATATATCAAGACACTGGTGTGCAATATCACTTTTAATAAGAACTAAAATCGAAACTAAAACTTGGGATACAAGACGAGTACAAAAATATCTAGGACATGAAAAACCATCAACAACAGATACATATATTGAATTTGCAGAGGAATACTACAGACAATTACCAAAAGACTGGTTTTTACATGCTTTAAGAAAACACACTATAAGATAGGAGCCGAGAGATGAAGAAAATAGGCTCTCTTAACAAAAATCTTTCCTGTAAACAGGTATGGACTGGGCGGGATTTGAACCCGCGGCCTCTACCTTGCGAAGGTAGCGATCTTCCAGCTGATCTACCAGCCCCTAATATAAAAATAGGAAAAGAAAAGATATTATTTGAGATTATCTCAAAAAATATTATTTTTTAGTTCTGTTTTTTGCAGCTTTTAGTGCCTCAACAGCAGGTAGTTTTTCACCCATCATAAATTTTTCAAGGGCTCCGCCACCTGTGCTAATATGAGAAATTTTGCTTTCCAAGCCTAGTTTTTCAATTGCGGCAACTGTATGACCGCCACCAACAATTGAAAATACTCCTGAATTTGCAACATGTGTAAATATCTCTCGGGTTCCTTTCATAAAAGCAGGGTTTTCAAAAACACCACATGGTCCTGAGAGAAATACTGTTTTTGCATCAGATATTATGTTTTTGAAATTATCAATTGTTTTTTCACCAATATCAAAAAGATTGTATTGTGTTGGAAGCTGTGACACATCTATTTCGTTTCTGAGGGTGTTGCTTTGCTGGGCAAAATCAAGTGGTGAATATATGCTATCTTTGTATTTTAATAGTATCTTTTTGATTTCCTCATAGTTCTCAGGTGTTCCTTCTTTTGCAAGCATTTCTTCGTTTTTATCACCAAGCTTTACTCCTTCTGCTTTAAGAAATGCATTTGCAGGAAGACCTGTGAGTATTATTTTATCTGCTGTTTTATTATCAAGTAATCGTTCTATTGTAACTATAACATCTGAAAATTTTGCACCACCAAATAAAAAAACAGATGGTTTTTCAGGATTTGCAATAATTTTACTAAGTGTTTCAAGTTCTTTTTGCATAAGGCGTCCTGCAGCAGATGGAAGCACTGCTGTAAAACCTGTAATGCTGCATTGTTTTCTATGTGCTGCTGCAAATGCGTCGTTTATAAAATAATCTGCAAGTGGATACAGGTTTTGTACTAGTTCTGACTGCGCGTGCTCTTCAGGTGTTTTTTTCTCTGTTTCCCCAGCATATTTTCTTACGTTATCAAGCATTATAATGTCGCCTGGTTTCATTTCTTTAATTGCTTTTTTTGCTTTTTGACCAAATATATCATCAACAAATTTTACTTTTTTGCCGATTAATTTTTCTAATGCTTTTGCATGTTTTTGCATGTTTATAAAATCCCAGTCGCCTTCCCTGCCCTGATGCGCAATAATTACTGTTTTTGCATTTTTATCAGTTAATTCTTTTATTGTTGGCAGTACTTTTTTTATACGAGTTGTATCAAGTATATTTAGTGTTTTTTTATCAAGTGGCATGTTAAAATCTACACGCAATAAAACAGTTTTATTTTCTAATTTAAAATCATCAAGTGTGTTATATTCCTTCATAAGTTTTACCTCCAAGGATAATGTTATCAAAAATGTTTATTTAAACAATTCTATAAAAACTGTTTTTTTATGCTAGTTGAAGTTGGCTTATAGGTTTTGAGTGATTAATAAAAATATAGTTGATGAGGTCTACAAGCCTGCAGCTGTAACCCCATTCGTTATCATACCATGAAAGTATCTTTAGAAAATTTCCACGCTCCCCGTTTACTTTTGTGGAGAGGCCATCAATTATTGCAGAATGCGGGTTTCCAATAATATCTGTTGATACTAGTGGTTCTTCGCTGTATTCCATAATTCCTCTAAGGCTTTTTTCTGCTGCGTGTTTAAATGCATTGTTTACCTCTTCAGCGGTTACATCACGTTTTAGTACACATGTAAAATCAGTTAGGCTTCCATCAGGTGTTGGCACGCGTACGGCCATTCCATCAATACGGCCTTTAAGCTCAGGTATTACAAGGGCAACTGCTTTTGCAGCACCTGTTGTGGTAGGGATGATAGAAACCGCTGCTGCTCGTGCACGTCTTAGGTCTTTATGAGGGAAATCAAGAATTCTTTGATCACCAGTATATGAGTGAATTGTGGTCATGAATCCTTGTTCTATCCCAAAAGCGTCATTAAGAACTTTCACAGGTGGTGCCAGACTATTTGTTGTACATGATGCATTAGATATAATGTTGTGTTTTGTTGTATCGTATTGATGTTCATTTACCCCAAGTACCACTGTTATATCAGGATCTTTTGCGGGTGCTGATATTATGACTTTTTTGGCCCCTGCTTGCAGATGTTGGCTTGCGCCAGCTCTATCATGAAACAGACCTGTTGATTCAACGCATACGTCGATATCAAGTTCATTCCACGGAAGCTTTGAGGGGTTTACCTGTGAATAAAACTTTATCATTTTGCCATTGACATTTAAGCCATCTTCTTTGGCCTCAATAGTTCCATCAAATTTACCATAGATTGAATCATATTTTAACAAGTGAGCAAGAACTTTGGTGTTGCCAAGATCGTTTATTGCAACGATCTCAAATTTTTTACCATATTGCGAATGACCTACTGCTGCACGTAGTGTATTTCTGCCTATTCTCCCGAATCCATTAATAGCTACTTTTATCATCCCTTCCACAATGTTAATATATATTTTTATATTATATAAGGCTTGCGAAAAGAAATGTTATCGCAGCGTCTTTTATTTCAACGTTTTTAAAAGTCCCAATTTGAAGTTTTTCTTTTAAAACAACAGGTTTATAGTTTTCAGATCTACCCATAAAAGAATTGTTTTTACCAACTTCAGTTATTAAAACATTGTATTTTCTGCCGATATGTTTTTTGTTTTGTTCAAATGAAATATCATCACATATTTCAGATAAAATCCTTGATCTTTGTTTAGCAACCTCTGTGGTAATTCTTCCTTTCATAGTTTTTGCGCTAGTATTTGGTCTAGGTGAGAAACGAGTGATATTTGTAACATCAGGTTTTATTTTTTTAATTAAATTAACAGTATTTTGAAATTGTATATCAGTTTCACCTGGAAAACCTGCTATTACATCTGTAGCAATTGTAATATCAGGATATTTTTGTCTGAAAGTATATACTATTTTTTCAAAATCCTGTGTAGTATATTTCCTATTCATTTTTGCAAGGATTTCATTGTCACCTGATTGAACAGGTATATGAATAAACTTGTAAACCTTTGGACTGTTAAAACCTGCAATTATCGAATCTAGATTTTTAAGGCATGTAAAAGGGTTCATCATTCCAAGTCTGATACGAAAATCTCCTTTGACTTCTGTAATACTTTCTAGTAGTTTACCAAGATCTGTTTTTTTATCAAGTCCATAAGAACTTATATCTTGTGCGGTCAGCTGTATTTCTCTGCAGCCACTATTTACTGCGCAAGATACATCTTTTTTTATTTCAGGTATTGGAAAACTTCTAAGATTTCCTCTTGCATGTGTTGTAATACAATACGAGCAAGAAAACATGCATCCTTCAGCAATTGCAATAGGTGCAATAAGTTCATCAAATTTTTTTGGAAAACTTGTTTTGTTTTTCTCTATAAAAATTACATTTTTGTTTTCTAGTATATCTATTATATGATGTGAATATTGTGGTGGTAACAACATTGCATTAGGAAGTATTTTTCTTATTTTTTCTTTTTGAATACTTGCCATGCAGCCTGCTACAATTACTTTTTTACCACTTGTTTTAAATTTTTCGAGTCTTGAAAGCATACGCTGCTCTGTTTTATCAATAACAGTGCATGTAAGAATTACAAGAAAATTGGCATCATCTAGATTTTTTACTATTTCATATTTATTTTCTAGTAGTATTCCTTTTATCAGGCTTGCATCTGCCTTATTTGCTGTACAACCATAAACTTCTAAGTAGATTTTCATAAATCTAAAAAACGTTTAAGAAAAAGTATTATTTAACTGCTTCTTTGACCCTTTTTACTACAAAATCTTTATCTAGATTTGATAAAAAGAAGCCTGCACGTGGTCCATTGTCCTGGCCAAGTATTATCTGATAAATAGCTGCAAAAGCAGTTTTAATTGGTATCTTTTCTTTCTCAGATATTTCATAAATACCATTATGGATATCTTCTGCTTTCCATTTTATACTTGGTAGTTTATCATTTAGTTTTTTTAGAAAATTTGTTTGCTCATCAGTTAAATTTATCTTAGGAAGTTGTTTTTTAACCTTGAATTTTACCATATCTGGTGCAAAGTTTTCAAGCCAATATTTTACATGCTCTGCACGATCTTTTAAGTGTTCTTCGTCTTCTTTACCAAGGTTTTTTGGTATCTGATTTGTTCTAGCAAGTATCTTTTTTATATCACTCCAGTTTTCGCCAGTTTGAACTAGTGTTACAAGATGACGATATGGTAGCTGGAATGGTATTTTCTTTAATATTTCATATGGCTGGGATAGCTCATAGGTTTCTGTAAGATCTTTTGTTCCTTTGATTTCTTCTTCAAGTTTAAAATATGCTCTTTCTTGTTGGTCATATTCATCTACAAGGTTTAAAATACCAAGACCAGGATCAAACTGAATATGTTTATTTGGATGATTATTCATAAGTAAAAACCTTAAAACCTCAGGTGGTGTCATTTTTAACATTTCATCAGCGGAAAGTGCGGTTCCCGTGGAGCTGTGCATTGCTCCTTTTCCCTTTAGAAGAATGAATTCGTACATTATATATTTTGGAGGAGTATAACCAAATATCTCTTTTGCTATTGCAACACCTGTATCATGTGTTCCACCAACAGTTCCATGGTCTTTTCCAAAAGGTTCAAAGGTAACACCTAGTATTTTCCAGCGTGCAGGCCAGTCGATTCTCCAGGGTAGTTTTCCAATTCCTCCTTTGGTTACATCAGCTGTTCCTTCGTAACCACATGCACAGGCGTACTCTATATATGGATGATTATAAAGAACTGGTTCTGCAGAAGTAATATTACCACATTTCTCACACTTTATATTAAATGGTATCCAGTTTTTAGGAAGCTGCCTTTTTGATATTTTTTCAATTATTTTACGGATTTTATCTGTGTTTTCAAGTGCTATTTGAATAGATTCTTCATACATACCATTTTTATACATTTCACTTGCTTTGTAAACAGTAGGATTAATTCCTAGTTCTTTTAGTGAAACCAAAAAAGGTAAAAGATAATGCTCAGCGTAACTTTTATGTTTACCACAGGTACAAGGAATATCTGATAAAGGCTTTCCAACATGTTTTTCATAGGTGCTTGGTAAAAAAGGATAAACTTTTCTAAGATTATCAAAATCATCAGCAATATAAATTAACTCTGCGTCAGCATTTTTCTTTAAAACACTTCTAAAGACTGCATCAGTTGTAAGAACCTCGCGCATGTTTCCAACATGAATTGGACCAGACGGAGTAATACCTGTTGCAAGAACATGTTTTTTATCTTCTTTTAACAAGTCTTCAGCTAAAACATCAGCCCAGTGCATTAAATTATTCTCCAAACTACTTTTTATCTTATAAAACTCTTGCTCTTATAAGTGAACGAAGCGGAACATCTCCTATCTTATCAACAGATGTTTTATTTAGCACTGTGATACAAAGCACTGGTTTTGCTTTTTCTTCTTTTGCGGCTTTAATGGCAGCTTTAAAAGTTTCACCGCTTCCTACTACATCATCGACAAAAACAACATTTTTTCCGTTTACATTAGCATAGTTGGATGAAAAAGCACCTGATTTTTCATAATGCGGTCTGAAAACTGCCATTTCAAGACCAAGTTTATCTGCAACAAAACTCGCAAATGGAATACCATTAATTGCAATACCCACAATTGTATCTACCTCTTCACATTCCTCAAGTATTATATCACAAAGAGCATCTGAAATAAAACCAATTCTAGATGGATACACACCAATTGAACGCCAACCTACTTTAACATCACCAGTTGGTTTTTTCTCTTTACCCTTACTAAGAAGCCATGAAACTGTTTCTTTAGATACATTTAGTTCATCTGATATCTCATGTTCGGTAAGTCCACTTTCTTTATATTTTAAAGCTTTCTTAATAAGTGATTCTACTTCTTCCATAAACTTTACACCCTTAAAAATAGGTATATAAAAAGCATATTTAGATGTTTGCAAAGACAGTAAAACTAAAATACAGAAAATACATCATGGTCTCTGAAGATTTATGGCAAAAGACAAAAAAGGTGAAGGATTTCACTCTGCAGCAGGACTTATACGTTACTTTGATGCTGAAGAAAAAACAAGTCTAAAAATACCGCCATGGCTTGTTGCAGTAATGTGTATTGCTACAATAGTTATAATTACTGTAGTGCACATAATGTGGCCTTTAGTTGAATCAACATAGATTTTATCTTTTTTGCAATTTTTTCTTAGTTAATTTTAAGGCAGTTTCCAGTGCAAAGTCTACTTTATCTTTATTTGGTCCACCACACTGCGTCATACGTTGTTTACCGCCACCGCTACCACCAAGTATTCTTCCTATCTCTGGTGCGATTTCCCTTAAATCAATATCAATGTCTTCAGAGGCCATAGATACAAGTTTTTTACCATCAAAAATATGAACAATAAAACCAGGTTTTTTTACAATAGCACCGGCAAGAGAAGTAGCATCAGAACCAGTAATACCGGTAACAACCCTATAGTTTTTATCAGAAATTATTTCTGCTGATTCAATTAAATCATTTATATCATCACTTGAAACTTTTTTCTTATCCTTCTGCTGTTTCTTCCACTCTGAAAAAAGATCATCTGCTGCATCTAATAAATTTTTTACAGTTTTACGAGTCTTAATTTTAGATTCTTTTATAAAACGCTCAAGTGTTTTATCCAATTGATCAACTGGTACAGAAAAAATATCAGCGACTTTTCTAAGCTCTTCAGAAAAATTTACACTTTCTTTTATTTCATAAAATGGTTTTAAAATACTAACTAAGTTTTCATGAACTCCTTTTTCTTCTTTTTGATAGACATCAGCCATTTTACCAGCGGCAAAGATAACTCTGTTGACACCGTCTTGAATACGCTCAATTTTAATAATTCTAATTTTTTCAATCTCACCAATATTATTCAAGTGTGTACCACCACATGCTTCAAAATCTATCCCGGGTATATCAAGAACACGTATACAATTCCCAGGTGGGACACCACCCTGATAAAGCCTGAAACCATAAGTTTTTTCAGCAGTGTTTCTATCAAGTGCAAGTTTTTTAACATCTATCTTTTTTTTCACAAAATCATTTGCAAAATCTTCTACTTTTTTCTTTTGCTCATCAGATATAGCTGTATAATGAGCAAAATCAAAACGTGCATCCTCAAGTGCGAGTTGGGAACCAGCCTGCCAGATATGCTCACCAAGTAATTTTCTTAAAGCACCGTTTACAACATGTGTCCCGGTATGATGTCGCATAAGAGTATACCTATGATCCCAATCTATTTGACCACAAACATTGTCACCAACTTTTAAAGGAATATCAATTTCATGAATAATCGCATCGCCTTGTTTTTTAACATGACTCACACGTATTTTTTTACCATTGTTTGAAAGAAAACCAATATCACTAGGTTGACCACCACCCTCTGGATAAAAAGCAGTTTTATCAAGAACTACTTCAAAACCAATATCTGTTTTATTAGACCAAAGAACCTTTGCATTAAAATCTTTAGTATAATGATCCTTATAATACAGTTTTTCAGATAAAGGCAAATCTGTTTTTTCCTCAGAATGCTTTTCTTCTTCTGTTTCATGAGAATGAAGCTCTGCAACCATAGATTCAAAATTCTTAGGTATTTCAACGTTTACTCCTTCATCTTTTGCAATGTTTTTAACTATCTCTGGTTGCATACCATGGGTATCATACAAAATAATAAGATCATCTTTATCAACTGTTTTTTTATCCAAAATAATTCTTTTAACAAGATTTTTACCCTTTGATAAAGTATCATGATAACGCTGTGTTTCAATATCAAGAATTTCTCCGATTTGTTTTTTGCGTTTTTTAAGAGATGGAAAATCTTTTTCAAGTAGATCAAGCTGCATAAAAACAATGTCTTTTAAAGTGGTATCTAGTTTTATTTTCTGGATAAAACGAAGAGAACGCCTTATTATAAGCCTGGCCAGATAACCTGCTTTAACATTAGATGGAACTATTCCATCACCAAGCATAAAAGAAAGACATTTACTATGATCTGCAAGTGAATAAATACTTTGCATATCTGAATTATCTTTTGCATTTTTTACAATCCATTTTACCATTTCAGGAAAAACAGTGTCATAAACAGTTTTAGTGCCCTGTGTACACCATGCAACACGCTCAAGACCATAACCAGTATCAACTATGTTTAAAGGATTAGGTGAATACTTAGAACCCTCTATTTCAAAACTACCTTTAGGGTCCTCTACCATATTCATAAAAACAAGGGTTGCAACCTCAAGACCACCTGCAAGAACCTCAAGACAAGGCCCTGCGTTTCCACCACCAAACCAAAGTTGCTCTTTATAATTGATTTTTTCTTTAGGTATACCAATAACTTTTGTGAAATATTCATCGCAGAATCTAACTGTATCTTCTTTAAAATAAACTTCATCAATATTTTTATTAAAAGCATGATGTCCCATCATTTCAAAAGTTGTAAGATGACGCCCACTAACACCTACTTGTTCTAAATCATTTAAACGAATACATGGTTGAGAAATAACCAACGGATTTGCAGGAGGTGGGACTTCTCCAGAGGTTACATGTGGCTGAAAATCAGCAATAGATGCAATAGTAAGATATATATCAGAACGCCAACGAGCAACAACAGGACAACGCTCACCTGTCTCAGGATAACAAAGCCTTGAATGATTATTTTTTTCAAAAAAAGAAAGAAAACTTTCACGAACTTGAGAAAGAGTTAATGGTTTTTTACCAAGAGGTTTACCTATAAAACTAAAAGGTACACAGGGTTGATCACCACAGAATTCTGAGTTTTTATCAAGAGTCCAGTAAAAATTGTCACATTTTTTACACTTTTTTCGAATATATTTATTATCATGAAAGTACTTCAAATCGCATTCTTTTTTAAGGAAATCACTCATGTTTTAACCCTGTAATATCACGGTATATAAACAAGGTTTATAAATGGTATCTATATCAAAGAATTTGTTATGTTTGTATTTGCTGAAATATCTCTAGTTGAAATTATTCTTTGGATAATAAGAGTTAGCCTGCCGATACTTACAATATATCTTATATATCTACTTTTAACAAAGGCTTTCAAATATCTAGGTTTTTCAGATTTAGAATCAACAATTATCGTAATTATTTCCTTTATCTTTACTTTTCCAATTATTCTTTTTGGATATGATATATCAAATGTCGCTCTTTTTTCCTATAACAACTGGGTTGTTGGAATAAACACAGGTGGTGCTTTAATACCTATAATGCTTAGTTTTTATTTGATATCTAAGCGAAAAATATCTTATAAACAAGTACTAATTGCAACAATTATTGTTACAATAATTACTTTTTTTATAACAAAAGTAGATTCAAGTAAAGGAATTGTTGCAAGTTTTCCATATTGGTTAATACCCGCGGTTTTTGCTTGTATTTCATCAATTATACTTTTTAGGAAAAACTTTGCCAAAGGTGCAGTTCTTTCCTATTCATCTAGCACGTTTGGTGTTTTAATAGGTGCTGATTTCTTGCATTTACCTGAACTTCTTAACAATTCACCTACAAGACTTGGAACAATGGCAACAATTGGTGGAGCAGTAGTATTTGACCTAATTTTTTTAACAGGTGTAATCGCAGTTCTTATCTATGGTGTAATAATGTTCAAATACAGGACTAATAATTAAATAATACCTCTTATTTACAGGATAATACTTTAAAAGGCTGTTAATGGGGTCTATAATGAGTGATTCAATCGATGATTTAATCAAAGAAAAAGATGAACTTCAAAATAATGCAAACGAATTAAAAGATAAAAGAAACAAACTACATGATAAATCTAAAAAACTTGCAGATGAAAGAGATAATTTAAATTCTTCTATTAGAACTCTAAGAAATAAAATTTCTGAGCATAAAAAAAATCGTGATGAGCTAAATGAAAGAGTACGACACTCAAAGGATCAGAGAAACAAGTTAAATAAAAGCTATAGTGAAATAAAGAAAAAAATAGATGAACTGGAAAAAGAAAGATCTTCTGCATCAGGTGCAAATCTAAATGTTCTACGCAAACAAATCCGAACCCTTGAAACTGAACAAATGACAACTGCGATGTCCCCGCAAAAAGAAAAAAAACTGATTGAAAATATATCTAATATTCATGCAAAAATTAAAGAGGCTGAGGATAAACTAAATAAAGATCCAAAGCTTAAAAAAGCAATGGAAGAAGAAAAAATAGTTAAACAAAAAGCAGAAAAACAGCATGATACAGTTGAGAAACTTGCAAGTCGCGCACAAGAAGAACATGAAAACATGATGAACCTTATCAAACAACTTGATAACCTAGTAAAAAAAGTAAATGGTATTCAAGAATCAATTGTTATGACAAAAATTGAGGCAGATAAGATTCATAAAGAGTTCATCGAATGTGTTGACAAAATCCATGATTTAGAACGTACTATTACAACAGGTCATGAGAAGAAACGCAAAAGCAGAAAAGCAGAGGAAGCCACAGCTGCACATAAAGAAGCAGACGAAATCTTTGAAAAGTTTAAACGCGGTGAAAAACTTAGCACCGAAGACCTTATGGCTTTACAAAAAGCCGGTTTAATATAAAAATAATTTTTTTTTGGGGATGAAAAAATATGGAATGCGAACTTTGTGGTAGAGGATGTGAATGCAGACCTGCAATTGTTGACGGCGTTCGTATGATGCTTTGTCCAGGCTGTATGAAATATGGCAAAGGCGTTCCCGTGACTTTTGCACCTGCTGCTAGCGCTAGAGCACCTATTTTAGAGCGTATTCGCCGACCAAAAGAAAAAGATGTTTACAATGATATGACAAAAGAACTTGTATCAAATTACAATACTATTATAAAGGGTGCTCGTGAGAAAAAAGGCCTTACTCGCGAAGAACTAGGTTTTCGCATAGGTGAGCGTACTGTTACAATTTCAAAAATTGAAAATGCTGATCTTAAACCAAGCGATAAAGTTGCACAAAAACTTGAAAAAGAATTAGATATAAAGTTGTTTGAAGAAATAGCAAGTGCTCCAAGTTATGCAACAAAAGGATTAGGTGGTCCTCGCGGTGGTCGTACACTTGGTGATTTCATAAAACGTGAATAAAAAACATATGTTTGGTTGCTTATGGCAGGTTTTAATCTAGCAGGGGTTGTTTCTGCACTAAACAATGGTGAAATAATTGTTTATCCAACAGATACATTGTATGGTTTGGGTGTAGACATCTACAACGATGATGCAGTTAAAAGAATATTTTTAATAAAAAAAAGATCTTTTGATCAGCCTTTAAGTATTGCAGTTTCAAGTATTGAAGATATACAAGATGTAGCATTTGTTGATGATAAAGTGCTTAATGTTGCAGAAAAATTTTTACCAGGTAAACTTACACTTGTTTTAAAAAAGAAAACTGTTGTTTCAGATATACTTACTGCAGGTAACAGTTGTGTTGCAGTTCGTATACCTGATAATCTAGTTGCTTTGCGGATTTTATCTGTTTTTGGTCCTTTAACTTGCACCAGTGCAAATATCCATGGCATGCCAACACCAAGCAAAATAAAGGATATTCAGATGCAGTTTAAAGATAAGATAAATATCTATATTGATGCAGGAGAACTAGAAGATAAACCTTCAACTATAGTTGATCTATCAGGCGAAAAACCAGAAATTTTAAGAGAAGGCTCAATTCCTGCTCAAGAAGTACTTAAGGCGATATTGTGATTGATAACAAAATACTTGAAAAATATAGACTTGCTGGAAGCATTGCAGCAGAAGCCCGTGATTATGGTTCTAGTTTAATTAAATCCGGTGTTAAACTTTTAGATGTTGCAGAAAAAGTAGAAAAAAAGATTAAAGAAAAAGGAGCAAACATAGCTTTTCCAGTAAATATTTCACTTAACGAGATTGCAGCACACTACAGCCCACGATATGACGATAAACTAGTTTTTAACAAAGGCGATGTAGTAAAACTTGATGTTGGAGCACATGTTGATGGTTTTATTGCAGATACTGCATTAACAATTGAAGTTGAAACGAACAACTATACAGATATGATTAAAGCAGCAGATGAAGGTCTAAAAACAGCAATTGAGATGGTTAAACCAGGAATCAATCTTTCAGAACTTGGTAGAGCTGTACAAGAAACCATTAAAGGCTTTGGTTTTAGACCAATAGATAACTTGACAGGTCATAGTCTTTCGCAATATGTTCTTCATTCTGGTATGAGTATTCCTAGCGTTACCGATCTTTTAAATAACGTAAAGCCAAAAATAGGTGATGTTATAGCAATTGAGCCTTTTGCTACAGATGGGACAGGACATGTAATTTCTGGGCATGGTAGCAATATCTTTCTTTGTGAAAAAACTCTACGATCCAGGTTTGTCAGGGATAAAAGTGCAAATATCTGGTATAATAAAATCTATAAAAACTTTGGATCTCTTCCTTTTGCACAACGCTGGGTTAATAACGTTTTTGAAAAAAATAGTGATATAATTTTAAATAGACTTTCTTTTTTAGGTATGATTAAGCATTACCCACAATTAGTTGAACAAAAAAAAGGTATTGTTACTCAAAAAGAACATACTGTTATAATTACAGAGAACGGCTGTGAGGTTACAACGTGAAAACTAAAAAAATAATTGATAAAAAAAATGAAAATTTCTTGAAATATGAAGAGTTATCTTGGAAAAAAATAAGTGAGTTAGATAAAGACAAAACAGTGTTTTTTTTACCAATTAGCCCAATGGAAGAGCATGGTCCTCATCTACCTGTTGGTACTGATTTTTTAATAATTTCTGATGCTGTAAAAGAAGCAATTAAAACTATAAATAGTAAAAAACCAGATTTTACCTGTGTTTTAATGCCTACGATTCCACTTGGTTTTTGTAAGTTTAACACAGATTTTCCAGGTAGTATATCTATTGGTAGTAAAACTGTTAGAGATATAATATTTGGCGTTGGTAGTAGCCTGGGTGAACATGGTTTTAAGTATTTTGTAGTATGTACTTATCATATGGCGCTAGGTCATCTGCGAGGTATTTATTCTGCAATAAATAAACTTGAATCAAAATATGGCCTAAAAACAGTGGAACCTTGGGGTCCTTATTATTATAATAATATGGTTCAAGAACGTGAGCCTAAACTAGGTTTTGATACAAGTAAAGAAGTACATGCCTGTTTTCGTGAAACAAGTGTTATGAAATATCAGTATCCTTATCTTGTGGATGAATCATATAAAAATTTACAAAGTATATATCGTGACCTTAGTTCTCCAAGGCTTATCGGTAAAAAATTCAAAGAAATAGGAATAAGTGAAGGTTATATCGGTAGTCCTGCTCGTGCTGATGCAGATTATGGTCGATGGTTTTTTTCTGAGACTGTAAATATGCTTGCTAGTGCAACACTTGACTTAGTTAGTGGTAAGAAAAAAGCAGAATTACCAAAAAATATTCAAAAAATTATGAAAGCAATGTTTTGGCAATAGTTTTGTTATATTCTTTCCAAGAGTGCACTAATCATCAAAGGAAGCATTACAGTTGCATCCCCATCAATTGTTACATTATCTGCATTTTCTTTTATTTTACCCCAGCTAATTGCTTCTCGGGTTTGTGCGCCAGAAAGACTTCCATCGTATTCAGCAGCAGTTGTAATATATACAACATAGTCAAGACCATTGCAAAACTGACTCCACCAGATTACATGATGTTTTGAAATCCCACCACCAATTATGAGTGCACCGGTTTTCTTTGCATCAAAAACAACATCTGAAAGGTCTTGCTCGTCTTTTAGAAGATCTATTGTAAAATCACGATGTGTCTGATAATACATCCAAACCTGTGAACCAAATGCTCCATCAGTAATACCTGGTACATATATTGGTATCTGATTTTTATAAGCCCAATAAATTATCGATTCTTCTTTATTTTTTTCTTTTTCTAAGTGTTTTCCAAACTCCCAGATTAAATCCTTTGTAGACCATTTACTGCCTTTTTTGTATATCTCTGCTAGTATCGGCTGCATTTTTTCTTCAAGTATTTTACCATAGCATTCATTTGGAATAAAGATATTGCCAAGTCTATTTATACCTTGTTTATGCAACTGTTTGTCATCTGCCATAAAATGGCCATGATAATAGTTTTCCCATAGTCTTGCAAGATCGTGATCTAGTGTTCCACAAGTTGTAATTACTATATCAAAAAGTTTTCTTTTAATAAGTTCTTTTATAATTCCACGTGTACCAGTTGATATTATACAAGCTGGAAAACTTAAGAATTTTACACAGTTTTTTTGTTTTATCATTTCTTCAATAATATCAACACCAATAGCAAGTTTTTTTGCGGTAAATCCACCTGAGTCGTATAGTTGTTTTACAAGATCGTTTGTTGTTTCTTTTTTAAGTTGGATATCAATTACTTTTTTTTCTTTCATGTAAAAAAATCACAACCTTATTTTTTAGTATATTGCTATTGCTGCGTAGCCTACACAGGAGCTACCAGGTTGCACCTCATAACTAGTACCATATTTAAGTAATTCGGCTTTCTTTGCACCTAGTTTTTTTGTAGCAGTAATAAGAGCGGCTACTGGTCCATATCCACACATTGTAATATTGTTTTTTTCAACTGTGTTTATAAGCCCTTTTGAATCAAGTTTTAGTATTTTTTCTATTGCAAGTTTATCTTGTTTTTCAGCGTATTTGTCAACACGTATTCCCACTGGTGGCATACTGTTATAGTTAAAACCTGCGTGTGTAAAATCAGTACTTGCAATAACTACTACATTTTCATCTGAATCTTTTATTACATTTGCAATTATAGTTCCTATTTCTTGTGATGTTTTTATATCTTGCATACCCATGCAAACCGGCACAAAATCAAAGTTTTTGTTTCCAACAAGAAACTGTAAAAATGGTAGTTGGACTTCTATGCTATGCTCATATTTATGGGCATTTTCATCCATATCTATTATGTCACGCCTTAGTTGCTTTGCAATGGTTTCATTTATTTGAGTTGTTCCAAAAGGCGTCATCCATTCCCCTTCAGTCATTACGGATACTCCAGAACCCATACCTGTATGGTTTGGTCCTAATATTATAAAAGTATCTGCAAAACCATGCTCTGCAAGAAATTTATATGAATGTGCTGCAATTGCACCTGAAAAAACAAAACCTGCATGTGGAACTATTATTCCTTTGATTTTTTTATTTGTGCTTTTTACTTTTGGGATATTACCCGGTCCTCTAAAATCAGTATAACATTTTTCTATTGTTTGTCTTAAATCTGTTTCATTTGCATCATAGAATTGACCTGCGACTGCAGAATGCCTTATTTTATCCAAAGACGTTAATCCCTCCTTTCATACTATTATAATTTAACTGTATCGTTATTTCATTGATTAAACTTTGTCCGCAAAAGATATAAATATACTCGATGAATTCGGATTTGCAAATTAGGGTTGATTATCTATGGAAACTGTCTGTCATATTGAAATAATTAAAGATGGACGAGACTTTGTTGCAAGAGCTCATCTTTCAAATGGTTCTATCAAAGAATATCGTCATCAAGTATTCGAAGATGTACTTACTGAAATGGTAATAGATTTACAAGAGGAACTAGCTGAATAAAAAAAAGACTATATGCCTCCATAAAATAATACGGCTATAACCGCAATTATCATAACCCATAAAAACAAAAGTGTATATCTTTTCTTTTTTAACATTTTCTGGTATTTCTGTTTACATTCATCAGAACAAAGAGTTTCAGAGGTTGGAATTGCTTTCATACATATCATGCAGTGATTATGTTGCGGTATTGTATTTGTCATAATAATCAAAAGTGGTATATGATATTATGATGTAAATATTTTTTCATATAAATTTTTTAAATTTCACCAGCATCTTTGCATGTTTTTTCAAAAATAGGTATAAACTTATCTATAACTTGTTTTGTCACATGAGGCATAACAACGATTCTTGCTGCTGAAAATCTATCCATTTTATTTATTTTGTATCCTTGTTTTGTTAAAAGATTAACTACTTTTGCAGGATTTTTTAGTTTTATTGCAATTACATTTATTGTAGGTTCTGCAACAAGCTTTAAACCGATTTCATCTATTCTTTTAACAGTATAAAACGTATTATTCATACATTTTTCAACAAGATTGGTATAACCCTTTACGCCCAAATATTCTGCAACAGCATAGGCTGCTGCCACTGGTGCTGCAGAACGAGTGGCAAGAATTCCTGGTTGTCTGGGGCTACTAATATATGGTGTATCAACACTTATTTTTTCAAGCCATTCTTTATTTCTAAGCATAAGAGAACCTAAGGGTATTGCGGAACAACCCATTTTATGTGCATCAATTGTAATGCTGCATACACCAAGGTTTTTAAAATCAAAACTTGGAATATTGTAGCCTAGTTTTTTCATGAAGGGAATAATGTATCCTCCAAAAGCTGCATCAACATGCAAAAAAACGTTTTCTTTTTGACATATATCTGAAAGTTCAGGGATTGGATCAACTACGCCTAATTCGGTTGTACCTGCGATTCCAATAACACCTAATGTTTTAGAATTAATCTTTTTCTTAGCACTTTTTATATCGATCTGATAGTTTTTATTAAGTTTAACAGATACTAGTTTTACATCCATAATTGATGCTATTTTTTCAAAAGAAAAATGTGCACTTTCAGGAATTATAAGCTCTTTTTTAGAAGGAGCAAGTCTTTTTGCAAGCCAAATTGCAGAAATATTGCTTTCTGTTCCACCACTACCTATAATAACTTGGCTTTTTTCTGGAGCATTTAGTAGTTTTTTTAA
>Ga0105099_10000640_pt1 | contig 23408 bp, 14 predicted proteins | sample PPLLak3cmMay2015_2_FD_79138 | JGI IMG/M metagenome (GOLD analysis project Ga0105099, IMG submission 79138) | Freshwater sediment microbial communities from Prairie Pothole Lake near Jamestown, North Dakota, USA - PPLs Lake P8 Core (1) Depth... | ecosystem: Environmental > Aquatic > Freshwater >... | reverse complement strand
GGCCGGCCGGTCAAAATCATGAATTGACGAAGCCGGACAATTCGATTTATTTCCGATTCACCAGCGTCGTACTCGCTTGGTCGGTCGGCATGATGATCACTTCGCTGATATTGAGGTGCGGAGGGCGGTTGGCGCAAAAGAGGACGGTCGCGGCCACGTCGTCCGGCGAAAGCGGGGTGAACCCTTTATAGACTTTAGCCGCCCGCTCCCTGTCGCCATGGAACCGGACTTCGCTGAATTCGGTTTCGACCATGCCCGGATCGACCGTGCTGACCCGGACGTTCGTCCCGTTCAGATCGAGCCGCAGCCCCCGGGTCAAGGCCATGACCGCGAACTTGGAGGCGCAGTACATGTTGCCGCCGGGATAGATCTCGTGGCCGGCGATCGAGCCGATGTTGACCACATGGCCGCGGCCCCGGGCGACCATTCCCGGAAGGACGGCCCGGCTGACGTAGGCCAGGCCTTTGACGTTGGTATCGATCATCTCGTCCCAGTCCGAAATCAGGCCTTCATGGAATTTATCCAGGCCGCGGCTCAAGCCGGCGTTGTTGACCAGAACATCGATCTCTTTCCACTCGTCGGGAAGGGCGGCCAGGGCACGTTCGACCGCCGGCTGGTTTCGGACATCGAGGGTAAAGGCATGACAACGGACGCCGAAATCCGCGGCCAGCGACTTGGCCAAGTCCTTCAAGCGGTCGGCCCGCCGGGCGGCAATCAAAACGGAGGCCCCCTCCCGGGCGAAGACCCGGGCGCACGACCGCCCGATCCCGGAGCTGGCTCCCGTGACGAAAACGATTTTGCCTGTTAAGGATGACATGCGACACCTCGTTCGGACGGCCGGAGACAGCTCGCCCCTCGGATTTGGAAGCGATCATTATAGGACGAGAGGACCGCGAGAGGAAGAGCGCGGTCGTCCGGCGCTTTACTTCTGGGCGTTCTCCAGCATCGCCTTGAGAGCTTCGTAGCCGACGGATTCGCAGATCTCCTGGACGGCTTTGGTCAGAACCGGGTCATGGCTGATGAGCGCATCTTTAACCATGAAGGTCCGGTAATCCCGGTCCATGGCTCCATGGTAGGTCGCCAGGACGCAGCCGACCGCGCTGAGCCCGCAGAGAAAAACGGTATTCACGCCCTTGTCCTTCAGGAGCTTGTCGAGGGAGGTCTTTTTGAAGCCGCTGGGGAAATTTTTCACGATCATAGGGTCATCCGGCTTGACCGGGACAGAAGACGGGAATTCAAATTCCGGGCTTCCCTGGGCCGGCCCGAATCCGGGCTCGACATGATAGACACGGATGATCGGGAAGCCGTGGAGACGGAACAGGGAAATGGCGTAATTGATCATCTCCATGCCGATCTTCCGGTCCGCTTCCGCCATCATCGGCAAATACGCGTTTTGGATGTCGATGACCAAGAGGGCCGGCCGCATCCGGGGCGCGACTGGATTTTCCTGGACGCCAGACAAGGGAAAGGCGGCAAGAAGCAGGCCAATCACGCATAAAACACTTATATTTTTTTTCATGATGACTCCTTGAGAAAAACGCTGTCCGAACCGGACTTTTTACTGGTTCAAGGGTAAGGCGAAACGCAACCCGATGTCAAATCCGAAAAAACTCAACTCGCTTAAAGTACCGGCGAAGAAATGGGCTCAGATCAGTCCTCCCCGCAATCCGGCCTTACAAGACGCTTTTTCGATCGCCGGAACCTCCGCAGAACGAGAACCAGGGTCAGGAGGATCGCGTTGAACGGATTGGCCGAAGCGGCCGCGAACCCGATATTTCTCCCCTTGATGAGCTCGACGTTGTCTCCGAACTGGTCCTCGTTGATGAGATACGTCCAGGTCGACGAGGGGCCTTTGAGGTCTTCGAGCTCGGTCGCCGCGCCTTCGCCCGGCCGAAGAAGTCGGGCCAGGGCCTCCCTCGCCTCTTCCTCCACGGATTCCATCATCGCCAGGAACGCATCCGTTGCCGACGTCATGAATTCCTGGATCGGCGTTTTCCCGCCCAAGCTGACGAGGTGAATGCTTTCCCTCGTGTCGGCGATCCAGGCCAAATGGTCGGCCCAAGCCCGGTCGAGAATCGAAAGGACCGCCCGGCGTTCGAGCGCGTCGGTCCTTTCGGATCCGAACCGGGCGACAGCCCGGGCCCGGCCGGCCGCGTCGAGCCGCTCCCACACCCCCGGTGAGCCGGACGCCCGGAGGGCCTCTTCGCGGCGATCCCGGACGATGGTCCGTTGGGTTTCGACCAGACCGGAGAACTTGTGAAGCGTCCGGCGAATATCGAAATTCTGGCCTTCGATGACCCGCTGGGCATGGGCGATATCGCGGCGAAGGGTCGGCGACTCAATCGCGCCCCCTCCGGATACTACCCGGTGGCGGAGGCCGAAGATTTTCGTCAAGCCATAACGCTCGAAGAGGTCGTCCTCGAGACTGACGAAAAACCGGGACGATCCCGGATCCCCCTGGCGGCCGGACCGGCCCCGCAGCTGGAGGTCGATGCGAAGGCTTTCGTGGCGGTTCGTCCCAAGGACATATAATCCGCCCAGGGCGGCAACGGCTTTCCGGCCGCGCTCATCAGCCCCGCCAAGCTTGATATCGATGCCCCGGCCGGCCATGTTGGTCGAAATAGTCACCGCTCCCGCGGCTCCCGCCTCGGCGATGATCGCGGCCTCGGCCTCGTCGTTTTTCGCGTTCAGGACCCGGTGGGGAATGCAAGCCGCCGCAAGGTCGGCCGAAAGCCCTTCCGATTCGCGGACGCTCAGCGTTCCGACCAGGATCGGCCGGCCGGTCTTATTAACGGAGGCGATTTCGGAAACCAGGGCCCGGCACTTTTCTTCCTGGCTGAAATAGACCGCGTCCGGAAGGTCCCGGCGGACGTTGGGCCGGTGCGGCGGGATCACCGTAACCCCGAGGCTATAGAACTCCTGGAGCTCTTCGGCCGAGGAAACGGCCGTCGCCGTCATCCCGGCCAGCCGGGGATAGAGACGGAGAAAATGCTGCAGGGTGATCGAGCCGAGGATCCGGCCTTCGGGACGCCGGGCCAGGCCTTCCTTGGCCTCAACTGCGGCTTGGATGCCGTCGGGCCAATGACGTTTCGCCATGACCCGGCCGGTGAATTCGTCGACGATCTCGATCCTCCCGTCCCGGACGATATAGTCGACGTCGCGGGCGAGCAGGGCCCGGGCGTGGAGGGCGCAATGGGCCGCTTCGAGAAACGACTCGTTGCCGGGTTCGTAGAGGCTCCCCCGGCCGAGGACGCTTTCCAGGCGCCGGGCGCCGCGGTCGGTTAGAAAAACATTTCGGTGCTCGGCGTCGGTCGCGAAATCGAGGCCGGGAACGAACGTCCGGACGGCCTCGGTGAGCGTCCCGATTTCAGCGACTTCCCCGGCCGCAACGCCGGCGATGACGAGCGGAACGCGGGCCTCGTCGATCAGAATGGAATCCGCCTCGTCCACGATGGCCGAAGCGAACGGCCGCCGGACGCATTCGTCGGGATGAAGAGCGAGCCCGTCCCGGAGAAAATCGAATCCCGATTCCTTGGCCGTCGCGTAGGTGACATCGGAGCCGTACGCCTCCCGCTTTTCGGCCGGGGACATCCCCTCCTGGACGCAGGCAACGGACAAACCCAAGAGGCGGAAAACCGGCCCCATCCAGGCGGCATCGCGGCGGGCCAGGTAATCGTTGAACGTCAGGATGTGAACACCGGCGCCTTCCAGGGCGAATAACGCGGCCGGGAAAACGGCGGCCAGCGTTTTTCCTTCGCCGGTGGGAAGCTCGGCCACCCGGTCTCGGGCCATAGCCAAGCCGGCCAGAAGCTGGCAGTCATGCGTCTCGAGGCCGAGGGTCCGCCGGGTCGCTTCGAGAGCCAGGGCGAACGTCTCGGTTTCCAGGGACGAGAGCGGCTCGCCGCCGGCCGCCCGCAGGCGCAAAGCCTCGACTCGGGCCCGAATTTCGGCGGCCGAGAGGCCGGTCAGGTCGTCCGCCCGAATCCGGGCGACCGACGCATTGTCGGATGATGATGTTCCGGCTTTGATCGACTCGCCGCGGGCGCGGCCGATCAGCCCGCGGAACGGAGAATGGCGCGGATGTGAAGAAGATGACAAGAGGATCCTCCCTTTAATTGCGGAATGCCCAAGAGGCAAGCCGACGATCAAGAGATCGTCATACCGTAAAGGGAGGACCCCGTTGTAAAGTCGTAGCCGAAGAACGAATCCGAGCCGGGCAAAGAGCGGAGAACCGGATCGACGCACCCCGCGCGGGCGGACTGAGGACCGTCCCGAAAAGCCACAAAACCGCAAGTGGCGGCAAGACAATCGCCAGGATCACCCACACAGGCCACCACTTCAAGGCCGATGTGCCCGTGATCCTCAGTCCGCCCCAACTCGACTCGTTTGTCATTCGATCCGGTCTCCACCATCAACATAAGTTCAGGATCATCGCTTGTCAATCGGATTGGAAAAATATTTATATATTGTTCTCTTCCTGATAGCGCGGGCAAATGCTTCTGAGAATATGGCGGCTTCCGCTCACGCGTCCGGATCTCCTAAGCCTTGCGCAAGCCCAACGTCGACTTTGTCGACAAGGGCAACGGCTTTTCTTGATTGGCTTGGCCTGGCTTTGCCAGGTTCTCGGGCTGGGTCGGTTTTACCGACAAGGACTTGGGCGAAGAACTCGCGTCCCGGAAGACTTGCTTACGGTTCAAGGCGAGGGACGCTCAAACATTTTCGCTCGGCCGGCTTCCCTCAGGGAAATGCGCATTTAGGGTCGTGGTGTATGCCCCGATTCTCAAGGCTCATGTGGGACTTGCCTCGGCTCGCATGGCGAGCAAGGCATCGTCAACGCCAGCAATGGCCATCGCGTCAAGAAAAGCCTCATCCGGACGATGTTCGCTCCGGCCGCCATAACCTCCAAGCTCTACCCACGCAATAAGGAAGAGAGCCGTATTTTTTTAGACGGAAGGTTATTCCCCGCACTGGGGGACGGGTTTGCGGCGAAGGGCGCTCCACATGATGGCGTAGGCGCAGCCGACGCCGGCGTGGACGTCGATCGCGCCGAAGGCGCAGTTGCGGGCGCAGGCGCCGCATTCCATGCAGCGGTCCCGGTCGGTCACCCGGGCTTTGCGGCCGTCCATCTCGAACACGGCGTGGGGGCACACCGTCGCACACAGGCCGCAACCTGGGCACCGGTCCGGACGATAGGTTAAAGTGGAAACATTTTTCAGATGAGCGAGGGGCATGGTCTTATCCTCAAATCCTCAGAAGAACCGATAAACCGGCCGCAACCAAACCGAGGCCGGCGGCCGCCGCCATGAGGGGAACGGCGATTTTCATCTCGGCCACGACGCCCGAGAGCGAGGTGAACGTCGAAGATCCGGTAAAGTTCATCGCCAGAAAAGCGGAAAGGGCCGGCAGAACGAGAAGAGCCGCGGCGAAGGCGGCCGCATCGGGCGCTCCGGCCGGGGGGAATCCCCAAAGCGCGCAGACAACCGCCGCCCAAATCAGGCCGAGAAGGGCGCCTTTGGCCGCGAACATCCTCCCCGGGATCCAGGGCAGGAGGGCGGGAATCAATCCCGCGCCGACCACGATGGAACCGGCCAGGGCTAGGCCAATCAACCCGGCTCGATCCAAACCGGCGATCATCGCCGCCAGCCAGAGGACGGCGAGGGCAAGGAAGATCTTGCTGACGGCAATCATGGATAGCTCGACGGGAATCAGCGTCAGGCGGTCTTTAAAGGTGAAGCGGACCCGCCGCATTTCCGGCTCGGCTTTCATCCCCCGTTCCAGAAAGGTTTTCAGGTCTTCCGCCCGGACGGGACCGAAGAGGACGCGAAACTTGGTCCGTTTGGCGACTTCAGGAGCCGAAACGCCCGGAGCGCCGAGCTGGGGAAGAATCAGGGTCCGATGGGACACGACGTTCCGCAACCCGGTCGCCTCGATCCGGCGTTCGACCTCGTCGGTCCCGAAAGCCCCTTTCCCCGCAGCGCACCACACATTGATGCCGTGCGTATCAAGGGCCAGAATCCAGGCGTTCACGCCCGGGACGGCCTTGCGAAGCCGGTCGAAGCTCAATTTGTAATTGGCCGTGACGAAAACCGGGGACCAGCGATCAGGCGCTCCCAGAGCGTAGAGACCGGGAGCGATTGCGTACCGGCCGCGGCCGAGGCCCAACCGGACGCGGAAGGTCCCCCGCCGGTCGCGGCCGTTGAGGCGGGAAGGAACCACCGGGATATCGCCGGCCGGCGTTTCGATCCGGCCAGTGGAAAAACGAGGAGTCTCGACAAAGGGGGCTGCAGTTCCGGGCTCCACCGTTCCCCCGCAGCACTCCTCTCCGCAGGAACATTCTTCGTTGTTCAGATCCCGGGCTTCCGGGATTTTCAAGGCCGCCATCTCATTTCCTCCCGCGGCAGCAGCCGCTTGCTTCGTTGTAAGTGCGGATCGTTTCGGCCAGGAGCGAAACCGCCTCGACGACCGCGGACCTCTGGCCGGCGGGGATCCGGGCAAGGATCTCCCCGAAATATCCGTTAAAGCGGTCTTCAATGCTCCGGAAAACGCGGCGTCCCTGGGCCGTCAGAGTAATGGCCACGAAGCGCCGGTCGCCGGCGCTGGCCCGGCGATCGACAAGCCCGATCGTCACCAGGCCCTGGACCGTCCGGCTCAGAGTGCTCGTGTCCAAGCCGAAGGCGGCCGCCAGGTCGACCAGAGACACGTTGCCCCGGTTTCCGACTTCCAGAAGGGCGTGGCATTGGGACAGGATCAAGCCGCAGCAAGCGGCCTCGCCGTCGAAGGGGCGGACCGTTTCCCGCTCGAGAAGCCGGAGCCGCTCCCGGAAGAGGCGCGTTGTCCGCACGTCCATATCCGTTGTCCTTTCGATTTTAACCTGCATTATGCACGAGTCGAGATGGCGGCAGCCCCCTCCGCCGAAAGATCAAGACATGAAAGAGATGAAGGAGACAACGCGGCTTCGGGGACGTGCGCCGCAGGGCCGTCAAATGTTGTCTCGTTCCTGGCGGGAGAATGCGGCTTCAGTTGCGAGGCACGAAGGGTGACGCTGTGCTGGTCGCACGGCGAACCCTTCGTAACAAAGCAAATGCGGCCATATCGGCTCGCCCAAAGGGTAAATACTCATATTTTCCATCTTGTATAAAGCAAAAGAATTATAAGAATTTTAAAATATTTATAAATAATGCAGATTAATTGTATTATACAATTATTGTACTTATCAAGTCATACATTGACTTGGCCCGAAGGAAGAGGCGATAATGGGCCGGCAAGGAAAACGAGTTGACGTCGATGTTTTCTCGCCTGAAAAGGAGGACCGAACCGGTGACACAACAACGCAGATCCCTCTTCCGGGTGCCGATCGTGGCGACGGCGTTGGCCGTCGCTTTTCTCGGAGTGTTCCCGCCGGCGCTTTCCGCCCGGGGGCCAAAAGACTCCGCCGCGCTCGACCTCGTCCGGCAAAAAGCCTGGAGCGAAGGGTCGGTTCGGGTCATCGTCCATCTCAACGTCCCCGAGATCGAGCGCTTATCGGCTGCGTCGGCGGAATTCCGGGGGAAAGACGCCTCGACGGTCGAGGCCCGGAGGCGCGGCGCCGCCGACGGGGCCTTGAGCAAAGCCATCGATTACGTCGCCTGGAAGGTCGTCACGGAGCTGCAAGGCGCGAATTTCGAGGAAACCGGCCGGTTTCAATTCATCCCGCTCCTCGCTCTCCGCGTTTCGCCCAACGCCCTGGCTCTCCTGGAGGCGTCGACGGACGTCCTGGGGATCGCTGAGGATAAGGCCCGGAAGCTCATCGAACCGGTCGAGGAGGACGGGGAATCGGTCAAGGGCGGCTCTCCGGCGGAAGCGAGCCGAAACCCCGATCCGCCGATGTTGTCGGACACGGCGACCCTAGTCCAGGCCAAAGCCCTCTGGGATGTGGGCATTACCGGAGCCGGCTGGTATGTCGCCATCCTCGACACGGGAATTCGGACCAGCCATGAGTTCTTCACCGGAAAGACCTTTATCGAAGCCTGCCGGTCCCGGGGCAGCGACGGCTACGCCGGGGCGGGTGATTGCCCCAACGGCCTGTCCGAGCAAAACGGCCCCAACTCGGCCGCCCATTTCAGCAGCTCTTATTCGGGCTGGGACCATGGAACCCACGTTGCCGGGATCGCCGCGGGGAACTTCGGAACCCGGGCCGGCATCGCCAAGGGAGCCAACATCATCGCCGTCCAAATCTTTTCCCGCTTTTCCGCCTCGGACTGCGGTTCATCCTCCCCTTGCGTTATGACCTGGGACTCGGACCAGGTCGCCGGATTGGACTACGTCTACTCTCTTCGGGGAACCTATAATATCGCCTCCGTCAACATGAGCCTGGGCGGCGGAGCGTACTCGTCTTTCTGCGATTATGAACCGCAGCGCGTCGCCATCAGCCAGCTCCGGGCGGCCGGCATCGCCACGGCCATCGCCACCGGCAACGACGGCTACTGCCAATACATATCCTCGCCGGGGTGCATTTCGAACGCCGTTTCGGTCGGCTCGAGCACCAAGGCGGATGCCGAGTCCGGATTCAACAACTGGGATCCGACTCTCCAACGGCTGTTCGCCCCCGGCTCCTCGATCACCTCGTCGACCGGCGATTCAAACACAAGCTACGAGGCCTGGAACGGGACGTCCATGGCCACGCCCCATGTCACCGGGGCCTGGGCCCTGTTGAAGCAAGCCGTCCCCGGCGGTTCCGTCGCGACGTTCCTGGACGCCCTCCAGGCCACGGGGAAAGCCATATACAGCAGCTGCGACGGGTATAGCGAGGCCATCCCCCGGATCAAAATATTCGACGCCTTGACCTACTTGACCCATTTTACCCTGGTCATCCAAGCCGGAGCCAACGGAACGACGGACCCTGTTCCGGGGATGTACGTCTATCCGCCCAACTCCTCCATCCAGGTCACCGCCATCCCCGGACAATACGCGACATTCGTCGACTGGATCGGAGACGCCTCGGGAAGCGCCAATCCCCTGACCGTTCCCATGGACCGGGATAAAACCGTCCGGGCGAATTTCCGCTACATCTACGCTCCTGTGACTTCGGCCCAGCGCGTTCTCAACCGGTCGTTCTCCCAGGCGGAATACATCAACATCCTGAGCTGGGAGAACAATCCGGCCAACGCCGGGTTGGCCATCGCCGCCTATCGCATTTACACGGTCTCGGGAGGAACCGCCACCCTGTTGGCCGAAGTCGGAGCCGACATCCGGGAATACTCCCACCGGATGGCCGGGACCGATCCCGTGACCTACCAGGTCACCGCGGTCACCGCCGGCGGACGCGAAGGCGCTCCGGCCGAAGTGACGGTTTAAGAAGGAATTGACATGAAGAATAAAGCGCACATCCTCCTCGTGATCACGGTCGTCTTCCTCGCCCTCGCCCTCCCCGCGGCGCTTTCGGCGGGTGACGCGGTGAAAATCCGGGTCACGGCCGATCGGGTCAACATCCGGCAAGCGGCCGCTTTAACTGCTCAGGCCATCGGTCGGGCGGAAAAAGGGCAGGTCTTCACCGTCGTCGAAAAAGACGGCGAATGGTACCTGATCCATCTCCCGGACGGAACGTCGGGTTACATCCATTCCTTCACCGTCGAGGAAGTGGTCGAAAGCCAGGCGCCCCCGGCGAAAAAGCCCGCCGCCGCGCCCGGAGGCCGGCGGATCCAAGTCACGGCCGACCTGGCCAACGTGCGGAAAGCGGGGACCCTGGCGGCGACGCTCATCTGCACAGTGGAAAAAGGCCGGATTTTCACCGTCGTCGAAAAAGAAGGCGAATGGTACCGCATCCAGCTTGAAGACGGCACGCCGGGCTACATTCATTCGTTCACCGTAGCGGAAGTCGCCGGCGGCCAAGCCCCTCCGGTCGTGAAACAGGCGGAGAAACCGGCCGAAGCGGCGGCCCCTATTGCCCCAAAGCCCGTGGACAAGCCGGCTGAAACCCCGCCGCCGGCCGTTCGGACTCGACCCGTCGCCCTGCCTCGCGGACCTTTCGATTCGTTCTCCATGGCCCTCCTTCGGGCGGGATATTTCCTCGCCGCCGATTCGGCCTATACGGACGTTTATCAAAACGGGCTCATCTACGGCGGCGAGCTCCGCATCGGCGGGAGCAAGATCGCCGGCTGGCTGGAGGGAAGCTATCGGGCCGAAACGGGGGAACTGACCTACACCAAGGAGCAAACGGACGTCAGCGTCATGGCCGTCGAAGCCGGGGCGCTTTACCGTTTCATGACGGGAAATCTCATCCCCTACGCCGGCGCCGGGATCGGCTACTTCATGTTCAAGGAAGAGAACGAGGCCATCGGCCAGATCAAGCAGAATAAAATCGGTTTCTGCCTCGTCGGCGGAGCATCCTACGTCTTGGGGAAGAGCTTCGTCGTCGACGCCCGGCTGAAGTACGCATTCTGCTCGATGAAGCCGGCCGACTTCGACATCCAAGTCGGCGGGCTCACCATCGGGATCGGAATCGGATTCCGCTGGTAAGGGCTTACTTCTTATAGAGAACCTTGCCGCCGACGATCGTATAGGCGATCGCGGCGGTCGGGATCTCGTCTTCGGGGCAGGTCATGATGTCCTTACTGAGGACCGTCACGTCGGCCAGCTTCCCGACAGTCAGCGACCCTTTGACGTTCTCCTCGAAAGCGGCGTAAGCGGCATTCAACGTATACGACCGAAGGGCTTCCTCCCGGGTCATCGCCTGGGCCGGGAAAAACGCTGTCCCATCCTTCATCTTCCGGGTCACCGCGGAATAGAATCCCGGGATGGCGTCGACGGGCTCGACCGGGGCATCCGTCCCGTTGGAAATCACCGCGCCCGTCTGCAGCAGGGAACGCCACATATAGGCCCCTTCTTCCGCCCGTTTCGGCCCGAGGCGCTTCAAGACCCAGGGACCATCCGATGTGCAGTGGACGGCCTGCATCGAGGCGATGACGCCGAGCTTTCCGAAGCGGGGGATGTCCGCCGGATGAAGATGCTGGGAATGCTCGATTCTCCAACGGACGTCTTTCTTGTCCGGATGGGACGTGATGGCCGCTTCGTAGATATCGAGTGTTTCCCGGTTGGCCCGGTCGCCGATGGCGTGGGTCGCGACTTGGAACCCGTTCTCGATGGCCACCCGGGCGGTTTCCTTCATCACCTCGATCGACTCCGTATTCAAGCCAACCGAGGTGGCCAAGTCTTCATAGGGTTCGAGCAACCAGGCCCCGCGAGGCCCGAGGGCCCCGTCGATCAGGCGCTTGATCGTATGGACACTCATGTGATCCGAGCCATATCCACTGATTTTCCAGGCGGCCGCGTTCTCTTCGATCCGTTTGGCGCTTTCGCTCAGCATGACATTGATCCGGACGCCGAGCTTGTCTTCGTCGATGATTCTTTTATAGAGCTCGACCGTGCTCCAGCCGACGCCGGCGTCGCCGACGCTGGTCAGGCCTTTGGCGAGGCATTCCTGATCGGCCAGCTCGACGATTTTCCGGTTTTCGGCTTCCCTCTCCTCGACCGTCCGCTGCTGGTAAGCCCGGGACAAGCCGAAGCGGACAAGAGACTGGGCGGTTTCGAGAAAAGCCCCAATCGGCCGGCCCTTGGCGTCCTTGATAATCTCCCCTCCGGAGGGATTGGGCGTTTTAGCTGATATCTTGGATAGCTCCATGGCCTTGGCGTTGGCCAGGGAAGAGTGGCCGCTGGCATGGGTTAAAATCACCGGATTGTCCGGGGACACCGCGCTCAAAGCGTCATGGACGGGCATCCCATTGACGTTGGGCTCGGGAATCTTGTCCCACTTTTCCTGGTGCCAGCCGCGGCCGGTGATCGGGGCGCCCGGGGCGGCGGTCTTCACCGCCTCGGCGACCATCGCCACGATTTCGTCCCAGTTTTTGACTTTCGTCAGGTCCAGGGAAAGCTTCGCCTGCCCGATGCTCATGAAATGAAGGTGGGAATCGATCCACCCCGGAGTGGCCAGCTGTCCCCCGAGATCGATGACTTCGGTCTCCGGCCCGATATACCGGGCAATCTCTTTGACGGTTCCGACGGCCACGATCTTATCCCCTCGGGCAGCCAAAGCCTCGGCCGCGGGGAGGGCCGGGTCCATCGTGACCAGCTTTCCGTTGGTCAGGACAAATGTCGCCGGCTCGGGCTTCGGGGCGCAGGCGGCCCCGAAGAGAACGGCTCCGGCCAGGACGGCAAAGACGATCTTCGGGAATTGTTTCATGGAGCGAGCCCTCCTAAGGAAATTCGGCCTCTATTTTGTTCCAAGTATCGGATAGGATGCAAGAAGAAATAAAACCTGCTATGATGAAACGGAGTTGGGGCTTACCCGCCGATGTTCGAATTTCACATATCCCGTTCGGTCCGGGACGCCTACGGATTCGACGAATCGTTTTTCGTGTATGACGGGCGGGCGGTCTTCGCCGATTTCCGGGCGGCCCGCCTTTTTGCCCATCGCCTGAACACCCGGCGGCCCCGGGATCGGGCCGTTCCGGCCGGGGACATCAACGCCCTCGGCCTTATCGATGAGTACCGGCACGCTGTCTTTCACGCTTACCGGAAACAGAAAAATCCCGGTGTTCTCCGGGACGCCCTGGCCGCCTTATCCGCAGGGTTCAATCCGGACGTTCGCGACGGAACCCTGCGCCGATTCCTCCATGGTTTTCCGCCGGTCGCCGTCTATAAAGGGTTGGTCTCCATTCCGGAGTACCTCGAAGCCGCAACCCTGCTCCCCCACCGGGAAACAACGCTGGAAGAAATGCTGATGCTCCGGCTGACCAACCTCAATCCCGCCGCCCTTCCCCTGCGGGAGCTTTTCGACGACGAGCCGCTCGCCCGGGAGACGGCATATCTCCCGTTGCTCGACGGGCTGCGGGCCTTCTTCGATTCCCAGCCGGGATTCGGCTCCGAGAATCGCAACCTCTTCGAGCTTCTGGCCGCGCCCATGGTCGCCTCCCCGCATTCGCTCAAAGGACAGCTGAAATACATCCTGGCCCATTGGGGCCCTCTTCTGGGCGGGACCCTCCCTCGTATCCTCGGCGGGTTGGACTTTCTCCGGGAAGAGGAAAAGCCGTCATTCGGCGGTCCGGGCCCGGCCTTGATTCCGGCCCTCGGCCCCGGAGCCCAGGCCGCCTCCCTGGCCATGTTCGGCGCGGGAGACGGCGGGGGCATTTTCGGTTCGCCGGGGCCCCGGCCGCCCGACCCGGAACCCGAGCGCTTCAGCCTCGACCTCGACTGGATGCCGAACCTCGTTCTCCTGGCCAAAAACGCCCACGTCTGGCTCGACCAGCTCTCGCGCAAGCATGGCCGCCTTCTCCGCCGGCTCGACGAAATCCCCGACGCGGAGCTCGATGATCTCCGGGAAGCCGGGATTACCGGACTGTGGCTGATCGGCGTCTGGGAGCGGAGCCGGGCGTCCCAGCGGATCAAGCAATTGACCGGAAATCCCGAAGCCGTGGCCTCCGCTTATTCGCTGTTCGATTACGCCGTCGCCGGGGACCTGGGCGGTGAGCCGGCCTTGGCTGATCTCAAGGACCGGGCGTTCCGCCGCGGCATCCGGCTGGCGTCCGACATGGTCCCCAACCACATGGGCATCGATTCCCGCTGGGTCGTCGAGCACCCGGACTGGTTCATCGGCTTGAAGGAGCCGCCTTACCCGGCCTATCGCTTCACCGGGCCCGACCTGTCTTCCGACGACCGCATCGCCATCCGGATCGAGGACCGCTACTACGACCGAACGGACGCGGCGGTCGTTTTCGAGCGGCAGGACAAATGGACCGGCGACGTTCGGTATGTCTATCACGGAAACGACGGGACGAGCACGCCCTGGAACGACACCGCCCAGCTCGATTACCTCAAGCCCGAGGTCCGGGAAGCCGTGATCCAGACCATCCTCCACGTCGCCCGCTTGTTTCCGGTCATCCGCTTCGACGCGGCCATGACCCTGGCCCGCCGCCACCTCCAGCGGCTCTGGTACCCGGAGCCGGGATCGGGCGGGGCCATTCCTTCCCGGGCCGAGCACGCCCTCAGCCGGGAAGCGTTCGACGCGGCCGTTCCGGTGGAATTCTGGCGCGAGGTGGTCGACCGGGCGGCGGTCGAGGCCCCCGACACCCTGCTCCTGGCCGAGGCCTTCTGGCTCATGGAGGGGTATTTCGTCCGGACCCTCGGGATGCACCGGGTCTACAATTCCGCCTTCATGAACATGCTCCGGGACGAGGACAACGCCAAGTACCGCAAGGTGATCAAGGACACCCTGGAGTTTGACCCCGAGGTCCTCAAACGCTACGTCAACTTCATGAACAATCCCGACGAGCGGACGGCGATCGAGCAATTCGGCGACGGCGGAAAATATTTCGGGGTCTGCACATTGCTTGCCACCCTGCCCGGCCTGCCGATGGTCGGGCACGGCCAGATCGAGGGATTCAAGGAAAAATACGGCATGGAATACCGGCGGGCCTACTATGACGAAACGCCCCGTCCGGACCTTCTCGAGCGCCACCGGCGCAAGATCTTCCCCCTCCTTCACCGCCGGCGGTTGTTCGCCGGCGTGGAGCATTTCCTGCTGTACGATTTCTTTCGGCCGGAGGGCGCGGTCGACGAAAACGTCTTGGCATATTCCAACGGCGCCGGCGGAGAACGGGTCCTCGTCGTCTATCACAACGCCTATGCCGAAACTCGCGGTTGGATTCGAACCTCGGCCGCATATGCAGAAAAAACAAACGGCGGCGACGGGCGCCGCCTCGTCCGCAAATTATTGAGCGAAGGATTGAACGTTTCCGGCGACCCGGCGGCCTGGGTCATTTTCAAGGATTTCGTTACAGGGCTCGCGTTTATCCGGAACTCCCGCGACCTGGCCGAAAAAGGTCTGGACCTGGAGTTGAAGGGGTACCAATGCGCGGTTTTTGAAGGATTCCGGGAAGTCCGCGAGGACGACCGGCGGCTGTATTCCCAGATCGCCGCAGACCTCGGCGGCCGGGGCGTCCCGGACATGGAACGCGCCGCCCATGAACTCTGGGCCGGGCCGTTTCAAGCCGCTTTCCGGGAACTCGTCCATCCCGGTTTTTTTGCTTGGCTGAAGGATCGCCTGATTTATAAACGCGGCGAAACGACCGATCCCGAAGCCCTCCGTCAAATCGGTGAAAAAGCCGGGCGTTTGGCCGCGGCCGCCGAAGGCCTCCGGCCCGAAGGATCAAAGCCCGGACCTGAAAGCCAAAACGAATATGAGGCCGCGGTCCGGTACGACTTCGAGGCGGTTCTTCGGCTTCCGGCGATTGCTCCCCGGACCCGGAAAGCCGGGGCGAAAACGCTCCATGATGCTCTGAGCTATCTCAAGTCGGGATTGATCGAATCGGCTCCGGCGGGGAGGATGAAAAGACGGCCGACTGCCAAGCCGCACGCGTCCCGGATCGATTCCGGAATCGATCCCAAGACGGCTTGGATTTCGCTCTTTTTCTTAGCGGCCGTCAGACCTCTCGACCGGCTCGGAGGCGGACGAAACGCGGCCGATTTAATGGACGAATGGGGCTTGTCCGGGATCATGACGGAATCCTTAAACCGAGCGGGATTCGACGAAAACGCTCAAGCCGACATCGCCGGACTTATCCAAGCCCTGGCCGGACATCCGCTCGCCATCGATCCGGCCCTGTCGGCCGGGGAGAACGCCCATCGTCTGGCGGAGATTTTCTTCGGAGATGCGTTCTTCCGGACGGTCCTCCGCGTTCATGCATACGAAGGGAAGGAATATTTCCGCCAGGAAGCGTTCGACCTTCTGCGTTGGCTGATTGTGGCCGTCGCCGCGGCCGGCAGCACCGGAGAAGAAAAACCCGGCCGGGCATCCCGGACGATCTCCCGGGCCTTCGCCGTAGCGGACAAGCTGCGGATGTCGGAGCGGAAGTCGGGATTCGAAACGGCCCGCCTCCTCTCGGCCTTGAAATAAGCAAAAAAGAGAATCGAAAACACTAACCTTTTCCCCCGAATCCATATATAAAAGACGTGAAAACGATTTCTCCGGGATGGACCGGCTCTCCGGCCTGGGAAATAAGCGACAAGCAAAGGGATGCCCTCGCGGACATGAAACGGGAACGGGAAGATGCGGAGCGGGCCGCGGCCTTCTGGGAGATGCTGGCCCCCTCGAAAGCCAAGCTCTACAACTTTATCCGCAAAAGCCTGGGTTTTTCCGTCGAATCCGACGACGTTTACCAGGAAACGATCCTCCGGGCCTTTCAATATCTCGGGAGTTTCCGTGAAGACCGGAGCTTCGAAGCTTGGATTTTCGGCATCGCCCACAACGAAATCAGGAGGCATTTCCGGAAGTCGAGCTCCGTTCCCGCCGGCCTCGAAATCGAGCGGTGGATCGCCGCTGATCCCCTCCCGGCCCGGATTCTGGCCGGGGAGGTCTATCGGATCGCGGAAAACCTGAAACCCCGCTTCCGGCAAGTCTTCTTTCTATTTTACGACGCGGGCTTCTCGATCAAGGACATCACCCGGATCACGGGCCTCAGGGAAGGAAATGTGAAGCTCATCCTGAACCGCGCCCGTAACACGCTCAGAGAACGCCTGGGAGAAAACCATGGACGATAAAAATCTTTCCGATCTTGAAATCGCCCGCCTGGTCCGCAGCCTCGAGTGCGAAATTCCGCCGGATCTGGATGGCCGGATCCGCGCGGCGGCGGCCCGTCCGCGGTTCAGGCCGAATACCGGACGGCGGCTCTTTTGGCTCCTGACTCTCCCCTCGGGCGCGGCGGCCATTTTAGCCGCGACGCTCCTGCTCCTCCCTTCCCGTCAAAGGCCCGTTCTCCCCGATATTTCCGTGATTTCCGAAATCCGAACCGATTTCGAGATCCCCGATAAGAATATTCGCATCATTTTCATTCAGAAACCCGATTTCAAGTTCTTCGAGGAGGAGTAGGATGAAAACAGCCAAGAGAACTCTCGCCCTATCGATTTTGACCTTGCTGGCTGCTTTTGCCGGAAGCGCCCAAGCCGCGCTTTTAAGTCCGGCGAATCATGGGACACCGTCCTTTTTCTTGCAGGCCGAGGCCGGGACCATTACCGGTCAGGAGCCTCAGCTCAAGAAAACCGAGCCCTACCCTGACCCAAACGAACCGATCACCAGGACATATGAGTTGAAATATATCGACGCCGAAGAGTTCATGAAAGCCGCGAAAATATATGTCTTTGACTTCACGGCGGCAGGGAACATCTTGATCGTTCAGACCACCCGAAGAAATGCTCAAGATTTAGAAGCACTTATGAAGAAGCTCGATGTGGAAAAGAAAACGATTCAAATGAAAGTATACGCGGTCTACGCCCGCCGGAACGCAGAGGCGGACGCATCCGCCGGGAAAAGCCCCGCGGCGACAAGGCTGCTCACAGCCTCCCGTTCCGACTCCGATAGCCGGACGGAACGCCTTCCGCCGGCCGACCAAACCAGGGAACAACTTGTGAATATGAAGCACCGGAACACATCCTCCCGGACCATCCTCCGCTTCTTGGCCGAACATGCGGGAATGAACATCGTTTTCGAGACCGAGGTCGATGTCCCCATCACTTGCGATCTCAAGGAAGTGCCTTGGTCCGAAGCTCTCGACTTCATCCTCAAGCAGGCCGGGGCGGGAAAATCGATCGAGGGGAAGACGCTCCGGATCATTCCCCTCCAAGTCCCAATGACCGAATTGAAAAAAGTGCTGGATGAGCTTCGAGCCCTGTGGAATTTCACATCCTTCGAAACGGACGGGCCCTCCTTCATCACCGTCCGAGAAAGTTCAGGTTCCGCCAATTTCAAACTGGTGACGGATCGTCCCTTGAACCTGTCCGTGACAAACGTCAAAGTCAAGGGAGATGAGCCGGGGAAAAGATCCATATCGATCGAGCGGCTCAAGCTCAGCGGAGTCGACACCCTCTACATCGATACGACGGATGTCTCCCTGAAAGAGAAAGGGTATCTCGTCGCCGGCGTCAGCGGATACGGCTCAGCCTCCCAAGCCCTGATCCTCGTAATCAGCGCGGAAATCAAATAGACGAAAAAGACCTTATACCGTGGATTCATTTTTTCCGGAAGCCGGCGTTGTCAATCACTCCATGATCTGGTTCAGAAAGATTGGTGACACTCACGGAACGCATCAGAATCCGTGCTCTGGAATTTCCGGCCGGGGGTACGAAGCCATAGAAAGTGGCCGATAGCTCTGGTTTTCAGGAACCCCTATTAACCAATAGGGGCGGCGTTCACGTCCCGAAGCCGTATCCATCAGGGGCAATGCGACTACCGGTTGCAGAGATTCTTATAATCGCAATACGTGCAGACCCGGTCGGATTCGGCGGCCGGGATGAAGGGGACGTTGGGGTTGACGATTTCGGCCAGCAAACGGTCGATCAGCTCGCCCATCAGGGCGACGCGCTCGGCCCGCTTCTCCGGGGTGACGTCCTTGCGGCCGTCCTTGGCATCGTAAGGCGACACCTCGATCTCCGGGCCCATCCGGCTTTTGCCGAGCATAACGAAGCGGCCCTGGATATCGCCCGCCGTTTTTCCTTGAAGCGCGGCGGCTAAAATCGCGTAGAGAGGCATCTGGAGGCTGACGACCGCTTTTTGCCAGGTCGCCCGGTCGCCCAGCGTCAGCTTATCCCAGCGGATGCCGTATTTCGCGGCGTCGGCCGATGTCTTGTAATCGAGAACGAAGAGGTCTTCGCCCCGCGTCTCGAGACGGTCGAAGCGGGCCGAAAGGGAAAATCCCGAACGCGTGATCGCGTGCGTTTTCTCCAGGGCCAGGATCTTGATGCTTTTTCCCCCGGCCTGCGCCTCCCGGACGATCGCCGCCTGGCAGCTTTCGAAATAATCGCTCAAGTGGCGCTTGGTCTGGAGCATCATCAGGTAGGCCCGGCCGCTCAGGTTGTCCCCGAAGACATCGCGGAAAACCGCTTCCACTCGCTTTTCGACCCGGGCGGCCGGAAAATCCTCCGGCCGAAGCGGACGGCCGACCAGTGGCGCGAAGTCTTCCTCAAGGATGCGATGGACGATGATCCCAACGTCGCGGGCCTCGATCTCTTCGTCGAGCTCCTCCCGCTCTTTCAAGCCCAAGACGTAGCGGTAGTAGAACCGGAGGGAGCAATCCAGGTAAGCGTCAAGCGACGTGGCCGAATAGGTCAGCCGGCGCAGTCCCGCGACGATCTCATCCGTCTTCGGCACGTCCGGCGGCCGGTAAGGCCGGAGATCGGTGGTGTACCGAACCGTCCGAACGGGCGTTTCGGCCGCCCGTTCCGGATCCCGTTTGCGGGACTCCCACAGCAGGCGCTCGACATAGCGGCTCCGCTCCCGGTCCCGGGCCTCGACGAAAAAGAGATGAACCCGCTCCGCTCCGCCGAGGAGAACGTCCAAATGATGCTCGATCTCCCGCTCCTTGTCCCGGTGAGTCGGGAGCCCGAGAACCCGGCGGACGCCGAACGGGAGGAGGGAGTCGGCGCTCTTGGAGGCCGGAAGGACGTCCTCGTTGACGTCCAGGAGGTAAACGTCCTCGAAGGGAATCCCCCGCGTCTCCCAAAAGCCCAGGATTTGAAGGCCGCGAAGCGGCGTCCCGAAAAACGGGACGGTCCCGGCCGCGGCCACCTTGCGGAAGAGGTTGAAATAGCCCTCCCTCTCGGCGAAGACCGCCGGGCGAAGGAGCGAACCGGCCAGCGTTTCCAAGCGGGCGACAAACGCCTCGGCATAGGGGTGAAAGAAATAATGGCGGCGGGCGGTGCCGTTCTCATAGATGAAGTGAAGGATGCCGATGAGCTTTTCGGCGAAATCGCCGACCGTGGCGATCGTCCGGAGCGGCTCGATCAAAGCCTGGTGAATGGCCTTGAGATGATCGAGGAAAGCCGCCGGGACCGGCGCGCCTTCCACGCCCCGGGCAAGATTTTCGACCGCATCGCGAACGGCCGGCGAGGTTTCGATTTCGGCCAGCGACCAGAAGGTCTTCCCTTTCTTTTCGGTCAGGGCTTCCTCGACGGCGTGGAACAGGATCCGGGTCAGGTCGGAGCGGCGCTCCAGCCCGGGGAACTGGATATTCTTGGCATAGGGATGGAGAACGAAGCGGACGTAATCCGGGGCGTAGACCCGCCCGTCCGCGTCGGCCGATTGGAGGACCTCCATCAGCCGCTCGAAAAAGGTGAAGATCGGCGTCCTCGTCAAGGGATAGCCGAGGGAGATATTGAACCGGTCCTGGGCCAGATCGGACAGCGTTTGCTGGTAAAGGGGGAAAAGCGTTTCCGAAGCGGGCAAGACAATGACCTGGCGCTCATGGAGGCGGGAGGGATCGGCCAGCTTTTCCCGGAGGGCGGCGTTGAGCGCGAAGACCTGGCCATGGGTATCGGGACACTTCGTGAACGCGATTTCCGGCCGCCGAGCGGCCGGCGGATCGTTCCGGGCGTCCTTCTCAATCTTGATCCCAAGCCGCTCAAGAACGTCCTCGATTCCTGCCGCCCGGTGAAAAAGAAGCGAGACATCATCCCAGCCCGACATCCGGCGGATCAGGTTCTCTTCCGCGCCATTCAGGGAGAAAAAGCCGGCGAAAACGAACCGATCGACGTCCGGAAACATTTCCCGGCTGATGTCCTCCGAAACGGCCCGCAAGCGAAGGGCGGGCGTGGAACAACCCGCTTCCCTGACCGCGGCCAGGAATTTTTCCTGGAAATAGGAAAGGTCCTGGAGCCGGGCCCGGGACCGGTCGGTCATCAGTCCGGCCCCTTCGCCCGAAACCGCCGTTTGAACCGAGAGATCGACGCTCTTGAGCCGGTCGCCGGCGATTCCGGCGGCCGTCAATTCCTCAAGGTCGCGGTAGAGCTTGATTCCAAGAGGGAAAAAGTGGTCGGGCGTAAGGAAATGAGCCCGGCCAAGACGGTCGGGGGCGCTCCGCTGGATATCCAAGAGAATCGCCACGGCATCGAGAGCGTCAATCGTCCGCTCACGGCGGCCGAGGCGCTCGGAATAGATATGATCCACGAACCCATCCAGGGAATAGATTCGGGGCGGGACGAAGCCCGCTCCGACAAGGCCGGCCAGGTGCTTCCGAAGGTAATAGGCCGGCCGGCGCTCCGGAAAAACGACGCACGAACGGGAAAAGTCACGGCCTTCGTTCGGGAGGCATCCGGCCGCCGCCGCGATCAGGCTCTCCCGCGGAGCGACCAGGCGGACCCGGGCGGGGCTCATATGACCTCCTCGATCCGATCCTGGTCGAGGAAGGCCAGGCGGCCGCGGACCGGTCTGTCGGGGTAAAGCTCTTTCAAGAGCCGGAGATAACCGCGGATCTGCTCCCGGTATTCCTCGGCAAATTGCGGCCGCCGTCCGGTCTTGAAATCGACGACCAGGACGGAGTCGGAATCGACGATGACCCGATCCAGGCGATAGACGTCTCCCCCGGCATCGCAGATGTCGAATTCCCTGAGGATGAGGCGGCCGGGCCGCGCTTCAAACCAAACGGGATCGAGGGATTTTCCCAACGCCCGGACGAGGGTGGCCGCAGCCTCTTCGGCCATGGAATTTTCCGCGGCGGAAGGGCGCAAGCCGGCCAGGGATTCGGCCGTTTCCCGATCCCACCCGGCCCGGACCGATTCGATGCCGGCCAGAATCCGGTGGATCCACTCGCCCCGTCGGATTCCGGCGGCGTTCAGCGAGGCCCGGAGCTCGACGGGAGGCTCGGAAAAGCCGGAGCGGTGCCCGACCTCCTGCCGGAGGCCGATGTCGCCCGATTCGCCGCGCGCCGTCCCGCCCGCGGCCGGAAGATAGAAATCGCGCCGGGCAAACCGGCCCCGCTCGAATGCCCGGCGGAAGCAGCCCGAGGAATCCTCCGGATCCGATTCATCCGAGGCAAACGCCCCTCCCAGGAGGTCGAACGGATAACGGCCTTTCTTTCCCTTGACTCCGACGATATACAACTCGAATTGAGCCCGGGTCAGGGCGACATAGAGCGCGTTGAGCTTATCCACCCACTCCCGATCCTTTGCTTCGCCGTAGATCCGGCCCAGCTCCTCGTCGGCTTGGGCCGTATTCCGGTTGATTTTAAAAACATGGACGCCGTTCTCGTCGTCATCGAGGTAAAACTCCCCGCCCTTGAAAGCCTGGCCGTAGACCAGACAGATGACGACCGGGATCGTCGCCCCTTTGGCCTTGTGGATGCTCATGATCTTAACCGCGTCGGCCTCCCGGGGGACATCGATCGTCCAGCGATCGTCCGGGTCCTCTTCCTCGGCGCTGAATTCGAGGAATTCCCGGAGGTCGTTTCGCCCCTCGCCCTCGAAGCTGTTGATGGCCTCCAGGAGCTTCGTCAGGGCGGCTTCCTCGCCGGGAAACAGGCGGAATACGTCGAGCTCCCGGTACATCCGGGTCACCAGGTCATAAAGCGGAAGATAGCCGACGCTGCGGAAAAACGGCTCGAAATATTTCTCCCAGAGATCCGGGTGCCGGAGGCGAAACGCCGCGTAGTGGGGATGCGTCCGGTCCCGGTGACAGGCCCGGAGGAATTCCCGCCGGGCGGCGACGTCAAAGGCGTCCCGGACGACGGCCGAGAACAGGTCGCCGAGGAGAAATCCGGCGAAGGCCAAGTCGTCGGGCGGAGCATCGAGGAAACGGAGGAAGGACAGGATCTCCCCGATGATCTTGCGGCGGCGGATATCGAGGTTGCTGAAGGAAACGATCTCGACGCCTTTTTCATTGAGCCAGGAGGCGGCCTCGGCGACCTCGTCGTTGCGGTAGGCCAGAACGGCGATATCCGCCCAGCCGAATCCGCGGCCGTGCAGCTCCTGGACCAAGTCCTGAATTTCTTTCTTTTCGGGAACGTCGCGGTCCGGTCCTTCCTCGGCGGCCTCGCCCGATTCCGCCGCATCTTCCTTCGATCCGGCTTTCCCGCCTTGGTCGAACATTACGTAACGGACGTAGCCGCGCCCCTTGCGCCCGGGCTGGACATCCTGGCCGAATCGATTCAATCCCGAGAGACCGGCCAGGCGCCCGTAATCGATGTCTTTTTCGTCCGCCGCCCCGCCGGCCTTCCCGGTGTTCGGCTCCAAGCGGAGAAAGACGTCCTTGACGAAGTCGAGGATCGCGCCATCGCTCCGGTAATTCACGGAGAGCTCGCAGAGCCGCGTTTCGGCCGGACCGAAAGACTCCTTGCCGATCTCCAAGCGGCTCATGATCCGGAAGTCGGCGTCGCGGAATCCGTAAATCGCCTGCTTCCGGTCGCCGACCAGGAAAAGGCTGCCGCCCCGGCCCAGCGACTCCTCGATCAACGGCTTGAGGATTTCCCATTGGACGGGCGACGTGTCCTGGAACTCGTCGATCAGGTAGTGATAGATGCGGTCGCCCAGCCGGAAATAAACGTCCGGGACAATCCCTCCGTCGAGGTAGCGATGGAGCTCCCGGTTGACGTCATCCAAAAAAAGGAGTCCCCGGC
>Ga0105099_10000639_pt1 | contig 23414 bp, 15 predicted proteins | sample PPLLak3cmMay2015_2_FD_79138 | JGI IMG/M metagenome (GOLD analysis project Ga0105099, IMG submission 79138) | Freshwater sediment microbial communities from Prairie Pothole Lake near Jamestown, North Dakota, USA - PPLs Lake P8 Core (1) Depth... | ecosystem: Environmental > Aquatic > Freshwater >... | reverse complement strand
CGTTCTTCAAGGCGTTTAATGCTTCTTCAAGAGAGCCCGGAGCAGTCGGAATATTTGCAAGTTCTTCAGGTGGAAGATCATAAATATTCTTGTCGAGCGGATCTCCCGGATCTAACTTGTTTTCAATTCCGTCTATCACCGCCATAAGGATCGCGGAAAAGGCAAGATATCCGTTGCATGACGGATCAGGCGTTCTGAATTCTATACGCTTTGCCTTGGGTGATGTTGAATACATGGGAATCCGTATGGCCGCGCTTCTGTTTCTGCTTGAATAGGCAAGGTTGACAGGCGCCTCAAATCCCGGAACAAGTCTTTTATAGGAATTTGTGGTGGGGTTCGTGAAAGCGCAAAGCGCCTTGCAGTGTTTAAGGATTCCGCCTATGGCATGCAGGGTCTTCTGTGAAACGCCCGCGTATTTATCGCCGGCAAAAAGAGTTTTTCCTCCTTTCCATATGCTGACATGAACATGCATTCCCGATCCGTTGTCTTCAAAGAGCGGTTTCGGCATGAATGTTACCGTGCGGCCGTTGCGATAGGCGACATTTTTCAGCACATACTTGAACCACATGAGCTGGTCACCCATCTGAACAAGAGGTTTGAACCGCATATCTATCTCGGACTGACCTGCTGTTGCAACTTCATGATGCTGACATTCCATGTCTATGCCGAGCTCTTCAAGAGTAAGAAGCATTTCGGTCCTTAAATCCTGGAATTTATCCATCGGCGGAACCGGGAAGTAGGCCTCTTTATGACGCGGCTTATATCCCAGATTGGGGCATTCATCCCTTCCGCTGTTCCATATTCCCTCTTCTGAATCAATTGCATAAAAGGCGCTGTTCCTCTGGGAATCAAAGCGCACATCATCAAAAATAAAAAACTCCGCTTCAGGGCCGAAAAATGCCGTATCGCCTATCCCGGTTCTCTTCAGATATGCCTCAGTTTTTTTCGCAATATAGCGGGGATCCCGGGAATAGGATTCCCTTGTCAGCGGATCCACGATGTCACATAACATGACAAGCGTCGGAACCTCAAAAAAAGGATCCATTTTTGCCGTTGCAGGATCAGGAATGACGAGCATATCGCTGGCATTTATCGGCTGCCATCCTCTTATGCTTGAAGCGTCGAATCCGAATCCGTCTTCGAAACTAGATTCGCTCAATTCTCCTATAGGCACAGTAAAATGCTGCCACAGGCCAGGGAAATCAATAAACCGCAGATCAACCACCCTCGCTCCCTTTTCTTTAGCAAAACTTAACACCTCTTTTGGTTTCATGAATAGTTTCCTCCTTTTATAAGTTGTTATTATTTATGTATATTTGTTATTATAAAACGATTCATGATTGGAGGCTGAAAATACAGATCCTCACTCCGTCATTCACAAACCGGCTCTTTTTGAGCTGAAACAGCAAGCTTTGACCCAGCCGAAGAATCGCCGCGGCGTACTTGCGGCCGGGATCTTCAATTATAATGCGTCCTTTCCTCTTTCGCCTGTGCGGACCCTTATCGCCCCTTCAACCGGGAACACAAAAATCTTTCCGTCTCCCAGTTTCCCAGTATTTGCTGATTGAACAATAGTTTCAACCACCTTGCTCGCCATCTCCGATTCAACAACAATCTCTATCTTTATCTTGGGAATGAAATCGACAACGTATTCGGCCCCTCTGTAAATTTCCTTGTGGCCCTTCTGCCGTCCGTATCCTTTGACTTCTGAAACCGTCATTCCGTGAACCCCTATCTCATTGAGGGCCTCTTTTACGTCATCCAGTTTGAAAGGCTTGATGATGGCTTCGATTTTTTTCATCTTTATATCTCCTCCGCTATTATTAATATTGATACACTCGTAACAAGTCAAAATTCAGACGGCAAAGTAAAAAGCTCATTATGCAAGGCGCACGAATCTTTAGGAATGAAGCCTACATAGAAGTACGCTGCAATGACGAAAGATGAAGTGCAACACAGCAGAATGACTTTTTACAAAGCCGTCAATATTTACATTGTATATCCTACCTCACTGTGTTGAGTCACATCAAGACCCTGTACTTCTTCTTCATCGGTTACCCTAAGACCGGTAACATTATCCACCAACTTCAGAATAACGGCAGTCACACCCATGGAAAATGCAATTGCAGCGATAATACCTGCTGCCTGTATCAGAACCTGCTTCGGGTTTCCGTAAAAGAGCCCGTCAAAACCGGCAGGATTGATTGTTTTTGTTGCAAAAAGGCCTGTTGCAAGAGCGCCCCATATTCCTCCGACTCCATGCACAGCCACTACATCGAGGGCGTCATCATATCCGAACCGGGTTTTCATCATCATAGCGAAACAGCAGATAACACCGGCTACAAGACCTATAATAACAGCGGGTACCGGGCCCACAAAACCTGCGGCAGGAGTTATTGCCACAAGGCCTGCTAGCGCGCCTGATGCGGCTCCGAGAGTAGTCGGTTTTCCATGATACAGCCACTCTGCTGCAAGCCATGAAACTGCAGCTGCGCCTGCCGACAACTGGGTGGTGACAAGGGCCATTACGGCTACAGAACCGGCTGAAAGAGCGCTTCCTGCATTAAAACCGAACCAGCCGAACCAGAGTATTCCGGCGCCAAGAACCGTCATGGAAAGATTATGGGGCATTATCGATTCTTTTCCCCAGCCACGCCGCTTTCCAAGCATTACGGCAACAACAAGAGCAGCTGCACCCGAATTTATATGTATAACAGTTCCTCCTGCAAAGTCGAGAGCTCCGAGTTTTCCAAGCCACCCTCCGCCCCAGACCCAGTGGCAGACGGGAAGATAAACAAAGGTCGTCCAGAGCACCGTAAACAGGAGAAAAGCCGAAAATTTCATTCTTTCTGCGTAAGCTCCTGTTATCAGCGCAGGCGTGATGATTGCAAACATTAATTGAAAAGCGCAGAATAAAAGATGCGGTATGCTCTGGGAATATGGTCCCGGTGAAAGTCCGACACCGTTTAAAAAAGCCCATTCCAGATTGCCGATAAAACCCTTGATATCAGGGCCGAAAGCTATGGAATAACCGTAAGCGACCCATATCAGTGAAACCAGACCCAGGCTTATAAAACTCTGCAGGATTGTAGAAAGAACATTTTTAGACCTGACCAGGCCTCCGTAAAAAAGGGCCAGTCCGGGAGTCATAAACATGACCATAGTTGTTGCTATAAGCATGAAAGCGGTATCGCCTGAATTTATCATAATAGAGCTCCTTATATTACCATCCCGGTATTACAATGAAACCGGGCAGATAGAATTAATGCAATTATCCGATTGCCTGAATCCCCAGAACCATGACTTTTTGGATCCTTTTTTATTTTAAACAGAGCTTCACAAAACCGGTTTTGGAAGTACCTCTGAGATTGCAGTCCTGATTAAGGAAACCTGTTTTTCTGAATCGACCTTCTGTCCTTCAAAATCGACCACATAAAAAACATCAACCACCTGGTCAGCTTTTGTCGCAATTTTTGCTATCCGTATATCCAGCCCGCATGCAAAAAGCGCGTTTGTAATACTGTATAACAATCCATGAAAATCATATGAAAATACTTCAATAATCGTAAAAAAACTTGAGCTTTCATTATCCACTTCAATCCTGTGCGGTTTTCCCATCATATGCGGTTTCATCTGCAGGCTTTCCGACATCTTCTCTTTAAGGACGGCTGCAAGATCAAGTTTTCCAGACAGGGCCGATTCAAGATTCTCTTTTGCCGCAGCCCATTTTTCCTCTTCAAATATCTGGTCGACCGGAGGTTTGAGTATGAAAATATCAAGCGCGATATTATTTTTCCATGTGTTGATTCTGGCGTCAAAAATATCGAGTCCGCTTAAGGTAAAAACTCCGGCCATTTTTGAAAACAGCCCCGGTCTGTCTTTGGCGCAGATTGTAAGAATCCTGGTATTTGACTCGATCGGCTTATTTATTTCCCATACGAATTCAGATGTTCCAAGCCTTGAATAGAGCCTGTGATGCTCAATGATTTCGTGGTCTGTCGTATACAGAAGATATCGCGGAGGCAAAAATTCGATATGATTCTCAATATCATTTTTATGCTTTGCTGAAGTTGCAGCGTTCAATAATTTTCTTTTTTTATTTTCAACAGCCTCAACTGCCCCGTTTGATGCAAGTTCTCCCTTTTCCATAATGCTTAGAATCTTTAAGAAAAAATCTCTAAGAAGAGTGAAAGTCCAGTCATTCCAGGCTTTGGGGCCTGTCGACATCGAATCTGCAACCGTAAGAAGATAAAGCATCTTTAGAAATTCTATGTCTTTAATTTTTCCTGCACAGAAAAAGGCGGTTTCTTCATCGTTTATATCTCTTCTTGTAGCCGTTTTTATAAGCAACAGATGCTCTTCGGTCAGAAATGAAATGGCTTCGATTTTTTCCTGTTTGAATCCAATCCTAGTCAGTATCCGTCTCACAATATCTGCTCCGCGCTTTGAGTGCCCACCGCCCGGCTCCCCTTTGCCTATATCGTGGAGGAGAGCTGCCCAGAGAAGAATCTTGCGGTTTTTTAGTTCCTGGTAAAGATTTCCGCACAACCAGTCACCTGTGATATCTTCATCTGTTCCAAAGCTTTTGACAGTCCTAACAGTTCTAAGCGAATGTCTATCTACCGGATAAAGATGGTATTCGTCGAACTGGATCCTGTTAATAATTCCCTTTATCTCCGGTATAAAACGCTCAAGGAATCCGGTATTAAGTATCTCATCGAGGATATTGGATGACGAAGCGGGTGCAACCAGGATTTTTTCAAATGTCCTGATCACGGATGGCGAAGACCTGAAAGAATCATCCACAAGATAGCCGAATTCCCTGATCAGTCTTTTCCCTTCAGCGCTTATCGGAATTCTGAGATTTGCGCTTTCCTCGAATATCGTAATTAAAAGCTCCGGGTTGCTTAAAAGTTTTTCAGATGATGCGAAACCGAGAGAGCCTCTTTTTGTAATTTCAAGTCCTTCAATTTTTGTGTTTTTAACAGTCTTCCTTTTCCGGGTCTGCTTTCTGTCATGGCCGAGTTCATAAAGAAAAATCATGAACTGCTGCTTGATAAACTCCATTCTGCCATGAAGCTCACCCAGAAATGTTTCTACCTGTTTATGTCCGTTTTCAGAGCTTGATTTCATGGCTTTTGCAACTTTCGGCTGATAATCGAAATACAGCTGGTCACATTTCCTGCCTGTTAAATAATGCAGTCTGTTTCTTGTATGCCATATGTATGTCAGGCTCTCAGAAAGGTTCCTGAATTCGTCATGCGAAAGGTATCCATAATATTCAAGATCCCTGGGCGTTTTAATATCCGACATGATCCGGGCTATCCAGAGCATGGTATGATAATCCCTCAGGCCCCCCTGTCCTTCTTTTAAATTAGGCTCAAGCATGTATGCTGAATCTCCAAAGCGGAGATGCCGTGAAGTGTTGCTCTCAACAAGCCAGTTGATTATTCTCTCCGATCTCTTTATCAGAATTTTTTTATGTAGCTGTTCCATGAGATCCGAATACAGGAGCGACATCCCGCATACGAAGCGCGCATCCAGAAGCGATGTAAGAACCTGATAATCTTTTTCCGCTATGTTTATGCATTCTTTAAGAGACCGGGTGGCGTGGCCGACATCGAGTCCTATATCCCACAGGGGGTACACAACCTCTTTGATAAGTTGCACGGCATTTTCAGGGACTTTTTCCCTGAAAAGGAAAAGAAGATCCACATCCGAATGTATACACTGCTCTTCCCTTCCGTATCCTCCGAGGGCAATGATGGAAAAAGGATTTTTGTCTATAGCCATTTCCGGCCCTATCAGACTTTTTTCAAAGCTCTCAAAGAAATAGTCGTCAAGCAGCCTTGTGTGCCGTTCAAGAAACGCTGTGGAATCCCCTTTTAAATACTGTGCAAAAAGCATCTCTCTTTTCTGCTTCAAAACAAGCGAAGCATTTTCATATTTAATATCATGCACATTTTCGCAGGTTATATCAGTCACAGGCTTAAAATTCCTTTTAGCTTTTAAAGTTATATTATTAGCAACGGCCGTGCCAAAGCATTATCAATTGATTATATATATTATATCAATTAGATACTTAATCATTATCTTGTGGCGGAAACAAATTAACTTACAATTATGTAATTAATATTTACATTTATGTAATTGATATGGACTATCGCCTGGTTTTTATAATATCAGAATATTTTATTTATTTCATTAATTTTAATGCGGGTCCGGCAGGATCACAGGAAATCTGTTAACAATATTTTATAATCCGGGAATAGGGAAACAGGCTAAGCCGGTCTCGACAAATTCCGAAAAACCGGGAACCGCCCATCATTCAGCGCGCACCCCATGTTCAGGGAGTACCGAGATATCGGTATTATAGGATTTATTATCTATAATATACATATATGTAATAATATGGTAGTATATATACAAAATTGTAATATCGATAAATTTATATAATGTATATTATCAATTAGTTATGCTCTGGCATGATTATAGCAATTCTTTTGTTAGGACAAAAAACGAATTCTTCAAAAAACAGAAAGATGTGATGGATAAAGGAGATCGTAAGAATAAGAGCTGGCAATAAGTTTTTACATATTAAATTACTTGAGAGGAGAAAAAATGAATAATTAATTTTTTGCGGTAAGCATGCTTATTTTTGTTGACAGCAATTCATACAACATTAACGGCAAGCTCGATGACTCTATTGTTTACAGTTTAAATATCACATTATCATTCTGAAAAATTTTATACGGAGGAGAGATATGAAAAGGTTTGTAATAGTAACTGTATTAATTAGTATGCTGTACCTCATTTTCCCTGGCATGCTCTTTGCCGGTGACAACCCTGCAGAAGCGCAGGCAGCTCCGGCGGTGGCAGTCACTCAGGAAGCGCTTGATACGATGAAAAGCTCAATGCAGGTGGGCGTTGATACAGTCTGGGTACTCTTCACAGCGTTTCTTGTCTTTTTTATGAATCTGGGTTTTGCCATGGTGGAGTCGGGATTATGCCGCGCAAAAAATACGGTAAACATCCTGGCAAAAAATTTTATCGTATTTGCCTTATCGTCGGTATCCTTCTGGGTAATAGGATGGGGGCTCATGTTCGGCAACGGCAACTCTTTCGCCGGTCTGGAGGGTTTGTTTTTTGCCGGCGGCGCTGATAACAGCCCGGCCATGGGTGAAGCTTACAAGGGCGCTTACACTGCTCTCAACTGGAGCGGCGTGCCTATGTGGGCAAAGTTCTTTTTCCAACTGGTGTTTGCGGGAACTGCCGCAACCATCGTTTCGGGAGCTGTGGCAGAGCGCATTAAATTCCACTCCTTTATCGCCTTTTCATTTATTCTGGTGGCCATTATGTATCCGATTACCGGTCACTGGATCTGGGGCGGCGGCTGGCTGCAATCTTTAGGAATGTACGATTTCGCCGGTTCCACGGTTGTGCACTCTGTGGGTGGCTGGTCGGCACTCGCCGGTGTGATCCTTCTCGGCTCCCGTTTGGGAAAGTATCGCGCTGATGGTTCGGTTAATCCTGTATTAGGGCACAATATGTCGATGGCAACTCTGGGAGGAATCGTGCTCTGGTTCGGCTGGTTTGGCTTCAACCCCGGCTCCACCATGGCTGTAGGCGACGGGAGCGCCATTGCTCATGTCGCGATGACTACCAATACAGCTGCCGCAATGGCTGTCATCAGCTCGACTGTTACCTCATGGTCGCTGCAGAAGAAGCCTGATCTATCCATGATCATAAACGGTGCTCTTGCCGGTCTGGTAGCCATAACAGCTCCCTGCGCCTTCGTGAGCGTCGGCTCATCGGCCATCATAGGCCTCATCGCCGGCGTGCTTGTTGTATTTGCGGTATTCATGTTTGACAAACTCAAGATTGACGACCCCGTGGGCGCACTTTCAGTTCACCTGGTAAACGGTGTATTTGGCACTCTTGCTGTAGGGCTTTTTGCTCAGGACAAGATTACAGGGACAGCAACCGGCAACGGTCTTTTATTCGGCGGAGGCGCCAAGCTTCTTATCGCACAGTTGGTCGGCGCAGTGGCGGTCGGTGTTTTTACGTTCACTGTAGCTTTCGTCGTATGGTACCTTATTAAGCAGGTAATGGGTCTGAGGGTATCGCGAGAGGAAGAAATCGGAGGGTTGGACCTCGGCGAGCACGGCACAAAGGCATATCCGGACTTCCAGGGTTTCCTTACAAAATAATAAAGGTCATGAAAGCGTCAATTTTAAAAAGAGGAGAAAATACTATGAAACTTATAATAGCAATTGTTCAACCTGAAAAGCTGGGCGATGTCAAGCAGGCACTCACCGCAGCAAAAGTGGGTAAAATGACCGTCTCCAGCGTTATCGGATGCGGATCACAGGGCGGTCATACCGAATCCTACCGAGGTGCCGTAACCGAAATAAACCTTCTGGACAAGGTGCGCTTTGAGATCGCGGTCAATGATGAATTTGTAAAACACGCCCTTGATGCGATAATCAAGGGCGCGCGAAGCGGCAAGATCGGCGATGGAAAGATATTCGTAGTTCCTTTGGAGGAATGCATCAGGGTCCGCACCGGCGAGACGGGATCAGCGGCTATCGGCTGACATTGCGGGCTGGTCTGGCTGCGCATAACGCACCAAACCGGCCCGAACTTTCTGAGCCAAAAACATTTCGTTTTTATCAGGGGCATTTTGTTATTAATCTATCCCAGATATTTATTACCTGTTCTCTCAGGTTGCTGAATCGTGAAGCTTCAACTTTGGCGGGCTTTTCCTGGAGACTCAGCCTGTGGGCCGTTAATCTGTATGTAAGATAGGCTTCTTTAAGAAAGTGAGCCGTATAATTATCAATGATTTTTGTTTCTGCAAGCGTTTGAAGAATCCGGACATTGTCGGTCCACTTCGTAAGTTCATTGTGTTTATTTGATTTCAGCAGAACGAGGTACTGAACAAGAAATTCAATATCGACTATGCCGCCTGTGTCCTGTTTTATGTCAAACAAATCCGGGTCGGGCTTCAGGTGCTCTTTTCTCATTTTTTCCCGCATGTTTATAACTTCATCCCGGAGTTTCTCTCTATCTCTGAGGCGGGACAGTGCCTCTCTCCGGATTTGTTCAAATCTTCCGGCAAGAGCACTGTCTCCGCATACAGGCCTGGCCCTTACAATGGCCTGGTGTTCCCATGTCCATGCTGCATTAAGCATATAATCCCTGTATCCGTCGATATGGCTTACCAGCAGACCTGATCCTCCGCTTGGCCGAAGCCGCATATCGGCTTCGTAAATCATCCCGGCACGGGTATAGGAAGTCAGTATATGCACTACTCTTTCTCCAAGCCTTGCAAAAAACTGCGAATTTTCTACCGGCCGCTGGCCTTTTGCTGTCCGGCCTTCAACGCCCGAATGGAGGAAAACAAGATCGATATCGGAACTATACCCCAGTTCAAGACCTCCAAGCTTTCCATAGGCTATAACTGCAAAACCTTTTTCATATTTTTCCCCGTCCAGAAAACATTGGGGCCTTCCATGTTTTTGAACAAGATGCTCCCATGAGAGTTCGAGCACCTTTTTGATTATTACTTCGGCTATATATGAGAGGTGGTCGCTCACTTTCATAAGAGGAAGGCCGCCCGTTACATCGGCAGCGGCAACACGAAGAGTGTTTACCTGTTTAAATATGCACAGTTCCTCGATCTGATACTCAAGGTCCGTGGAATTGATTCTTTCCAGCCGTCTTTCGATCTCTTTTTCAAGATCGGGCTTTTGAGGAGGGACATAAAGAGTTCTTGTGTCAAGAAGTTCATCGAGAAGAACCGGATGCCGGGCCAGGAAAGAGATAATCCATGAGCTTGAAACGGCCAGCCTCACAAGATGTTTCACAGCAACAGGACTTTCAAGAAGAAGGGACAGATAGCATGTGCGCCGTTCTATGGCTTTAAGCAGGTCAACAAGGTGATTCAATACGGAAACCGGATCTCCGGACATGCCGGCCTCTCTGAGAAACACAGGAATAAGTTTGTCGAGTTTATGCCGTCCGCTTCCGCTGAGTGCGCGTGTGGAAGGATCACTGCGCAGATTTTTGAGCAGGCCAATAACATCCTCCGGCTTTTTGAAACCTGCCGAGATGAGGATTATTTTGTTTTCTTCTTCTCTGTTAAGGGATTGCCATACATCATGTAATACTTTTTGAGAGTTATCTTCTTTATCCCCGGCGCCGTTTCCTCCTGCTTCAAGAAGCCTGCTGAAGTGGCTCTGAACTTTTTCTCTGTGTTTTTCAATCTCTGCTTGAAATAATTTCGTGCTGGAAAAGCCCATTGATGCGGCAAGAGATGCTTCCGACACCGGATTCTCCGGCAAACTGTGCGTCTGGTGATCGTAGAATTCCTGCAAATGGTTTTCAACCGTGCGAAGAAATATATAAGCATCTTTAAGTTCATCGCAGGTATCTTTTGAAACGTAGTTGTTTTCAGCAAGGGTCCCTAACACTTTGACGACATCCCGCTCCTGAAGGAGAGGTACAACTCCTCCGCGGATAAGCTGAAAAATCTGGGCAAAAAACTCTATTTCTCTGATTCCTCCGGGCCCCAGCTTTATATTTCCCTGCATCTCCTTCCTCATCACCTGAAGGGTTATTTTTTCCTTCATATCCCTTAAGGATTCTATGGCGCCGTAATCAAGATATCTTCTGTAAACAAAAGGTTTGAGTCTTTCCAGTAGTTTTTCCCCGGCAACTTTATCCCCGGCGACTATTCTGGCTTTTATCAGCGCGTACCGCTCCCATTCCCGTCCCTGCTCCTGGTAATAGTCTTCCATCCGGTCAAAGCTCATAACAAGCGGGCCGCTTTCTCCGTAAGGGCGAAGCCGCAGATCGACACGAAAGACCATCCCGTCATAATCCGTGGCGCCGATAACGTTAATGAGACGGCGGCAGAGGCGCACAAAAAATTCTTCGTTATCTATTATTGTTTTTCCGCCTTTCGTTTCCCCTGATTCAGGATAAGCGAAGATTAAATCAACATCGGAAGAAAAATTAAGCTCAAATGCTCCGAGCTTTCCCATTCCTATTACAACCGGTTTTTGTGCCCGTCCGGCTGTGTTCTCAGGTGCTCCGAACTCGTGTTTCATGATCCTGTAAATATGCGAAACTGCAGCGTCGATACAGGCATCCGCAAAGCCGGAAAGATCCCTGCCTGTCTCGGAAAGGTCCGCGATGCCGGAAAGATCACGCCAGGCAATCCTTATCATTTCGCGGGAACGGTATTTCCTTAGAATGCTTCCCATGGCATCTTCGTTTTTTACGCCTGATAAAAGGCGCTTTACTTTTTTGGCGTACATGCCGTCGGGATAAGACTTTTTAAGGTCGCCTTTTTTAAGAAGATCTGTAAAAATGGCGGGGTTTCTGATGCAGGTTTTCGCGATAAAGTCGCTTAAAGCAAGCACAAACTTCAGTTCAGAAAAAAATTCCTTGTCCTTTTTAATATCCTTGTCAAGATCAATGCTGGTATCTTTAAATGCCGAAAAGAATGAATCGAGTTTGTTGTCTAAGTCCGGCAGAAGTTCTTTTGGAATGGCAGATAAACGCATAAGCTCCTGTTTTCAGACAGTTAAAAAATTATGTTTTTCTAACAATAAGTTAAGAGAAAGGAGTCAAGGATTCAAGGGTTTTTCTCAAGCACACTTTCACTAAATTGCATGGTATAGACAGTGCTGCCGGCTTCAACTTTTAATTCTTTATATAAGCATTGATCAAAGATGCTTCACTTCGTGTAACTTGAATCCTTGAACCCTTGACCCCTTGAATCCTGCAAACACGAACTATTTTGCCGGTTTGATATACCCCCATTCAACAAGGCGTTTATAAGCATAGGTTGCCTGATCCCCGCTTTTTTCCATCTGGAGATACCGGTTATATTCAAACGCCGATTCTTTGAACTGTTTCATGCCTTCCCTGCAAAAACCTTTGTAAAATACTATGCCGGTGCTGCCGGGAAGCGTTTTTTCATAACTGTCAAATTCCTGATAAGCCGATTCGTAATCCTTTTTCTTCATCCTGGCGAATCCCGATATCTGGTGAGCCTGGGCTTCTCCCGGATAAACCTCTTTCGCGGTTTCTGCATATTTCAGCGCTTCGCTGTATTTTTCCTGAATTAAAAGACATTTTGACATCATGACCAGCCCGGCATAATCACCGGGGGCTATAGCAAGCGCCTTTTTGAAATGGGTTTCAGCGTTTCCGTAGTTCTTTTTCCCCATTTCCGAATCACCGTTCTGTATTTCTTCTATTGCCGGTTTAACAGCTCTCAGCCTTGCGGTATTATCCATGTATCGCTCCCTGTAAAGAGTCGATTTCCCGGAAGATCCATAAATATTTTCCGCATTTTTGACGGCTGTTGCATATCTTTCATCGCTCATCGGGTGAGTTGAAAACATGATCTCTATTGTGCCGGGTTTACTCTTAGACATTTTTTTCAGCATATCCATAAGGCCGATAAACCCGGCCGGACTGTAACCGGCCTTTACCATATATCCCATTCCGAGAGAGTCCGCTTCACGTTCATTATCTCTGCTGTAGGAAGCAATTAACATTCCTGAGCCTAACATCCCGATGCCTTCCGCAATCTTCCCGTATGTCGGACTTTTAGTGCCTGCATACGCGGCTATTCCGCCTACCACAACCGAGGTAAGAACTCCCTTTGACATCTGCTCGGCTGTATGCCTTGCATTTACATGTCCAAGCTCATGGCCGATCAATGCGGCAAGTTCAGCTTCATTATCCAGATTGACGAGGATGCCTCTTGTTGCGGCAATGCTTCCGCCAGGAAATGCATAAGCATTAACATAGGTGGCATTAACAGCCTGAAAAGAATAAGGCATTTTCGGGCGGTGGGTTCCTGCAGCGATTGTTTTCCCGGTCTGACTGATGTAGCTGTTTAATGCCTTATCCTGAATAATTCCGTAATCGGCAGAAAACTGGTGCGGTGAATTCTTCCTGTCAAGCTGCACCTCAGATTCTTCGGAAACGAGCATAAGCTGCGTTTGACCGGTAATCGGATCTGTCGAGCATCCTGCAAAAATTCCGGCTGTGGCAGCAGAAGAAAGCCATAAAAACTTTCTGCGTGTCAGCACAGGAATATTGTTTAAATTGAAATGGTCTTCTTTCATTTCCCCTCCTAAGAGATGATTGTCATATTGATGAAAGACTGGGTTGACGAACCATCTGAAATCTTTTATATATAATAAGAGAGAGGCTTTTTCGTGTCAACCATATATAACGGCTTGGTAAAAAGTCTTCTCACACAAAGATCACGCAAGACACAAAGAAAACCTGAATGTTTTCAATAGCCCTTTCTTAGCGCCTTTGCGCCTTCGTGTGAAAAATCGACTTTTTACGAATCCATCATATATTTTTACAACGCTATTTTTTTCTTTTAACCGGGCCGGATAAGGATCATTTATGAAATTCGTCAAGGAAAAAGATTCAATGGGAACTGTTCTTGTTCCTGAGAATGCCTACTTCGGTCCTCAGACACAAAGAGCCGTAGAAAATTTTCCGGTAAGCGGTCTTAGATTTCCCCCCTCCTTCATACGTGCTCTTGCGCTATTAAAAAAACATTCAGCTTCGGCTAACCGGGACCTTGGCTTGCTGAGCGGACCAATATCAAAAGCCATAGTAAAAGCCGCAGGTGAAGTTATTGATGGAAAATTTGACGACCAATTTGTTGTTGATGTATTCCAGACAGGCTCGGGAACATCCTCCAACATGAATATGAATGAGGTCATATCATCGAGGGCAAATGAGCTAATTACGGGCAGAAAAGGAGGAAAGTCTCCTGTTCATCCAAATGATCATGTTAATCTTTGCCAGTCAAGCAACGATGTCATACCTTCCGCCATCCACGTTTCAGCTTCTCTGCTGATTAAAGAGCGACTGATTCCATCTCTTGGGTCTCTTTTAAAAGCACTTACCGGAAAAGAAAAGGAATTCAGAAAAATAAAAAAAATCGGAAGAACCCACCTGCAGGATGCGCTTCCGATAACTCTCGGCCAGGAGTTTTCAGGATATGCAAGACAGATAGAGCTTGGCATATCAGGGATAAAATCGGCACAGAAAAACCTGTACGAGCTCGCACTCGGAGGAACAGCTGTAGGAACAGGAATAAATGCTCATCCTCAATTTGCAAAAAAAGTCATAGCCCTGATATCTGCGGACACCGGCATTCGCTTTAAAGAGGCCGGTAACCATTTTGCAGCTCAATCGGCCCAGACCGCATCCATGGAAACAAGCGGCGTCTTGAAGACCATTGCGGTTAGCCTGATAAAAACGGCAAATGACATAAGATGGCTTTCTTCCGGCCCAAGGTGCGGAATAGGAGAAATAAACATTCCTTCGCTTCAACCCGGTTCATCCATGATGCCGGGAAAAGTTAACCCGGTCATCCCCGAAGCGGTTATTCAGGCAGCTGCCCAGGTTGTAGGAAATGATACGACAATAATGCTTGGAGCCCAGTCGGGTAATTTCGAACTTAACGTAATGCTTCCTGTGATAGCTTACAACCTCCTGCAGTCAATAAATTTAATCTCAAGGGCTTCTGAGCTCTTCGCAGAGAAATGCATATCGGGAATATCCGCAAATGCCGGAAATTGCGCAGCTAACATCGAGAAAAGCCTTGCTCTTTCAACACTTCTTGTTCCTTACACAGGTTATGACAGGGCCGCTTTGATCGCAGGAAAAGCCCATGAAACGGGAAAGACGATCAGAGAAATTGCAGTGGAGGAAAACATCTTATCAGAAGAATTATTTAACCGGCTTTTGAAATAAAAAAAACAGGTAACTGAAGGAGAAGAACCTTAAGATATAAACATGGCATCTCCGTAACTGAAGAATCTGTATCCTTTATCTATGGCTTCCCGGTAAGCCGAAAGCACCTTTTCTCTTCCTGCAAAAGCGGATACAAGCATAAGAAGGGTTGATTTCGGCAGATGAAAATTTGTAATCATCGCGTCGACGGTTTTAAACCTGTAGCCCGGATAGATAAAAAGGTCGCATTGCGCGCTTCCGGCAAGGATCTTTCCCTCACTGTCGGAGGAGTATTCCAGTGTGCGGACACAAGTTGTTCCAACGGCAATAATCCTGCCGCCCTCAGATCTGGCCTTATTTATCGCGCCGGCCGCATTACCGGATATTTCATACCTTTCAGAATGTATTTTATGTTCCCGGATATCCGATACTCTTACTGGTAGAAATGTCCCATACCCGACATGCAGGGTGATTTCTGCAATTCCAACGCCTTTCGATTTTATTTTTTCGATAAGTTCTTTTGTAAAATGAAGGCCAGCCGTCGGCGCCGCAACAGCTCCTTTATATTCGGCATATACAGTCTGATAGGATGTTTTGTCATCCCATTCTTTTTCTCCGTTATTCCGTTTTATGTATGGAGGAAGCGGCACATGCCCTATTTCGTTTATAATATCCTCGAAATTACCGGGAGAATAAAATTTCAGCAGGCAGACCCCGTCTTTTACATTAATCACTTCGGCTTTTAATTCTTTGTCAAAGAAGATCGATGAGCCAGGTCTGGGCGGTTTTGAAGTTTTTACAAGGCACTCGCACGTAAAAGCTCCATTGCCGGCCTCCTCCCTCACGCCTCCGGCAAAATCCAGAATAAGCACCTCAGCTTTTCCCCCGGTATCCTTTTTGCCGAAAAGACGCCCCGGAATTACCCTGGTGTTGTTTATTACAAGAATATCTTTAGATGAAATAAAATCGCAAATCTTGAAAAATTCATGGTGAGATGTAGTGCCGGTATTTTTATCAAGGAGCAGCAGTTTTGATCTGTCCCTGTGTGATGCCGGTTTTTGAGCTATAGATTCGTCAGGAAGTGCATAATCATAATCGGACAGGGAAAACACGACTACCGTCTCCCCAGGTAAACAAGGAGAAGTCCTGCAAGCATAAGGGTAAAGCCTACCCATCGCAGTGCGCCCTCATGCATTTCGATTATCTTTTCCATCCAGCTTTTCATCTTTTCAGGAAATATAAAATACGGAAGCCCTTCAACGATCATGACCATTCCAATAACACACAGAAAAAATTTCATTCAAACCTTCCCGCCCTTTTAATATGACATTTAAAAATGTGGTAATCTATAAACGTTTATTCAATAATTTGTCAAAACAAAACAAGACAAAGACCTTATGGCTTGACACCACGATATCACCTCTTTATATTAAAACTCTATGCATCAATAAGTGGGGAACCTTAAACTATAAATCCTGCCAACAGGCAGGTGAAAAAAGGAATTATTTATGCAAGTTGAAGCGGTGATCGGGCTTGAAGTTCATGCCCAGCTGAAAACAAGAACAAAAATATTCTGCTCCTGTCCGACATCATTCGGTGCGCCTCCTAACACTCATACATGCCCGGTCTGCCTGGGAATGCCGGGCGTGCTACCTGTGCTGAATAAAAAAGTCGTCGAATATGCAATGCTGATGGGGATTGCGACTAACTGCACCATCTCTGGTAACAGCAGGTTCGCCCGGAAGAATTATTTTTATCCCGATCTTCCGAAGGGGTATCAGATTTCCCAGTATGAGCTTCCGATAGCACATAACGGCCATATATACATAGAAACAGACGGCGTAAATAAAAGAATCGGGATTACAAGAATTCACATGGAAGAAGATGCCGGGAAACTGATACATGATCCCTCCCGTCCTTATTCCATGGTTGATTTCAACAGGACCGGTGTCCCTCTTATCGAAATAGTCAGCGAACCGGACATAAGAACCTTTGAAGAAGCTGGAGAATACTTAAGAAAGCTTAGATCCATCCTGCGATATCTTGATATATGCGACGGAAACATGGAGGAGGGAAGCTTCAGGTGCGATGCAAACGTATCCATCCGGCCGCTTGGAGAGAATGCCCTTGGGACAAGAACGGAACTCAAAAACCTCAATTCTTTTAAAAACGTGGAAAAAGCCATCCAGTATGAAATTGAAAGACAGAAAGATGTTTTGTCAGAAGGAGGGAATATTATTCAGGAGACAAGGCTCTGGGATTCCGCGAAAAACTGCACAACTTCCATGAGGGGAAAAGAGGAGGCGCACGACTACAGGTATTTCCCTGATCCGGATCTTCTTCCTCTTGTAATAGATGAAGCATGGATAAATGAATTGAAGGAAAAGCTCCCGGAGCTTCCGGATGATAAAAAGGAGCGATTCATTTCGGAATATGGTTTGCCGGAATATGATGCCGGTGTTCTCACCTCTGCTGCAGAAATTGCGGCCTATTTTGAAGCCTGTGTAAAAGAATTCGACAGCCCTAAAATGGTAAGCAACTGGGTGATGGGTGCGCTGCTGGGACTTCTTAATGCCGAAGGTAAAGGCATTCAAGAATCGCCGGTCTCTTCATCAAATCTCGCAAAATTATTAAGGCTTATCGATCAGAAGGTTATAAGCGGAAAGATTGCAAAGACTGTTTTTGAGGATATGGCGGAAACCGGCAAATCACCCGGAGAAATAATAAGGGAAAAAGATCTTGTGCAGGTTACGGATGTATCTGCCATAGAGGAAATGGTTGTAAAGCTAATAGAGAACTCGCCGAAAGAAGTTGCGGATTACATGGCAGGCAAGACAAAAGTGCTCGGTTTTTTTGTGGGGCGCGTCATGAAGGAGACAAAAGGAAAGGCTAATCCGGAAATAGTGAACAGGATATTGAAGGAGAAACTATCGGAGTCGTGAGGCGGGCCGCCTTCGGCGAAGTAAAAAGTGAAGAGTTAAGGGTGAAAAGTAAAAAACGTGAGGTGTAAGTCGTAAGTCGTGAGGCGGGAAAGAAGACAAAGGCTTTTAATCAAAAACAGGAGTAATATGAACATAAAAAGGCCGAAGAGGGTTGCCCCACCCCGGCCTTTTTTATTTTCTTCAGACTCTCGGCTCATGCCTCATGCCTCATGCCTCATTAGAAGCTGAGCGATAGCTGCGTCCCGAATTCGTAAGGATCTTTATCTTTCTTCCCATCGGCAGATGTAGCATCGCCTGCAAAAAGGTAAGCGCCGACAATATCAAGGCTTAAGCCTTCGACAAGCTGGTATGTAATTTTTACATCCGCTTCCAAACCGAGTTCATCCTCGCCGAAAGCGTTCTCTTCGTCAAGCTTTGCATACCAGAGATCAAAGGATATGCTCAGTTTGTCGGTCGGATTAATTGTCGTTCCGATATTGGCGGCAAGAACGTTCGATACGAACATATCGCAGGAACCGGCTGAAACCTGGTTATCGAAAACACCCGATCCCATGATTTCCGCCCAGTAATAGGATGTTGTCCCGGTTGTCAGAAATGCGCTGATTTCCTCATCGGCAATCCCGTTCTCTTCGCCGGTTGCAAAGAATGCCTGAGCGTGAATATCCGCCTTGCCAAGATTGACGTTTCCGCCCGCTGCAAGGAGATATCCTTCCACGTCGATCGTATTTCCGCCCGCTGCAAGTTGCACATCACCAAACTGCTTTATACCGGTAAACCATACAGAAGCAGGGCCAAATTTTGCGTCAAAGTCAAGACCTGCCATGCTTATGTTTATATTATTGAATGTGCCTGCGCCATAAGCCGGAACAACGGTAGAAAAAACTGCACCGTCCTGTGCATGGGCTAATACATAGATGGGTCTGATTGCAATGTCTTTACTTAAAGAGACGCCGGGTGCAAAAACATACAAATCGATATCGCCCCTGGTACGGTCTTCGCCGACACCGGCATCGTTGCCGTCATACATTCTCTGCCAGGCAAAGGGAAGGGTGATGGCGTCATTTACCTTATATATAACTTTCATCCCCACTCCGTCTTCATCGGCGATAAAACCTCTTGCAAGATAGAAATCCTGTGCGCCAACGAGAACATTAACCGGACCCAAATTAAAATCCGCATAGGAGTTTTTGATCTCTATTGCAACGGCATCTGTTCCGACTCTGCCGAAACCGGCGGCTGAACCCCAAACCGTGTCGAACTCGAACTTATTTACAAATTTTAGATTGTCATTCAATTTGGCCGTATAGTAAAGCCTTGTCCTTGTGTCCACCAGAACATTATCCTGGGTGTCAAGATTGTCTCCGTCGAAATTTCTCTGCTGATACATTCTTGTCCGCCAGAAACCACCGAAAGTGTTCTCAAGAGCCGATGCAGGCATAGTGAAAGCAAATACCAGCACAACGGCCAGCGCAAAAACCCCGAATTTTTTCATCCCTGATTCCTCCATAATTTAATTTAATGAATTAACGCGAAAAACCTGATAAATTTAAATATGTGTCTTAATTATTCCCTATATCACCACCTTTGCACAATAAAGCTCAAAACAAGAATTTTTCTTCTATATTGCATGGCAATCGATGTCAATTTGTTTTATGCCGATGGATCCGGCTATTTTAAGTTAAGAGCAAAGCAATTGATATGCCAAAAAGGTACGGGGTATATTAAATAACTTAATCATTTGATATAAAAACAAATATGTTTATATGACATTATCATAAACAAATTATTATACTAACAATAATGTATATAATATCACTTATTATTACACTTATGTTATTTCATGCCGTTCAATCAACCATGGGGCGGATATCGTATACAGGACATCGAATATCAAAACTGGTTGAGGCGAAAGGGATATTTAACCACGAAAAGCACGAAGGTTTTTTCGGTACAAAACAGGGGCAGAAGAAAATAAAGGAAGAAGAAGGAGGGGGATGGAAATGATAAAAAAAGGCCGGAGAAGGTTGCCCTTCCCCGGCCTTTTTTATTTTAAGAGCTTAAATCAAACAACATTTCATGTTCGATTAGAAGCTGAGTGAAAGACGGGTACCGAATTCGTACGGGTCTTTGTCGTTTTTGCCGTCTGCCGATACTGCGTCGCCGGCAAAGAGCCATGCGCCGACAACATCAAGCGTAAGCCCTTCAACAAGTTTATATGAAACTACTACGTCCGCTTCGATTCCAAGTTCATCTTCATTGAAAGCGTTTTCCTCGTCAAGCTTTGCCCACCAGAGGTCTGCTGTGATGCTCAGTTTGTCCATAGGCATGAATTTAGCGCCAAGATTAGCAGCAAGAATATTGCTGACCCTGAAGCCGGTTGAACCGACTGGATCCTGCTGATCAAAAATGCCTCTGCCTAAAATTTCTGCCCAGTAATAGTAGGTGGAGTTCGTAGTAAGAAATGCACCGGCTTCTTTGTCAGCTAAAGGATTTACAGCCTTGTCACCTGTTGCCAAGAAAGCCTGGCCGTGGATATCGGCTTTTCCAAGATCAAATTTTCCGCCTAATGCAAGGAGGTAACCTGCCAGATCAATCTCAGTTCCGGGAGCAAGTCCGGCAGAAGCAGCAGCGCCTGTTGCTTGTGAGCTACCGGTCTGCATAATACCTGTAAACCACATCGACGCAGCACCGAATTTACCGTCAAAATCAAGACCAAACACATGAGCGTTTATATTATTAAATGAAGTCGCGGCATATGCCGGCGCTACTGTTGAAAAAGCAAAACCATCCTGTGAATGAACAAACACATAATAGGGATTGATCTTTATGTCTTTGCTAAGGTAGATGACAGGTGTGAAAATATACATATCGATATCACCCCTGGTTCTGTCTTCGCCTACGCCTGGATCATTGCCGTCATACATCTTCTGCCAGATAAATGGAAGATATAGACCGTCGTTTACCTTGAAGATGGCCTTAATGCCGATCCCGTCTTCATCAGATATGAACCCGCGGGCAAGGGTGAATCCCTGGGCGCCAACGAGGAAATTAACCGGGCCCACATTGAAATCCGCATAGGAATTTTTAATTTCTATGGCAACAGCATCTGTTCCGACTCTACCAAAACCGGCCGCTGAACCATAGTTTGTATCAAACTCAAACTTGTTTACGAATTTCAAATTATCGTTAAGTTTGGCGGTATAATAGAGCCTGGTTCTTGTATCAACCATAACATTTTCTCGTGAATCATTATTATCACCGTCAAAATTTCTCTGCTGGAACATTCTTGTACGCCAGTAACCGCCGAAAGTATTCTCAAGAGCAGATGCCGGCACTGTAAAAGCTACAACCAGCAGAGCTGCAAGAGCTAAAACTGCTAATTTTTTCATCCTTAATTCCTCCTTAACCTGATTAATTTGTGTTAACCCAAACCTGAAAATTTTGTTTTAGAACTGTTTTTGATATCTTTCCCGTCCCACCTCCTTTCCTAACCATGCAGATTTGCCATAAGATAAGACACTTTTTCGATAACAGCATGGGTTTAAAAAGTCAAGAAAAATGTAAAAGTAACGGTTTCTGATTTCTGGCCTATGGTCTATGGTTATATTTAAGGTTAATATAAACAACATCGTATGAAATGCTTGATTAATTTATACGTGTTGAGTATAAGTTGGCCGGTGCTTTCATACAGCAAGAGATTTTTGATTGAAGCGCAACGCTATATAGCATCGGATCAGCGACATATTACTGAAGAAGAATTCAATTCCTTGCGCTCAATAGCATCATCTAAAAAAATTAATCTCAGGATTCATGAATTACTTGAAACAATCCGGCATAAAAGGTTAGAAATTCAAATAACTAGAGACCAGAAACAATGAAATAGAAACACAGGAGAAAATAATTTGAAATTATTTAGAAATATTTTTATGACACTGGCCGTAGTATTATTACTTTCAGGCTCAAACTTGGCCGTTTCGGCCGACAAAATATCAAAGGTTCTCGTACTTCCTTTTAATATACATTCCGAAAAAGATCTCTCCTTTTTGCAAAGAGGAATAGGGGAGATGCTTTCAACCAGGCTTACATTAGAAAACAAGGTCATGATTATCGGAAAAGATGGAACTGGAACTGCAGCCGGGAAAACGGATGAAAAAACTGCCCTCGCCGCAGGCGAAAAGACAGGCGCCGATTATGTGCTCTTTGGGAGTCTGACTGTATTCGGTGAGAGCATAAGCACAGACGCCAAATTTTACGATGTGCAGAAGAAAAGCCCGCTGGTCGTAATCAATGAGTTCGGAAGCAGCCAGGGAGATGTCATATATCATATAAATGTATTTGCGGCCAAGATCAATGAAACTGTTTTCGGGAGAAAAACCATTTCGTCCCAGGCACCTGCAAAACAGGTTGTCCAGCAACAACCTTCAGGCGGAGAGCAGGGTTTGGACAGCCGCAAAAATCCGGAAGATGTGTGGTCAAAGCAAAGCGGAATAAAGATGGCTTCCGATGAAGTCTTTTCAGGTTCAGGAGAACCGGCCGTTGTTTTATGGAAATCTAAGAAATTTGAAACTAAACTGAAAAGCCTTGCCATTGGAGATACTGATGGCGACGGGAAGATGGAAACCATTTTTGCAGATGATCACAATATTTTTATCTACAGGCAGACTGCCGGAAAATTTGAGAAAATAAAAGAGGTTGCAGGTAAAACATACGAATTTTATAAAGGAATAGATGTTGCGGACATAAACGGAAACAAAAAGGCTGAAATATTCGTAACTGCCATCAACGACAGCGGAAGAGTTATTTCTTTTGTGCTTGAATGGGATGGAAATGACTACAAAATAATAGCGGATAATGAAGACTGGCATTACAGGGTGCTTGATATTCCGGTACGCGGTGGAAAAATTCTATTCGGACAGAAAGGAGGAAATGCAAACATCTTCTCCGGAAATGTGCATGAACTCAAATGGGTACACGGATATTATATCTCCACCAATAAGGAAATTTTACCCAAAGGCTTAAATGTTTATGGTTTCAATTACGGCGATGTATTGAATTCAGGCCAGGAGATGATACTCGGCTTTAATACAAACGAGTATCTGGGGCTTTTCAATGCGAACGGAAACGAAGAATGGATAAGCAGTGAACCCTACGGCGGAAGCAACTCATATCTCGAACCTCCAGCTGAAATTGAAGCTGCAAAAAAAACAAGAACCGATCCCGACCCGAGGCCACAGAACAGGCTTTATCTGCCCCAGCGTATTCTTGTAAACGATCTTGACAATGACAAAAAAAAAGAGGTGCTGGTTGTTAAAAACATAGATACGTCGGGAGGTATTTTATCGAGGGTCAGGATTTTCAAAAGCGGTTATTTTGAATGCCTTTCCTGGGATAACGTGGGACTTTCTCCAAAATGGAAAACGAGGAAATTTTCAGGTTATATAAGTGATTACACACTGGGTGATATTGACAATGACGGGAAGGATGAACTGGTCTTTTTGCTTGTAACACAGGCCGGAGGTTCGACTTTAGGCGCTGACAGGAGCTTTGTTGTTTCATGGGATGCTAAATAGTGTCCATCCGGAAACTCCGGTTTTTAAGTGAGTACGATATCTGATATCGGGTAAATCAGAAGAAATACCTGATATCAGCAGATTTACAGATCTGATTTCAATTATCAGAGCCGCT
>Ga0105099_10000638_pt1 | contig 23426 bp, 13 predicted proteins | sample PPLLak3cmMay2015_2_FD_79138 | JGI IMG/M metagenome (GOLD analysis project Ga0105099, IMG submission 79138) | Freshwater sediment microbial communities from Prairie Pothole Lake near Jamestown, North Dakota, USA - PPLs Lake P8 Core (1) Depth... | ecosystem: Environmental > Aquatic > Freshwater >... | reverse complement strand
GGGCGGGAGCGAATCAGGTCAGACCCGTAAGCAGCCAGCATCTTCGACAGCCTGGGATAACGCTGGTAGTGCCTGCGCAGGCTGCCATCCTTGCGGACGGGATGCCCCCAGTCGTGGCGTTTGATGGGGCTGAGGATTGGATCGTTCTCGCCATCGAAGAAGAGGTAATGGTTGATGGCGCGCATGCCCGAGGAGATGCACAGGCGGCTGTGCAGATCATAGAGCGAGGATTGGCGGCCGCCGAAGTCCTGGTTGCCACCGGCCTGGAACTCGACCGAGAACAAGGGCTGCTCCGGGTTGTGCAACGCCTTGGTCATTTCGTTGACCAGCAGTAACTGGTGGAAATTGCCTTCGTCGATGTGGCCGGGATACACATCCGTGGCGCTAACCATGCCAGCGATGCCCATCACATCGATCAACTGGGAGATGCCGATCGGGAAAGTCTTCCCGCCGTTGGCAAACCCGTGGATGTTGATGACCGGCGGGACATCCATGCCGTTGGCTTTGGCCTCGGCCCACAGCCAGGATGCGTATTCACGCAGGTAATCCCGGTAAAAACGCCGATAATCCTCGACGATGTTCGCGGCGTGTGGCTCGCGGGGATTCAAGATGCCATCCCGGAGGAACTCTTCGAGAGCGCTGGCCGGATACCGGTCCGCGATTGCTCCAGCGTATGTACGTTTCATGTAGTCGGCGAAGCGGGTCATCGTGTCCGGGTTGGTGTCCAGGATATTGCGCACCCACTGGATCATGCCCATCTCATTATCCAACTGGATCATGATGATCCTGCCGCCGCGCGTGACCTGGCACGGGGTCAGTACGCCGAAGACGGCTTTGTACCAATCTTTCACACAAGCCAGGAAGTCAGGATGGAGGTAGCTGACCACGTTCTGCGTTTTCCCGTCCTGGCTGACGAAGGCCACCTGCGGATATTTCTCGAAGACCCACGGCGGGATGCCTTCGTTGATGGTTTCAGCCATGATGTAAGGGCCGGGACGGGCGATGATAAACAGGCCCATTTCGGCTGCCAGGTCCAGGAAACCCGCCAGATCGCGCATGGGGTGGCTGCGGCCATCGAGGTCGCTCTGGTCTTCATCGAGTTGGTGCCAGAGCCAGGGGATGTAGGATGCCACAGCGTTGAAACCAGCGGCTTTCAACAAGCCCAGGCGGTGACGCCATTCATCCTTGGGCGTGCGATAATAGTGGAACTCGCCCGCCTGGATGAGGGCTGGCTGACCGTCGAGCCAGAATTGGCCGGCGCGAGGGGTAAAGGTGATCATGGTTCTCCTGTTTGATTTGTGGAACGAGGGTGCGTCGCACCTTTCCTAAGGGGATGGTCACCGGCGAGAAATGAATCTCGTTTGCAGGATTCTGCTTCAGGGTGAAGTGCGACGCACCACCGCATCAGCGTTTTTTGAAGCCCAGAATGTTCAAGGCGTTCTGGATGAATGGGCAGTTAGTGTAGGTATTCCAGACCAGGCCGGTGAGGTAGTTTTCGATCATGATCATGGAACAGCCTTTGTCGATGCCGTAGAGAGCCTGGCTGTACCAGGGCGGGTTGACAGAAGTGTTGTAGGCATCGTAGAAGCCATACTTACCCCAGGTTTTGGGATGTTTGCGATAGAGGTATTCAGCCATCTCCAGCGCAAGTTCGGGATTATAAGGCAGGCAGGATAGCGCGCTGTAGATGGATACCGTTCCATTGGGTTTCGGCTTGCGCATGCAGGGCGTGGCCCCGGAAACATCGTAGCCCCAGGGACTATCCCCGGCGCTGGCACCCCAACTTCTTTCGTGATAGGTTTCGAACTCACCGGAATGTTCGATGCAGAAGCTGCGGTTGGCGAGGGCAGCCAGGCGGGTATTCCCAAACCAGTCCACACCATCGGGATCAAGATACTTGGCTGTATCCAGCCAGGCTTCGCTGAACTGGTAGGCGAACAGGGCGCCGCCGGGGTTGACGATGATCTCCTGCCCGTCAAACATCCCGATATCGCGCGAGAAGCCGTGATAGAGCGCAATGGCCAGGTACGGCTTGACATTCGCTGCAACTTGCAGGTACATCATCTTTTGTTCAGCAGCCATATCCCACTGGGAAATGAAGCCGGGATCTCCATGAACGTAATCGCCGCCTTTGTCGGGGTTGTAGGCCATGCGGAAGAGGGTCCTGCCATCCCTTTCGAAGATAATGAAGTCCCAATCCACCCGCGCCAGCAATTGCTCCGCCATTTGCCGGATTTCGTCATCATGGAAGTACGCTTCCACCGTGATCACGCCATTCAGGCAAAGCGCCGTATCGATCGTCGAATACTCGCACTTTCCAAATCTTTCGCCGTTTTCCATGTGCATGTAATGTGAAAAAAAGCCGCGATGATGGCTTGCATGGTGGCAAAGAGTGTGCAGGGTTTTCCGGGTTATTTCAAGCGCATCCCGGCGACTCAAATAACCCCGCTCGACAGCCATGATCCATGCGGTGAGGCCAAATCCCACCGAAGCGATGGAGGCCACCTTCGGCTTCTTAATGGAATCGACCGTCAAGCCAAATCCCCTGCTGCCCGGATCCAGATTTGTAAAGTCACGGAAGAACTCGAAGGATCCTTTCAACTCTTGATGCAAAAGTGCCAATGTATCCATACCGTTTCAATCATTCCCCTGCTGGCACGCTGCGATTCCTGGTGGATGATTCCCGCTGGATCAACCGGGTTGGGATTCGATGGGATTGAAAGGGAAGTTCATTCTCCAGGAAATCGATCAACTGGGTTGCTGCTGATGAACCCCATGCAAACCGCGATGCCCCGATGGTTGACAGGCTGGGCTGCATATACTGGGCAATCTGGATGTCATCGAACCCCACGATCGCAATATCGTCCGGGGCCTTCAAGCCTTTCTCCCTCATCGCCTTGATAAATCCGATTGCCATTTGATCGTTGGCGCAAAAAACGGCTTCCGGCAGATCATCGGTATCAATGATCATTCTGGCAATATCATAACCGGATTCTTCGGTGAAGTTCCCGTTGTAACACTGCACGGTTACATTATTCTTATCCGCCTCACCCAGGAATGCTTTCATCCTTTCCATATTATCGAATGAATCCAGGGCACCGGAAATAAAGAAGATCTTACGCGCCCCCTGACCATACAAATGATAAAAAGCCTCTCTGGTTCCCAACTGGTTATCGATCAGCAAGGGGAACAGATACTCTGCTTCCAAATACCGGTCAAGGACAACTATTGGGAAATTTTTCGAAGCAAGCTTGATGATGGTATTGCTTTGTACTTTCGAATCAAAAACGATCGCACCATCCACTTGCCGGTGTGTCAGGATTCGTCGTTTCGTATGGCTTTCGGGGCATACGATCAACTCGTAATCGGTTTTAAGGACTGCATCATGGATGCCTTCAAGGATTTCCTCATAGAATGAGCCACCAAACCGGGTGATAAAGACTCCCAGCGTGCGAGTCTTTCGTTTCTTCAAGTTCCTGGCAAAGGCATTGGGATGGTAGTTCAGTTCCTCCGCTGCCAATAGCACACGCTTACGTGTAGCCTCGCTGATGGTGCCGGTGCCGTTCAGGGCATAAGATGCGGATGTGATGCTGACTCTGGCATGCCGGGCCACATCTTTGATCGTTGTCATGCACTCTTCCTATTCGGTTTTTGCTATCTGTAAACGGTTTAACCCCTTCAGGATATTATCATTTTCCATCATGGTTCGATACACCAGGTCATTGTTATAATTTGCCAGCATCAGCAACGTAACCCCTTTATCGATCCCGATTACATCGGATGCATACCATTCTTCGCTCAGGTTGTATGCATCCTTGAATCCATATTTTCCTTTTAACTTCTCGATCGAATGGTAATTCAGCATGGCCTGTTGCGCCTGTTCAGGAAGGAAAACAATCGAGGCGATGGCCCCATAGGGCGGGACGGTATCATCGACAACATGCTGCCGGTTATCATACCCGGAGGGGGGCGCGCCGTACAAACCGTTATAGCCATCCGGGCCATCGCAGGCGGAAAGGCCCCAGGCGAGGGGACCGATCGTATCGAGCTTGTTATCATTCACCACAGCAAAATTGTAATGCGCCAGGGCCGCCTCTACTGAATTGTCGAACCAGTTAACTCCATCCCGGTCATAGTAGCCTCTGAAATCAATCCAGGCATGGCTGAATTGATAGGTAAAGATCGAACCGAACCACGAGTGGATGAACGGTTCGCCATCCCGGAACTTGGCATAGTGCCTGGTGAAGGCATAGTAAGTGGATGCCTCGATCGGATGCGTATCCGAACCAGCCGCCAGGATATACATCATCAACTGCTCGGCATAGAAATCCCAATGGCCTGCAAACCCTTCTTCCGGCCGGTAGGCCATATAGAACATGTCCCGCGTTTCATCCACGAACCATGGCCAGTTGACATCATCATAAAGTTGCTGTGCTTTCTCCTGTATCTCTCCGCCGAAATACTGTCCTGCGGAAAGAACTCCCATCATCAGGATGGATGTATCGATATTGGACACTTCACTAGTCCAGGCTCTTTTCCCCGTACTGATATTGACAAAATGGAAAAAGAAACCTTCCACCCGGTCCATGGCCATCAGGGTATCCAGCGTTCCATTCGCCCGCTCGTAGGCTTCCTGGTGCGTGATATATCCCTTCTCAACGCCCACCAGGTAAGCGGTCAAGCCAAAGCCAACGGAGGCAATACTGGCAATCCCTTCCGATCCCGGGTAGCGGTCACGGATCAAACCATAACCGGGGCTACCGGTATCCGTGTTGGCCTGTTCCCAGAAGAAGTCAAAGGAACCCTTCATCTCATATTCGATAACATCCTCGATGGTAACGGGGATGGGCGTTTGTGTGGCCGTTACAGTTTCAATGGGGATCGACGTTTCAGAAGCAACCTCGCTACCAACTGGCGCCTGTGTCTCAACTTCAGTGGTCTCGGTTGGAACACAACTGGAAATCACCAACAATGCGATCAGGATCAAGCCTATCTGTCTATTCACCGGTAATACCCGTCCTTTCAATCGATTCGACAAACCATTTTTGAAATACAAAGTACAAAAGCAACAACGGTAGAATGTTAAGGAACGTACCGCTCAGTTTTACCGCCTCATTCAATCGGTCAAAGATATTCACGGTTCCGGGCGGATACAAATTCTCGTAAGCCTGAACGAACTTGGATAATTGCATGGGCAGGGTTTGAATGCCGCCTTCCAGAAAAATGACGGTCAGGTAGGTTTCATTCCAATACCAGACGGTCGAGAAAATGATCGAAATGATAAAGGCGGGGATGGCGGTCGGTAATGCGATCCGGACAAAGATTTGCATGTTTGTAGCTCCATCCAGGCGGGCTGCCTCCTCCAACACCTTGGGTAAAGACATAAAGGTCTGGTAAAAAATCAGGATGAAGATGGCGCTTTTGAACCCCTGCCCCACCAGGGCCGGCAAGATCAGGGACCAGATGTTGCCGAGCAAGCCATAATTGCGATATGTCAGCATCTGGGGTATCACGGTGTTCTGCGCCGGGATGATGAAGGTGGCGAGGATGAGAATGAATAAAATATTCTTGCCCCAAAATTTAAAGCGCGCCAGCCCGTACCCAACCAGGGAGCAGACAACCGCCTGGATTAACGAGGGGATAAGGCTGATGAGCACGGATGACAGCAGAGTATTTGGATAATCCAGAACCCGGAATGCCTTTTCGTAGTTGCCCGCATAGAATTCGCTCGGAACCCACTGTACCATCGGATTCAATAAGTCAGATGGGCTTTTCATGCTGGTGATGAACATGAAAAGCAAGGGATAAAGATACACAAAGCCTATGGCGATTAACAACAGGTAGAGGGCGATCTTGAAAACCAGCCCATAATCGGTGCGATTGCCGAAGAGGAAGCTTTTAAGATGCTCTTGATAGAATCTTTCCATGGGTTGCCACAATCTCTAGTCGAATTTCTTCTGGGAACGAGGGTTCAGCCCCAGATAAACAATTCCCAGCAGCAAGACCAGCACAAAGAAATACAAAAACGACATGGCGCTGGAATAACCGATGCCTCCCTGCACGGCATAGGTCTGGCTATAGATGTACTTGATGACCTCGTTTTCCGAAAAATGGGATAGCGTGATGATGGTGTAAATCGCGTTGATTAGCGTAGTAGTGGACAGGGATGGCAGGGTGATCTTCCAGAACGATTCCCAGGCAGAAGCGCCGTCGATGGCGGCTGCTTCATACACGCTTTTATCGATCTTCTGCAGGCTGGAGAGGTAGATTAGGATCTGAACACCGGAAAACCACAGGATCAAGATGAAAGATGTGAGTAAGTATTCAACCGGGTTACGTAAATAGCGAGGCAGTTGGGTCAGGAATTCAGCGATGACAGCCGAATTTGCAATCCCCGGAACCGAGGTGGCCCCTTGCGATGTGAGCTCCTGAATGACCGGGCCGCTGGTGATGACCACCGGCAGGAAGAAAATTGTCCTGAAGATGCCCTTGAATCGGAATTTCAAGTTCAGGAACATGGCGATGATCATGGAAAAGATCAACACGATCGGCACAGAAACCAGGGTCTTGATGACATAAGTGATCAGTAGTTCGACAAAAGTCGGGTCGGTAAACAACGCTCTTGAGTAATTTGCCCATCTTACAGGGTCGAGGGTTATACCCGTGGCTGTTACAGTGACCTGGTTAATGCTGTAGAAAAAGGTTTCAACCAGGGGCGCCAAGGTAAAGATGCTAAAGCCGATAATCCAAATCATAACAAAGGAATAGCCGTACAGGGCCTCCCGGGTGCCATGTTTGATTTCCTTATTGCGGAGGGCTTTGAAAAAATTCACGGAACCACCTCCCTGATGACAGCATCTTTTGCATTGACCGAGATAACACCGGCAGAGAACGGCCTATTGGTGTAATTGACAATGATTTGTTTTCCGTTGGCGTAGGTTGTGGCCACCACACCTTCTACAATAACCTTCCGGGCGATGATCGCCTGCCCTTCAACCGGACCCAGAAGGTTGTCCAGCCACTTGTAAGTTCTTTCGATCTCATCTCCCCACTGGGCGTAGGAAGAGGTATAGATCCAGTTTGACCGGGTGTTCAGGATTTTGGCAGTCACATCATAAGTAAGAAAATAGGATGGATAAACGCCAAAATCAACATGCCGCAATAATTCATCGGTGATGTTAGATGAGAAATTCAACGCCGTGCCATATACCGGAACATATCCCGAGAGGACAATCTGCAGAAATGGCACTACATCGGTGGTATACACATAACCATTGTTGGTCAGGGGAATATCATAATATGCATTCACGTAACCGAACATGTAATCATTTGGCAGATAGAATGATGTGATGCCATCATCTTCAGCCAGCATTTGTTGATAGCTGATGATCGCATTTTCCCTGTTCAACACATTCTTGCTCTTGAAATCGCTAAACAGCATCGAACCAATCCCATCCAACGCCAAGCCTGCGTTGAGCTCGCTGAAAACATCTTCACTGAGGGCAGAATAACGCTCACTGACCGCGTCAAAATTGAAATAATAGTTTTCTTCATTACGGTTGTTGTAGCCCGTCAAGTTGAAATTGGTGATCGACATTGCCAGGTCATAGCGAGGAGAATACCCTTTTTCCCCCATCAACGCCGCTTGTGGATCCAGGTACAGGTAGAAATTACCGCCGCTTGCAACAATGCTATCCGCCAAGGATGCAAGTTGATGGACAGTACCCAAACCACTATCCAACTTCAATGACTTGGGAGGCATACTGGAAGCACCCAGGGGCTGCCAGCCGTAGTAAATGACTTCGGGGTCCTTCACATCTAGGTTTTCAAGAATACCGGCCATCTGGTCAACGGTGGTCATCGGGATCAAACGCTGCCAGATCAGAACTTTTTCCTTTTCCCCGCCTAGGAACTCCAGGCGGATGCCAATATCGCCATCTTCGTCGGCACTCCTTTGGAGGATCCCCTTATCCACCAGATACTTTTGGTAGCTTTTCGCCATGCCCACATAATCGCTGTCATCTCCGGTCAGAAAGCGATAATGGATCTTCACATCATAGGCATTGGTGGAAGGTTGCAATGTGATCACACCCGCCCCGGAGCGATTGGTAGCCTGAAAATAACTTTCGTTGTATATGAACGCATTGAAGAGGAAATTAAACCTCGTGATGACGCCAGCTGGGTGCATCTGAACCTGGGCATACGAAGCGCCTTCTTCGATAACGGATATATAGGCATTCTGTTTGTGCCCATGCACCATGCCAATGACAGGTATGGAAAAGTTATATGGACGGTTAACCATAGGGTTATAAGGTATCGAGGCCAGCATACCCAGATCGGAACCATAATACCTGGCATATAGGATATTCGTTGCCTTCGTTGTCGCGCCAAAACGGACCAGGCTTCCACATCCATCCGGGATGAACATGTACCCGGGCACAGAATCTTCCTTGGTCGCGGCAAAAAAAGGATAAACATACAGCAGGCCGAGTTTAAAATCCGGATCCTCTTCCTTGATCGATTCGAACGGCACCTCGACCCTGACGCCATCCGGCTCCAATGTAACCATGACAACCAGCGATATCGATGGATCGATGAATTTCACCGAGGCCTGGAAACCATCCTCTGTCAGGTTGACATTGAGTGTATTTTCCGAGTTGGTGATGGAGAGACGTTCACTGATTGCCTTTTGGTCGAGATAATCGATGCTGATGCCGCTGCGGGCAAAGGCCGTCCAGGTCTTATTCAATTTATCATCTTTGGTTACTTCATCCAGGTTGGAACTCCAAATATAGCCGCTGCGCTTATCCAGAACCTTGAAAGCGATCGTGGATTGATCCACATACAATTGAAAATTGTCATTCTCCGCTACAAGTTCGAAATAATCGGGTATTTCCTGATGGTTTCGCCAATCCACATCCCCGATCTCCGGTTGGGCCGCCAGCACGGAAGGTTCCCCACCCCCAAATGCCAGGGCATCCAGCGGCCTGGCACTCGAACCCAGCAGAAAACCAACCAGGATCAAACCCTGAAATAGGCGGTATATTCTAACCACGCAACCTTACCTCCTGAAGGATCGCCGAGACGAAGTCGAACAACTGGTTGAACAGAACATAGAGGATGTAGCCTGTCAAAACGAACAACGCCATCGTGAACAAGGTTGTCAGGATATTCTTGATCGTTTCAGAAACCGAATAATTGTGGATCTCCTTGACCATGAGGAAGAGGATAAGCCCCACCCAGAACCACATGATATCGAGAGAGAAGTTGTAAATGAAAATCTCATTGAGCGTTAGAATATTCGAAATCAAGGCAATCGGCAAAGCAAACAGCACATAGGGGAATAAGCTATAAGCACTGCCAATGATCACGTCGCGGACGCGGCCTTCACCATCGCTGATCGTGGAAACAAGGTAGTTGGCGGCATTCCACAAGAGAATTAATAGGATCGCGATAACCACCTCGTTTTCCACCCGAATATAAGCTGGGGAGGGATACTTGCTGAAAGTAAAGCCTGTGCAATAGAGCGATAAAACCCGGATCACAACGACCAGTGCATACAACAAGGCCGCAAATCCCAGGCTACCGCGCAAGTTCTTCTTGATGTAGTAAAAACTGTCAGCAGGTTGCTTGATGAACCGGAACATGAAAACAAAATCATCAACCAGTTTATATTGCAGGAGGTTCTTGAACCAAGTCCGGATGGGATTCGACCATCGATACCGTTTATCCAACCGCTTGGCCACCACCTGGAGTAGCCACAAACCCGTCAAACACACCAAGGCTGTACCGAGATACTGCTGAAGAGCCAAATTTCTTAATTCCCAGAAAGCCTGCGAATATCCGTAAGGATTTTCTGCATATTTATAGGCGGCCAGTGCGTTGGAATAATCTCTCTCCTTGAAGTAAGCATCCGCGATCGCCTGGTAGGACCAGATAAATGAACCGTTGTAGTTGACCACCTCTTCAAAGTAAGGTTTGGCTTCGCTGTAAAACCCATCCATGTACAAACGGACACCATCGTGCACGAGCCTGGCAAAAGCTGTTGTCTGATATACAACCAGAACATTCTTATCCTTGTCCAGTACATAGATGTAATCCTCATAACGGTCGATACCGGTAGGATTGACCAGGGTACCCAGCCGCTGATCACCTGTATCCTGCGCACCGAAAACGAACAGGAGGGCTCCGTTAACATCGTACTCATAAATCTGTCCATTGCCATCAACTGTTATCATCAAACCATTATCACTGACATTGATATCCCGGAAGGATGTTGATCCGAAAGTGCCAGAGAAGATGTTCTTTCCAGAAATCGTAAAGGTACTGATACTCTCCCATCTTGATGTACCGGCAGTGACAGTGTACACCAGCGATTGACGATCAATTGCTATATTGGAGGGGGAAGCAGCCTGATTCTTGATAAATTGCGCCAATTGTTCCTTGGTCAGAAATAGCCTCTGCAAGATCATCTTGAGGGACATCTTGGCAGTGTTTGCACCGAAATAGCCGACGAAGTTCCCGTTGGTGTTCATCATGACGATGCCATTTGCAGAGCCTTCACTGATGATGTATAGATTCTGGCGGGCATCCACGGCAATCTTGCGGGGTAGGAATTCCTTATCCTGTCCGAACAAAGGCTCAACGGGACGCCCAAATTGATTGATGAGATTCCCGTTCCGATCCAGGATAACGATGGAATCCTGCTTGCCATCGGCGATATACATGGTGCCGTCGTCATCCACGAACAAACCGGTCGGACCTTTCAAAATCCCTTCACCATATGACGCAACAATATCGAAATCCTGAAGTTCTAAAATCCGACCGTTACCGGTGTCGGCAATGAAAATAGAACCGTCCGATGTGACGAACAAATCTTCTGCTGCAGAGATGGGTAAATCGATCTCGGTCAAGGGAGTATACGCGTCTTGTGTCCTGATAAGGCCCCCTCCCGGACCCCAAGCCCAAGTCGTGTAGGGAGTCTCGGCGTTGACACTGGTGCTCGTGAACATCAATATGAACGCAATTGGGAGGAGCCAAAGAATCTTTTTCATTTGAGACCCGAATGTGACATGGTGCTCATCACCTGGCTTTGCAGCAATACAAAGATGATCAGGTTGGGCAAGAACATGATCAACGAAGCGGCGGCCGCCATTCCCTGACCGGCAACGGTATTGGCTCCACCCGTAGTGGAAGTCAGGGTACTGAGATAGAAGGCAAAGGTTTTCAGGTTTTCGCTATTGATATACATGGTTGAAATATCGGCATTATTCCACGTGGCCTGAAAAGTCAAAATGGCAATCGTGGCAATGGCTGGCCTGATCATTGGAAGGATGATCCGCCAGTAGATCATCAAGTCCGAGGCGCCATCAATCTGGGCAGCTTCGATGACTTCATCAGGAATCCCGTCAATGAACTGCTTGATCAAAAACAGACCCACCGGCATTGCCAGGCCGGGCAGGATGTGAACCAGAAAGGTGTCCATCAGGTTCACTTTCTCAATGATCAGGAAGCGCGGGATGGTTACTGCAATCGGCACAAACATCAAAGCCACGGTATTGATGGCAAACAATGCCTTTTTAAGCCCGAAACGCTTTTTGGATAGGGCATAGGCAGCCGTGGTGGAAACGATGATAGATGCAAGAACCGTCACCGCCGTGATCAGGATACTGTTGAATAAATAGCGGCTTACCGGAATGCCGGAAGTCGACATTTTCGAGAATAAATCGGTGAAATTCTTGAAAGTTGGATTGACGACAAAGAAGCGCGGCGGGTAAGCAAACAACTCATCCGGGGGTTTGAACGCATGGGAAATGATAAAGATGATCGGTAAAACCATAAAAACGATCAAAGGGAACAGGACGATGTAAAACTTGATCTGGCTGACATGGAAACCTTTCGGATTGATGCGGCTGTTCCGAAAACCTGTATACCGTCTTAGGAATGACTGTTTGATGGCCGCTTTCATGGTTCCCCCTACCCTTCACTACCGAATAATTTGTTTGCCAGACGGGTAAAGAGAAGCACCATCAGCAGCAAGACAACCGAAACGGCAGCAGCATAACCCATCTCATAACGCAAGAAGCCAAAGTCTTCAATGTGATTGACAATTAATTGACCGGCATATTGAGGCGTGGGATTGCTGCCCGATAATGTTACACCGATCGCACCGGCCTGGAATGTGGAAACGATGGCCATCACCGCCCCGAACAACATCTGGGGCTTCATGGACGGGATCGTAATGTAAATGATTTCCTGGATACGGTTGCTGATCCCATCCAGGCTGCCGGCTTCATAAAGTTCGGGGTTTATCTCCAGAATACCGGCCAGCATGGCCAGGAATCCAACACCCATGCTGCTCCAAAGTGTGACAATGATCATTATGGTCATGAGATACTGTGGCGATTGAAGCCATTGTATCGGCTCACGGATGATACTCATATTCATCAGCAGACTATTCAAGTAGCCATTCTGATCACCACTGAAGAACGTGAGCCAGACCACCGACATGGCGACTCCGGTGGTCATGGAAGGAGAATAGAGGATTAGCGCAAGGATCGTACGGGATACCCTCGGTAGTTGCGCCAATACCCAGGCGAGCACAAACGACAACAAATATCCACCCGGCCCCACGATGACAGAGAATTTTATGGTATTGGGCAACACATATTTCATGAAAACATCATCTTGCGTGAGCAGGACAATATAGTTCCGTAAGCCATTGAACTTGGGAACCTGGATGGTATCAAAGAAGGTGAAGGATAAAAAGAAAGCCACGAGAACAGGGACCACGATGAAAACGATGAACATCAACGCATACATCGATAGAAACGCATATGCGCTGCCTTCTTTCCCTAACCATTTTTTAAATCTGATTTTCGGTGCATTCATCGTGCTAATCATCGCTCTCCATCCACATCTGGACAGTCTCTATGGTGGGGATCTTGAACTCCTTTACCTTTACACCGTTCTCAAGATAGCCAAACTCCTCCATCTTCCTGGCGATCTCACGATTGATAATGAGGACTGCGTTATCGATGGCAACACGGGGATTCACTCCGTTGAACACGATCTTGTTCCAGGCATTGCTCAATTCCCTTTCCTGCATGTAGCTTCCGGGCAGTTTCACCGGTTCCTGCAACCAATGCCATTGCTCCAAGATCACGGCCTTGTGCTCTTCCGGTATCGGCAGGTATTGGAAAGCCTCCAGGTTGGCAGAACTCCAAAGATACTCCAAACCATAGTTCAAAATCAATTGTTCCTGAAAGTCGATCTGCGTTTCCGTGGACATCCACCACTTCATAAACTCCCAAGATTCATTCGGTCGATCGGTTTCTGCGAACATGATACATGCCTGGGCAGAGCCGGTGGTATGTCGGTTCTGGGTTCCATCCGCCAATACGGTAGCCGGGTACAAGTCAATCCCCCAGAACCCCTTGATTTCCGGGGCGGCGGTAAGCAATTTGATGTAATCGGTAAAGTTCGATACACCGAGCGGTAAACTCCCGCGGCGGAAACTATCGTAGAAACTCGAGGTGGTCAGCGGCATCCCGTATAGAGTAAAACTATCTGCCATGAATTTAATAGCAACGATGGATTCGTCACTGCCCAAACCAGTTGAAAAGCCATCGGAACTGTACAATTGCGCGCCTTGATTGAATAAATATGGTGCGGTGAATATGTAGTTCTTGAAACCACTACCGCTTGAGAACGGTGTGTTGAAATTCATCCCGTACCGTTGCAGTGCAGGCAATATCTCGATCACTTCGTCCCAGGTATGCGGAACCTGCAAACCCAACGCGTCCAAAATATCCTGCCGGTAATAGGTAACCCAGAAATCCTGCGTTTCAGGGATTGCATAGACGGAATCATTGACAATGTAACTCAACAACGCGCCGGGGGAATAAATCCGAATATAAGAATCAAAATCATCGAATGAGCGTAAATCCTTTAATGCATTACGGATGGCCAATTCATAAGGTACATTCGTGCTGACACCCAGGGCTACATCCGGTTGGATTCCAGCCGCATTGGCGAGCACCAGTTTAGACTCATTCGGCATGATGGAGAACTTGACTCTTATTCCCGTTTCTTTTGTAAATGTTGAATCCGTAATATATTGCAGCAGATCAACATACTGGCGGGGACGATTGACCCACACCTCGATCTCATCTTCTTCAGCGCCGATGGATTGATAGGGATCCGGTTTAAATGAATGAAAAAAACGTTTGATACCATCCTCAAAGGAGGTAAAGAACGGAACATCGAACGGCTGGGGCGGCGTATCGGGTGAATGGATATAGATCTTATCCAACGCCAGTGGTTGACTTTGCAACGAGGTTAGGATACTACCGAGCAACTGGGCGGCTGAACCGGTGCCTTCTGAAAAACGGTTCATCAGAACCGGTATCTTATCGGGGTCCTGGGCCAGGAACATCATGTTGTCGATGGCCATTTGATAAGACAGGGTCTCCTGTGAACCACCGCTTTGGTTGTATGACTCCAGAACGCTTTGATCCACGCGTAGATCATCGGCAATGGCAATCAATCGTTCCTGGATATCAGGAATGTAATCAGAGATAACCCATTCCTTGTATGGATCAACCTGGTTTCCGGTCAATTGCTTTATTTCCAGGGATAGATCGGTGATATCGATCAGCACTTTCTTGATTTTTTCAATTGCTGAGTAATATGGAGAACTGGTTGCTTCAATTCCTAATACATTAACCCCTTTTTTCAGATAAAGCTTATATGGCTCATCACCACCTAAAGTCATGTTTGACCAATGGGTGGAGTAATTGAAAGGAACTTCGTTCAACTGCTCGAATAAAACAACGCCATTGATGGTAATCCTGCGGAAAACAGTGAAGTTATTCTTGAAGTTCTGGATGGAGCGAAGGGTGATGCAGTACATCCCGTCTTCCGGCACGGTAAACTCATAATAGACCGCGCTTCCGCTATTGTCCCAGTTCTCACCACCCATTGTGTTCAACAACAGCCTGTATGTATCGTAAGGGGTCACTTCCAGGCTGCGATTATTGACAGGACGGATCGAGGTGTCATTTTTATAGGTTGGATGTTCCGCTTCGATTTCGATCGAAAACCCGGATGCATCAGGAGCCTGGTTTTCCTGCAAGTATTGTTTGTAATCGGGATAATTCGAAAATAATTCTATATAAATACTGCCTAGCAATAGGGCTTCTTTCGTCAAATTGAACTCAAAAGAATGCTCGCCCTTGGCCAGATTCAACTGCAAAGGATATTGTTGGCTGAAGCTTGCGTCCCTTAATGGAATATTGGCCCAACGGATCAATCTCTCCTGGCGAATTAGTGTTTCATTGCCATACCTGTCCAATGGGAAGGCTTCAGTGCTATTCTGATAATAGATTGGGAAAACAATGCGTTGTGCATCAACCGAAGCGTTTTCCCCATCCATCAATAGGTAACCCTCGGGCGGGACGAGGAGCGATCCCCCAACGGAAGCCGAATCGAAGGATAGAATGTAATAGCCATCCTCTTCGATCAAAACAGAAAAACTGACACTTTCACCCGCCTGAAGGAATACGCTTGGTTTATCGTACAGGTTGGCAATCTCATGATCAGAAATGGGCAACCCGAATATATCGGCGCGGATCTCTATGACCGTACTACTGGTAGAATCCCCAGCCGGAACATCAAATTGAGAGATAGCCGGGGATTTGAAATCTTCGATAGGAGCTGCGGCCGTTGGAAACGGCACCACCATCATCAAGATCAGAAGAGTACCTAAGATCTTGGTTAGCCAATTTAACTTCATAGTGAATCCAGGTCAAATCTGGTAATTAAGAGAATAAGGGCGTTGTATCATCACAACGCCCTTATTTTATTCTAGAACTACGGATTCAATTCAGCCTTTGCATCATCCAGAATTTGATTAGCAAAGGTTTCCAACTGTGCGGAATAATCCTCGTACTTGTAACGACCATCGTTGGCGAAGTTGAACATGAACCACATGTTCACATCCTTATCCTCACCGATGTCGATACCTGGCTTGCCTTCCCAGCGGGCATTGATATAGCCCGGGATAACCTTTGCCAGGGATTCAAGTAAGCTGTTGTCCAGGTTCGCCAAGGCAGCATTGATGCCTGGCTTATCAACATAAGCCTTGTACTGTTCTAAGGCCGCAGGATCCGTTGAAAGTGGCATCTTGGGCGCAGAACCTGCAGCGGTTGCTAATTCCGCCTCCACAGCCCAAGCCTGGGATGAGAAGGACATCCACTTGGCAAAATTGTAGGCTTCCTGTAGATTGGCCGCTGTGCTGGAGACACCCATCATGTCAAAGACCAAAGCCTGGTTCCCGCCGGGGATACCGACAAAGTCCCAGTTAAAGGTGGCATTGGTCAACCAGCCGGGAACATTCCAGGATGCATCCCAGCGCACACCAACTTCCTGGTTCAAGAAAGCATCCCAGATACCGGTGGCACCGGATATGAAGTTCGCCTTCTGCTCATCGGTCAAACCCTGCCAGGTTAATGGTTTGATCTCGCCGGTCTTGGCAACTGCGGCTTTGAATGCGGCGGAGTTGTAATTCATATGGGTTCCATCGAAGCTGAACCATTTCAAATTCGGATCCTGCGTATTGGCATACCAGCCCATAACGAACTCTTGTTCATCCAGGCCAAGGACACCGTTGGCGGGATCGTTCAACTCTTCTGCAACGGCGAAGAAATCATCGACTGAAATTCCATAGGCCGGTGCATCCAGGTTGGCAGCTTCATACAGATCCTGATTTACCCAGTATCCCATGATGAACATGGCAGAAGGCATGCCGTAAACTACACCGGAGTATGTAAATGCATCCTTCAAAGCTTGGGGAACATTTGCCCAATCCGCATCCGTACTGGTGGGTTCGGTCAGGTCAGCTAACCAACCATTCTTGACGTACAGGGGAACATTGTTCGCCGCGAAGACATCCGGCAATTCGCCCTTGGCAGCGTATGCAGTTAGGTTTGCTTCCCAACCGCCTTCAGCGGACATATCCACGATCTCAATCGTGACGTGCGGATACAGTTCGGTGTAAGCTGCGATCAGTTGTCGCTGGATGTTGTTTTCTTCTTCCGTTCCCAGGTTCCAGTTCGCATACCGCAGCGTAATGGGTTCCGGGGCCGGCTCTTCGGTGGGTTCTGCTGTCGGCTCATCGGTGACTTCCGGTTCCGGCGTTGGTTCAGGTTCTTCGGTAGGTTTCGGGCCGCACCCGACAAGGCTTGCGACCAAAATGGATGCGATCACAAATGTGATCAATAGCGCGTGCTTTTTCATTTTTTTCTCCTCTTGATTTTCTAGTGATTTGTTTTGGAAAACCTGGTTATTTCATCGTTCAATTCAGCCGATACGTACCTCCTTTCCTGCTGTAAGCAGTGGTAACGAATTCATTTTCTTCAGGCTATCCCATGATGATTTCGACTGTATGAGCCTGTCCATCATTAAACACCGGAACGATCCTGCCCTCAAGGGTTTCACCGTCAACCGTGACCGATCGAACCCCTCTACTGACATTTCCGGGATTTTTTACATCGATTTCATATATCGCATTGCGGAACTTGCGGGTTACCTTGTAGCCGGTCCAATCGGATGGAATGGATGGGTCAACCAGCAAACCATCCTCCTGCGGCCTGATCCCCAGGATCCAATGCGTGGCCATCCGGTGCAGCCATTGCGAAGACCCGGTGTACCAGGTCCATCCACCGCGGCCATAATATTCGGAAAGCGGGCCGTCGATATTGCCGGGCGTGACATAGGGTTCGGCTTTATAGGTATCGATATCCGCACTTCTATTGGGCGGGCATATTCTCCGATAAGCCTCATAGGCCAAAACCGGCTGGTTGGCAACCGTATACGCCCAAACTGACCAGGTGGCGGCATGGGTGTAGACTCCGCCATTTTCACGCAGCCCCGGCGCATAGCGGGTGACGTAGCCGACATCCGGGCGGGGCCGGGTAAAAGCCGGATAATTCAGCAGCGTGCCGTAATCCTTCAACAGGTATTCCGTAACGGAATCCATCGCCGCACTGGCGCGCTCATCATCCGCCACACCGCTGATGACGGCCCAGTTGTTCGGCATCAGGAAGATTTTGCCTTCATCGTTGTTCTTCGAGCCGAGCAGCAGCCCCTCGTCAGTCGTTGCCTGCAAATACCACTCGCCATCCCAGCCGTAGCGGTTCAAGGCTTCTTTGAGACACTCGCGGACGATTCGACATTTTTCTGCGAAGCCGTCATCCCCGCGCTGACGCGCCACCGGGATGAAATTGCCGAGGATCATGTATAGAAACTCGCCCACCCAAAAACTCTCGCCCTTGAGCAGCGTCCCGACCGCGCTCAGGCCGTCGTTCCAATCGTGGTCGCCCATCAGGGGGACGCCCCGCGGCGAAAACCGCGAGAAGGAACGCTCGATGGCCCGTTTGCAGTGGTCATAGAGTGTTTCGGAAGGGCCATTCAGGTATGCGATCATTTCATCCAGGATGCTGAAATCGTTTGTTTCTTTCAGGTATGAATCCAGGATGAATGGCAACCACAACAAGTCATCCGAGCAATTGGTGCGCGGGCCTCCTCCCCGGATGGAGAACCACCAGTGGAATACATCGCCCTCGATGAACTGGTGGGCGGCATGCAACAACAATTGCTGCTTGGTATAATCCGGCTCGCTGACCAGGAAGATCTGGCTATCTTGCAACTGGTCGCGGAAGCCGATCCCGGCCGAGACCTGGTAGAAGGCGGATTTTCCCCACAGCCGGCAGGAAATGGATTGGTACTTGAGCCAGTAGTTGGTCATGAAGTTCAACGCTTCGTCGGGGGTTTGCACTTTTTCGCTGTCGATGAAACGCGACCAGAAATCCCGGACTTCCCGCAAGGCCTGCTCACTTTTCTCGACCGTTGTATAGCGGTCAACCAACCCGGCAACATCTTCCCGGCCATCTTCAGCAGCACCGAGCGTAAAAACCAGCACTTTCGATTCACTGGGGCGCAGGGTCACCGCCACCTGCAAGGCCGCAATTGCATCGGTGAACCTGCCAGACCTGCCCGCCAGGCGGGTATCGAGCATCGCCTGCGGCCTGTCATCGTTACGGTACATGCCGATGAAGGTTTCCTTATCGCAGTCAAAGGATTTAATAGGCTCGCTGGCAGCCATGAAAGCCGTGTAAGGCCAATCGATGTTATTGTGGCGGCCCTTGTCATCCGGGAAACCCCACAGGCACTTGCGGGCGGTCACCATCTTCCCGGCAACATCTGCGGATGTTTCGATGAACAACTTATGGAACTCGCGGTGCTCATCCGGCGCAAACCCCAATAACCACTCTGCATACGAAGTAATATCCAGTTCGCGCACTTCGTCACTTACGTTTGTCAGTTTCAACTGGAATATCTCGACAGGATCATTCGGCGAGATAAATACGGTCATCTCACTGGCTATATCCTCGACCTGCTGGTTGAACCTGGAATAGCCGATCCCATGCGTGACGGAAAAGGATTGGTACGGGTGCATGACAGGTTTATATGTAGCAGACCAGTAAACATTCCTTTTAACATCGCGGATATAGAAATACTTGCCCCAGTTATCCTTGACCAGATCCTGGAACGAGCGCGTGATACGGTTTTGACCGGCATTCCCCCGCCAACTGTAGCCAGACCCGGTTTGGGATACCATCATTCCATAATCGCCGTTGCTGATGATGTTCCCCCAGGGTCTGGGCGTGATCGGAGTCGTTATAACGTATTCTTTACCATCTTCCGAAAAATAGCCGTAGGCGTTTTCAAATTTCTTGTTCATCATATCATCCGAGAATGTTGGTTGGTGCAAGAAATTACGCTTTTCCTTTTCTTTAGCATCCATTACGAATTAAATTGCGAAGTGAAACGTTTCACTTACTACTGAAAATAAAAAACGAAGAATCGCTTTTTGGGGAAATTTGCATTCGATATAAGAATTAACCAAAAATTATCATACCTTCCAATATTTGTCAAGGAAAATCGAGCTACCGGGGCTTTTTTTCCTGTTCAACCGGCAACCAGACCGTAAACTTCGCTCCCCCGCCGGATATATTCTCCACTTCGATCAAGCCTCCGTGGCGGTTCACAATGCTCTTGACGATGGCCAGGCCCAACCCCGAACCCTGCGCGCCGGAAGCTTGGGCAGCCTTGCCGCGATAGAAACGATCGAAGAGATGAGGAAGATCCTCTTCATCGATCCCCGGACCATTATCCTGGACGCTGAAACCCACTCTTGAATTCGTACCATTCCCGGATGCAAATGTTGCAACCACGATCCGCCCCCCGGCAGGGGTATAGTTCATGGCGTTTGTCAACAGGTTGGAAATCACCTGCACCAACGAGGGTTCATCCAGCCAGGCATCCGGGAGTCCATCATCCAGTTCTGTCTCGAGGTCAAGAGAGCGTTGCCCGGCCAGGGCACGGCGATCCTCCACCAGGGTTCGAATCATTGTATTCAAGTTCTGTGGCTCGAAATCCAGCACCGTTTGGCCCAAATCAAACCGGGAAAGATGGAGGACAGAATCGATCAATTGTCGCAAGCGCTGTAGCTCTCGTTCAACCACATCCAGCCTTTCTTGCACTTTGACCTCGGGCTGGCTGCGCAGCATCTGGAAATACAGTACCAGGTTGGTGAGCGGCGTTCGTAACTCGTGGTTCATATTTGCAATGAACTCGGTTTTCAGCCGGTCAGCTTCCCAGGCCAGCATCAAGGTTTTTTCCAGCTCAACCGTCCGTTCCGCAACCCGTTCTTCCAGTTCTGCCGCATGGTGCTCGGTTTGCTCGAATAACCGCATACGATGGATGGCATTCCCGGCGATCTCGCTCAATGTCACCAACAGGTGGGCATCCTCTGCCATAAATTCGCGCGGACTGCGGGCTGAAGTGGAAAATACCCCAATGATTTCCTGTTCCGCCCGGATAGGCACACACAAGGCTCCCCAATCAGGTGGCGCAAGCGTGCGGGAGGCATCCAAAGCCTGAGAGTCGCCCTGCATTTCCTTCGAGAAATAAACATCCCCGCTCGAAAACACCCTGCCCACAATCCCTTCGCCCGGAGAGATTCGAACGCCAGAAAGTTCCTCGTGCCAGCCACGTTCAACCGCCTGTTGCAGGGTTTTGCTCTGTGGATCGAACAACCAGATGCTCCCCGCCTCCGCTCTCAAAACAGCCAGGGTATCATCGATCAGGTTGGGCAACATCTCATCCAGGGAATGGGCCACCCTTGAAATCGTGGAAACGCGGTTGACTGCTTCGAGTTCCGCCAGCCTCGCCCGGGTCTCGATGAACAGGCTGGCGCGTTCCACGGATGTCCCGACTTCCCGGCCAACCGCCTCCACCAGGGCGATCTCATCGGCTGTCCATTCGCGCGATGACTTGGAAGCAACGCTCAAACCGCCGATCCGGTGTTCACCGGCCAACAACGGTACCGTTATGGATGAGCGAATTCCCGAATTGATGATATCCCTCGATAAAGTGGTTTGCCGGCCCAGCCAATCCTGGATGACAACTGTATCCTTCATGGATGTTGCCTGTTGGCTGGCGATCTGTACCAGCACCAGACCGAGATCATCACTAACACCCCGCGTCACCACTCGCCGCAACGCGACCGGAACCGATAATAGCCATAACGCGCCCAAGGGAAGGTCGAGGGCCTCCAATATGTGATCGAGCACCAGGTCCAGATAGTTGCTCATTTCCACATCGGTCTGGGTTGTAGCCCGAATGATGGCGTTCAAAGCCGTCTGTCGGGCAGCCTGCTGGTGAGTCTCTTCGAATAAGCGCGCTGTCTCTATGGAAATGGCTGCCTGCCCGGCGACAGTGGTGAGCAAACGCTCATCGTTGGCACTGAAAGCATTCGCTTCGAAACTCTCGACATTGATACAGCCAATCACCCGGCCACCTATCAGGAGGGGAACGCAGAGCTCAGACCGAACCCTGGGATCCCTTTCGATATAGAAGTCTACATCCCTGATATTCCCGGTCCGCACGGCCTGGCCATTCTTACATACCCAACCGACGATCCCGCCAACAGCATCCAAAGCCTGCGAGTCGGGTTTCCCGGTTTTCTTTCCCGCTGACCTGCCTGCCGTATCCGCATCACGGTGCGCCAACAGGACAGGCCTTTCTCCCTCCGGTTCCAGGATCCAGATGGACCCCCGCCGCCAATCCAGGTAATCTTCCAAGGCCATGACGATCCGCTGGGCAATCCCTGCCACACCCTGGGCCTGGGTGGACGCCAGACTGGTTTGGTAGAGCACTTCCAACTCCACCAGCCGCCTTTTTGTTTCCAAAAACAGGCGGGTATTGTGCAGGGCGCTGGCGGCAATCCCGGCAAAGAAAGCCAACAGGTTGACTTCGTTTTCCGTGTATCTCCGAATTTCTTTGGATCCATCCCCATGAATCTCGTAGATGGTCATCATCCCGAGCAATTCACCGCTGTAATGCATGGGAACCATCGCCACCGCCCCAAGGCGGGCATCCTTCAAGATTGGCGACCTGTGCTCCCATGTGCGGTAATCCTCTACAACCAGAGGCTGCATCGTTCTGATCACGATCCCGCTCATCCCCTCCCCGGCCGGGATTCTCTTCCCCACCAACTGCTCCATCCCAATTGCCACCTCGATCTCGATCTCATCCTGTTCCTCATGGTAGATATAAACCGCACAACCCGCCGTTCCCATCAGGTTCCTGACGCGCTCGCAGATGTTCCTGAACAGTGTGATCATGTTACGCTGAATGGTCAAGTCACGGGCCGTCTCGAACAGGGCTGCGAATTCTTCCGCCTGGCGCCGGTAGCGCTCCTCGCTTGCCCGCAGCCTCTCTTCGTTCTGCAGGCGCTCACTGATATCCCTGAAAATGACCTGGGTGGCAGATCTCCCATCATAAGTCATCGGAATGGCGATAACTTCCACATCGATTACTTTCCCATCTGTGCGGATGAATTTCTCATGAATAAATCCCCCCACGGTGGATTGTTTTTGGGTCTGCTGGATACGTTTTTTGACGATCTCGTGGTAATCCGGATGGACAAAGCCCAGCACGGGCTTACCGGTCACTTCGGACGCGTTCGCCGCCCCCATTAAATTCACTGCGGCCGGGTTGGCATAAACAAGCTTGCCATCGCAATGGATGGCTATACCATCCGGGCTCAACTCGACCAGGTTCCGGTAATGTTGTCCAGGATCGCTTAGTTCCTGCCCGGTACCTTTTCGTTCGGGGTTAGTATAAGAAGTGGCCTGGGAAAATGGATCAACCCCCGCTTCACCCTGGGGGGATCTTTTTATCTTCGGCATGCTCTTCTGGGTCTCATCAAGAGGAGCTGTCATCCAATCCTCTCCGTATGGGGTGAGTATAGCACGAGTTATCAATTTTGTTAGTATTTCAACAGTTTGTTGTATCAT
>Ga0105099_10000637_pt1 | contig 23427 bp, 21 predicted proteins | sample PPLLak3cmMay2015_2_FD_79138 | JGI IMG/M metagenome (GOLD analysis project Ga0105099, IMG submission 79138) | Freshwater sediment microbial communities from Prairie Pothole Lake near Jamestown, North Dakota, USA - PPLs Lake P8 Core (1) Depth... | ecosystem: Environmental > Aquatic > Freshwater >... | reverse complement strand
GTTTCCGGTGATGCCGCCGGTCGTGGCAATCGGTATGAATACCGCCAGGTTGGTCAGGGTGGAGGCCATAACCGCAATCATGATCTCGTTTGTTCCGACCTCGGCCGCTTTCCGGGCAGGCATGCCGCTGTTGCGCATTCGCACGATATTTTCAAGAATAATAATTGCGTTGGTTACCAGGATGCCGACGGAAATACTTAACGACATGAGCGTCACGATATTCAGGGTGAATCCCATGATATCCATGCCGACCAGCGCCATGATAATGGATGCGGGCATGGTGATGGCGGCGATGAACATGAGTTTCCAGTCGAAAAGAAAGACCAGAAGGATCAGCGCCGTTAAAATGATGCCGATAATCATGCTTGAATAGGTGTCGTTCACCGAATCCTTGATAAACAGTGACCTGTCTTCCGCGACAGCAAGCTCAAAACCCTGTGCAAGCGTGCCGTTTATCTTTTTTGTGGCGGCAAGGATCTTCTCTGCAACCGCGACGGTATTCGCGTCCGGCCGTTTCAATATGGACAGGTTCACCGCCTCTTTCCCGTCAAATCGGGCCTGTTCCCGGATCTCCTTATACGCATCCTCGACCTCCGCAATTTCAGAGAGCCGGACCGAATAGCCCATCATGGTGGGTATCTGCAGTTGGGCAATCTCGTCGATGCTCTCGAATTCGCCCTGTACGCGCACCGTATACTCTTTAAACGAGCCGGTAACATGGCCGGAAGGATAGTTGGCGCTCTGCGCGGAAATAACCGGAAAAACCTGAAAAATAGAGAGGTTGTGCGCATCCATTTTTTCACGTTTTAAATTGACGTGTATTTCCCGCTCCCTGCCGCCTTTTACCTCGATATTTGCAACCCCGGTTATGCGAACCAGCTGCTCTTTGATCTCCCGGTCCGCTATCCTGCGCAGTTTCTCCGGCGGAACAGGGCCGGTCAGCGCAAGCGTCATGATAGGCTCGTCATTGGGATTAAACTTGTCGATAATCGGTTTTTTCAAATCACGGGGAAGCTTGTAGAGAATCTTATCAACCTTATCCTTGACCGCGATGGCTGCGATATCAACGTCAATACCCATAGCAAATTCACAGACTATAAAACCGATTCCTTCCATGCAGTATGACGTAATGTTCTTCATGCCGGAAATGGTGGTCATCTGCTCCTCGAGCGGTTTGACAACAGAAGCTTCGATATCCTCGGGGCCGGCGCCGATGTAGATAGTCTGCACGAAAACATACGGCAGGTCCATCTTCGGCATGAGATCGATGGGAAGCCGCGTAAAACTGTAGATGCCGAACAAAACGACAGCGAGGATCACCATGATCATGGCGAGCGGTTTTTCGATGCTCGTGCGTGCTAGAGACATACAGTTCCTTATATCAATGAAATAACGTTATTACTTTTCAAGTTTCAAGTCTCGAATTTCAAGTCTCGAATATACCTGCTAATGAAATAACGTTATTACTTTTCAAGTTTCAAGTTTCAAGTTTCAAGTTTCAAGTTTCAAGTTTCACGTCTCAAGTCTCAAGTTTCAAGTTTCAAGTTTCAAGTTTCAAGTTTCAAGTTTCAAGTTTCACGTCTCAAGTTTCAAGTTTCGAATTTCAAGTTTCACGTCTCAAGTTTCAAGTCTCGAATTTCAAGTCTCGACTATATCTGCTATTGCACTATTTTTACCTTGCTCCCATCGTTCAGCAGGCTGGCGCCGCTGACAACCACCCGGTCCCCCTGCTCAAGTCCGCCGGTTATCGCATACTCCGCCCCGCCCCGCATTCCCAGGGTTATTGTCCTTTTTACCGCCGTATCCCCCTGCACCACATACACATAGGATTCGCCGCGCTCCATGATAATCGACTCGGCGGAGAGCGCCAGAATATCGTGTTGTTCGCGGACAATCACATACACGGTGACAAACATTCCCGGTTTGATTTTCATATCGTTATTATTAAACAGGGTTTTTACGGGAAAAGTATGCGATTGCTCGCTCGCACCGATGGCGACGTCCGTCACCTCGCCCCATACCGTATCGGCGTCCATGACAATAAAGGCACGCTGACCCTTTTCAAAATCATTGATTATGGACTCGTTGATATCCAGGTCGATCCGTATCTGGTCAACGCGCGCCAGTTTTACCAGCCTGGTTCCGGAGCCTATTTTTTTATTCAACGTCTCATACACCTCAAGCACGGTGCCGCTGAACGGGGCCACGACATTTTCCGCTTCGATGGCCATGTTCAACTGGCGCCTGACGTTTTCAAACTGGGTGCGCGCGCCCTCGAGCATCTCCTGGGAAACCGCGCCTTCCTTATGAAGCGATTCCGCGCGCTTATACGCATTTTCGGCCAGATCATGCGCCGACTTTGCGGCAGTATACGGCGATCCGCCGTCCGGCTGCATTTTTACCAGCGTCCTGCCTTTCTCTGCCTTGTCGCCCACCCTGACCGTGATCGCCCTGATCGTGCCCGGCATCGCATTGCTGATTGTCGTCTGAAAAATCCCTTCAACGGTGCCGCTCTTCAGTGCAACCGCACGAAGGGTGCCCGGCGCCATTTCCCTGACCTGTACGGGTATTCCCTGCTCCAGCTGTATCTGGTCGATGCTCTTTGTCTCCTCTTTTTTCTGCTGGACACAGCCGGTGAAAAGAGACAGGAAATAGAGGCCGGTAACGGCTATCGCCGTCCGCACAGCACTGATCTGTAAATTCTTCATGTATCCATCGTCCTTTCTTTTACCACAAAGAAGCGCCCGTCATTGTATCCGTCATTCGTAGATATAATCCCCCAGCAGCACGCGCATATCGACAACAGCGCTGTGAAAGGTGAATTGCGCGGCATTCAGGGCGATATGTGCGCCATTAAACTTCTGCTCGCTGTCCTGCAGGTCGATAAGCTTGATGCTTCCCAGTTCGTAGGCTTTCTTCGATACGGTATATGCCTTCTGTGCGAGCGCACACAGCGATTCCGCCTGCCGCAGCCTCCGGCGGGAGGTCTCCAGATCCTCCCATGCGTTGCGCGTGGCCAGCTCAAGCCCTTCGATTGCGAGCTGCCGCGTCTGGTCGATCGAATACACGTCGGATTTTGCCTGCCTGATTTTCTGCAGGCGCTGCATGCCGCTGAAAAGCGTATACGTCAGGCCGATATAGAGCCGCTGGTCATCCTGCCAATAGACCTTATCGTCAAAATTAAACTGCGTAATCTTGCTGATAGACCCTCCGCAATAGACAATGGGCAGGTAGTCGCTTTTTACCAGCGTCACCAGGTGCCTCTGAATCTCGCGGGCGACGTTCAACTGCACCACCTTCTTATTTTCGCTTTGAACACGCGTAATTGCGGAATCAAGCTCGACAGCATACTCCTCGTCGGGAAAATCACCGTCAAGCTGCACCGCGTCCAGCTTCTCGGCGATACCGGCGGATTTGACAAGCGCATCCAGCGCCATTCGTCTGCTTTTCTGGGCCTCCTGATAGCTGTTGAGGCTGTTTTCGAGATGCAGCCTGCTGTTAAGCGTGTCAAGCTCCGTCCCGTTGCCGGCCTGCAGGCGCAGCACGGCGATGCGGTGCGCTTCCGTTGCCAGCGACACGGCATTCTTCTGCGCCTCTTCGTTTCGCTGTGCAAGCAGCGTGGCATAGAACAGCTTGGTGATCTTCGCCTTCACCCCCATTTTTGTATCCTGCCATTTGCACAGCAGGGAGCGGTTATAGAGCTTCGCGATCTTCAGGCCGGTGAGGACCTTGCCCTGGGCAAAAATGGGCTGCTGCAGGGAAATACCGGCAGAGGCCTGATTTTTCTTTGGTGTCAGGCTGCCCAGCATGCCGTCGAGCATGCCGGCGATAATATAGGAACCGGGTTCGGCGGATACGCTGATCCCCTGCGACTGCAGGTATTCGGCAATGGAAAATTCATCGCCCATTCCTTCGCCGGTAGCCAGCGGATTGAACGATTTGTGCGCGTATTGATAGTTCGAATTAAAGGCTATGGTGGGGAGCGCTTTGCCGTAGTACTCCTTTTCAAGCGACTCCGCTTTTTTCATCTCCTGCTCGACAATTCTGATCTCCTCTGAATTCTCAAAACCCATTTCCAGCAGAGCATCAAGGGAATAGGTTTTTGCGGAGGCGCCCGTAAGCTGGATTACAACCAGGACAAGCGCGAGCCGGAACTCATATTTAAACATGTATTCCTCGATACCACTTATATATTTTATAGGGCGGATCAGTACTCGAATCACATCCCACATGAATTCGGGAATTTAAAAATAAATCAATTTTTTCGCTAAACGTTACTATTATATTTACGGTCTATGATAAACATGAACAATCAATACAGCCAAAATCCGGGGCTTCAGAAAATTTTTCACACAACAAAAATCGTGAGAAAACCCATATCCGGCATCATTTCGGGCTACCACGAGCTGCCCTATATCCTCGTTGCCCCGGATGATACCAACCCGGCCCATTCCGTTGAAATAAACGGCAAGATAAACGTGTCGCCCAAATTCATTATAACAGCCTCTGCGTTACACGAGACATTCGGTGATGTTTTCGATCCGGAAACCTTCGACAAAGAGATCCAGGGAAGGCTCTTTTCCTTCGCCTGCTTCAGCAATAAAAACCTGAAGGTTGAAAACGCGCACTTCTCCGTTAAAAATTACGAAGAAAATCCAAACGATCACCTGGACAGGGTCCATGACTCTCTCCAGATGCAGGAGAACATGAAAACAGGCCTTATTTTCGGGCCGCATTTCAAATACTATCCCATTTCCCTGGACCGGTTTATTAACGAGATTGTTGACCGGGAATTCAGGGTTTAACGGGCACCGGTAAAGCGAGGGGCGCAGCGGTATGTATGAAAAACCTCAATATCTCACTCCGGACGGCTTTCGGAGAAGTGAAAAAAACCCGCTGAAAAAAACGGTGAAGAAAGCCCTGCATCAGAAGAGTGGCGCCCGCGGTGACGCGCTTTCACTGCGTGCGTTGCAAAAAAACCCCCAAAAAGGTATCAGCAAAGAGGCCGCCTTGCTGATCGCCAAAGCCATAAAAGGCATGTTGCATGAATAATACCGTACCGGAGCGGAGGGATAATGTGGCTCTTTAATTTCTACCGTTTTTACTGCTCGTGCGCCTGTGGCGCGCTCCAGTATTTTCTGTTTTTCAGGAATATATGGCTGGCCTGCGCCACAGCCCTTATTGTCCGCGTTGTCTGGCTCCTTGTCGAGCGGATGATTCAAAAAATAGTGATTCAGAGAGCCTACAACAACCATGTCACCGCTTTCAAGCAGCTCTATGGACCCTATGGCATACGCCTGGCAAACAAGGCGGAAGCCGAATGGAGAATCAAGCAGAGCATGGCCGAGGTTTTTACGCCGGATGCGGCACAACTGAAAAAAGCGGTCGAGCAGCTTGAGGTCATGGATACGCTGTTTCAGGCGGGAATGCGTCCGGAGGGTGATGAATTCCTTCTGCACGATCTCAAGCTTAAATACGGGAAACACCGGCTTAGCAAAACACCCGTCGTCCAACCTGCTTCGGGAGCAAAGGATGACTGTTCACGCCCCCTAAATCCCCCGAAGGGGGACTTGTAAAGTGCTGATGTTTATTTTGTTATTAATTACCTGGATGACTTTTTTTTTAACGGAAGCTATAAATGTACGCCTGTTTTAAAAGTTTTAAACAACATTTCACAAAAGAGCTAATTAATATATACTTATTAAAAGTTTTATACCTACAATAAAATCGAGTCATTACAAGTCCCCCTTCGGGGGATTTAGGGGGCGTGAATGGTTACAGCAAAGGAAACACCGCACTAGCCAGCGGTTACCCCTCCTCTTTCAGCCAGCCCCGCTTATCCGCTATGCGCAGAAACGCTTCGACCACATGCGGGTCGAACTCTTTTCCCCGGCTCTCCACAAGCCTTCGTACCGCCTCTTTTTTTCCAAGGCTGTCCCGGTAGGGCCGGTTTGAGGTCATGGCCTCAAAAGCATCCGCGACATGCAAAATCCGCGCGCCCAGCGGTATCTCTTCGCCTTTCAGGCCGTCGGGATATCCGGAGCCGTCGTGATGCTCGTGGTGATGCAGTATCAGCGAGTAGAGATCCTGCAGAAACGGCACCTCCTTGACGATATTGGCGCCCAGCGTGCTGTGGGTCTTCATCACGCCGTCGAACTCCTCGCGCGTGAGGGGGCCGGGTTTATTCAGAATGTATCCGGGTATGCCGATCTTGCCGATATCGTGCAGCAGGCCGCCGTCCCGTATGACGCCGATGGTTTTCACGTCCACCTTCATCTCTTCGGCAATGGCCTCGGCGATATTCATCACATTTTCGGAGTGGCCGTGGGTGTAGGTGTCCTTCGCATCGACCGCGATGGCGAGCGCTTTTATAGTCCTGATATAATTCTCTTTCATCTGGCTGTAGAGCATTGCGCTTGTCAATGCAATGCGCGTCTGGTTGACCAGGCTGGTCAATATTTTCACCTGTTCGCTCTTGTTCGGCGGTTCGTTCTTGGCGCCGAAAAACAGCGCGCCGATGTTCAGATCCTCCCAGATGAGCGGTATGGTATGCTTGAAAACCAGCGGCACCTTGAGCAGGCCGCCGTCCGACGGCACGATTTCAAGAAACGAGGGTTTGACCCTTTTCCGGACGATGAATGATTTGGCCGCCTTATTATATTCGCTGATAGTGTCTTCGATGACCGTGTTGACCCAGCGGTCGGGCAGCTTGCCCCTGCTCCAGTATAAAAAATCGTGAAACCGTTTCTTGACAACAAGAAACCCGATGACGTCGATGGCGAAATTTTTCAGTACCGTTTCAAAAAGGCACCGGATAACGTCGATGAGGTCTACCAGTCCGACAAACTGTTCGGAATAGCTGCTGATCAGGGACAGTTCGGACACCTTCTCGCTCAACGATGTATAGAGCCGGGCGTTGTTGATGCCGGTTCCCGCCTGCGCCGTAATAACCTCCATCATGGTGCGGTCAAGCTCGGAAAAGGGGGCGTCTTCGCCCTTACGGTTCAGGCCGACCACGCCGATGACCTCCTTATTCGTCCTGATCGGAATGCACAGTATGGAACCGCTGGTTTTTTCGGGGAAATCGATGGTAACTTCCGGAAAAGTATCGCCGTTGGTAACCGTCAGTGACTTGCCGTTGTGTACGCACCATTTTGACAAGGGCCATTCCTTCTCATCGGACAGCAGCGTCACATCGGGACCAGGCTGAACTCCTTTTTTGCGGACTACTTCCAGCCTGGTTTTTTCGTGGTTGAGAAGGAGTATGGCTCCGCTGTCGGCTTTTATGACGTTGAGGCAGAACTTGAATGTTTCATCAAGAATTTTAGAAACCTCATGGGTATTGGTCATTTTAAAGGAAATATCATGCAGTGATGCAAGACGCGTCAGGGCCACGTTCTCTTTGGCCAGTTTGACGGTGTTGAGCGCCTGAGTAACCTTGGCGTGCACCGCCTCCATTCTGAAGGGTTTGATGATATAATCGTACGCGCCATAATGCATGGCCTCGATAACCGTATTCATATCCGGAAAACCGGTGATGAAAATAACCGGCGTCGACGCATTGAATTTCCGGACATTTTTCAAAAACTGAATGCCGTCTATCGACGGCATTTTAACGTCGGTGATGACGACCTGCGGCGATCTTTCCTTGAACAACTCCAGCGCTTCAAGCCCGTTGGATGCGGTAATGGCGCTGAAACCGACCTTGGCGAGATACCTGGAAATCATATCGCGAATGGCCGGTTCATCGTCGACAATCAGTACGAGATTCTCATAAGATTGCTTCATGTATAACTACCGCACACCCTGTTTGAATAAAAAAACCGCCGGGCGCCCCTCTGCCAGCTCTACTTACATTATACATTCACGTAATAATTAAATAAATCTTTTTCAAGACCTGCCGCAACAAGGCATCAATGAATAGGGGAACTCCTGCGCCTAATAAGGATACGGATTTGTCATGTGAAGCACGCCGGTCTCTATCGCGAAATAAAGATCTCCCTTGTTATCACGATACACATCATTGATCTGAGACGCCGGGAAGCCGATCTTGGCCGGATCGTTAATCCACTCGAATCCGTTATATTTTATCGCTCCGGTGGGTGATCCGAACCATATCCTGCTTTGCGTATCCGTCAGAATGCACGTAATGCCGGGTTGTATATCCATAAACGTGTTCCACTCCTTGCCGTCATAACAATTTACGTCCTGTTCGCCGACGCTTACCCAGAGATGGCCTTTCCGTGGATCAAAGGCAATCGCTTTCACATTGCTCGAACTCATGCCGCTCTTGGTATCGTGTTTCTTCCACTGGCTTCCCGAAAACACGGCAACCCCTTTATTGGTGGCAAAATATACCGTACCGCCGTCATCGGCCGTAATGCCGTTGATTCTGTTTCCGCACAAGCCGTCTTTCGTCGTATACACCGTCCATACGCCGCCCCGGTAGCGGGCCAGACCTTTTTCGGTGCCGACCCAGGCATCGCCGCCCAGACAGAAAATTTTATTCACCACCGTGCCGGGAAGCCCGTTGCTTTCCGTAAAAAGGGTAAATTTGGAATCCTTATACAGGGAGGCTCCCTCGGCGTTGCCCAACCATACCCCGCCCTTGCCGTCCAGGGCTATGGTTTTCACGTTTTCGGCGGAAACATCTCCCAGCGTCGGATATTGTCTCTCCTGTCCCGTTTTAATATCCAGCAATACGACACCCGTTTCCAGCGCATACCAGAGCTGAGTGCCGGACAACGCGAACGCCAGTACCGGGGACGGAGCGTCATACACGCGCCACTTGATGGTGTTGTCGCCGATATCCATGGAGTCCCGGATAGTCTGGGCGTATATGTTTACAAAGAAAAAAGCAACCGCAAGGACGCACATTTTTCTGACCATACAAAAACCACTCCTTCGAGAAGGTACCTTCTCCTTAAGATAACTGATTACGAGCTTCTTGTTTTCGTGCGGATAGAGGATGATGTGACGGCGCCTCGTATTAAAAATATATGAAAATGACACTCGTTATTCAATATCTATTCAAATAAAACGGTACGGTAATCGATTTGCCGCAAAAAGCCGTAGCGGGCGCGCCGTGCAATCTGATCATTGCCAGCCATCGTATACGCCGCATTTTTTCAGCTCCATGTACGTCCAGTAATTGCCCATCACCTTCTTCACGTAGGTTCTTGTCTCCGAAAAACCTATATCTTCGACAAACATGTCAAAGCCGTCGTCGCTGTTCTGCGCGTTCCATTTCTTTGCATTATGCGGACCGCCGTTATATCCGGCCACCGCGAGAATGCTGTTCCCTTTGAACTGATTCAGAAGCTTTTTGAGATAGTAGGCGCCGAAACGGATATTCACCGCAGGATCGTAGAGCGAGTCAAGCACAAACGTCTGTTTCAGATCCCTGGCAATCTCCTCGCCGGTATAGGGCATTATCTGCATCAGCCCGATGGCGCCTGCCGGGGAAACGATGACGGGATCGAAAACGCTCTCCTGGCGTATAACGGATATGACCAGTTCCGGCTCGATACCGTTTTTTTCCGCTTCACGCCTGATGCTTTCTGTAAAATAGCGCGGAAACAGAAGTGCATATACCTGTGCGGGCATGCACGATCTCGCCTCCTCCGGAATCCGCCACGAGAGGCGGCGCGCCACGCGGAAAGAGGCGGTCGGATCGCCGAATACCCGGTACAGATTTGCAAGCGTATACTGCATGAGCAGATTTTTGCCGTACGATGATTCAATCTGCTGCAGCATAATCCGGGCATGACGCGCCATGCCTGCCGCCGCAAGGCTGCTTCCCATATAAAACCGCGCGCTGTCCGCAGCCGTAACGGTGTCCGCGGAATCTTTCTGCGATACGGAATCGAGCCACCACCGCACCCGTTCCTCCGAAACCGCGGTATCAACCTGCAGGCCCGGCAGCGAATCGCCTATCAACAGCGTCAACTCGCGCGCCCTGAACGCATAGTAGTCCGAAGGGTTCGTGTTTATTATGGCGCCGCATGCCTCTTTTGCCTTGTCGTTTTTATTCAGTGAAAAAAAACATTTGGCTTTCCAGTAGCGGCCTCCAACGGCTAACGGCGAATCGGGATATCTATCCAGAAACACATCGAAAGCATCCAATGCTTCGGTGAATTTACTCTCCCGGTAAAAAGAGAGTGCGTACCGGAAGCAGGCGCCATCGGCGTTGGAACTCTTTTTACGGCTTCTGAAAATCTCCTTATACAGCCTCCGCGCCTCTTCAAATTTACCAGCCTCCTCCTTCTGCCAGGCCCGGTACCAGAGGATATCCTGGGTTCTGCCGTGCAGCGGATACAATTGCACATGCCTGTCGTACCAGAACGAGGCCTCTTCGTTTTTTCCCTGGTTTCTGTAGGACCGCGCAATGGCAAATATCAGGCCAGGTTCGGCGCCGAAGGCTTTATCGTACTGTTTGCCCCAGAGAATGGCCTCGCTATAATTCTCCAGCTTATAGTTCAGCATGGCGTGATGGTACAAATACCTTTTCCGGGATACCGCGCCGGCAAAGTCTTTCCTGCCTTGCGCCTTTTGCAGCCACTCTTTTGAACGTCCGTACTTCCTGCACGTGAAAAAGAGCTCCGAAAAAAGATAGAGCGTTTTGGTGGAAAAAAGAGTGTCCATCAGGGAGTCGGCCGAAAGAAGCCCGCCGATATAGCACAGGGCGTCGGTATACGCCGCAGAGTCCAGGTATTTCTGCAGCATGCTGTCAAGATCACCGGAGTTTCCGCTCTCGATAAGCTGGACAAACAGGTTCTTGACGCCGGTATCGGGGATCGTCTTGTCCTCCCCGACAATCTCCTGCAGCCAGGCGATCTCTCCCAGGGTGTCTGCGTGCTCCAGCGCCACGCTGTACATTTTCTTGTGCAGCATGTCACGATACGATTGCATCGACGTTGTCTGCGCCGCGACACGGTAGGCTTTCAGGGCGCTCTCGTACCGCTGCTGCTTCAGCTCGATATCGCCTATCTTCTCGTAGGCAAAGGGAGAATATTCGTTGCCTGCAATGGCGTTGATCCGGAAGTGATGCAGCGCCTTGCTCCAGTTCTTCAGGCCTTCATAGGCGCAGCCCTTCTTGAAGTGATGAAACGCGGTGTCGGCTGCCGCTTTATCCGCCTTCATCTCCGCAAGCGCCTTTTTATAATTGCCGCTGCGAAGCGCCTGGGTACCCCGCCATTGAGAACCGTTCTGGTCGAATACCAGGCCTGCGCCGCTTACCGGCACAAGAAGCAGCAACACCGTCTGAATAAAGTAAACTGTTTTTATTGTCATCAATTCCTCAACCCGTTATGTACGGGCAACCGGTCATCACCCCGCCTACATATACACACCGCCGTTAACCCCGATAACCTGTCCCGTAACATAGTTTGCATCCTCGGAAGCAAGAAACGAGACAACGCCTGCCACCTCTTCGGGTTTCCCGAAACGGTTCATGGGGATACTCTTCGCCAGCTCTTTCTCATCCATGTTCCCGGTCATGTCCGTCGTGATGAATCCCGGCGTGAGTGCGTTGACCAGGACGCCTCTTTTGGCGCATTCGCGGGCAAGAGCCCTGGTGGCGCCGAGGAGCCCCGCTTTTGCGGCGGCGTAGTTAACCTGGCCCGGAAGCCCGCTTTCGGCGGAGGTGGAGGATATGACGATAATCCTGCCTGCGCGGTTGAGAAGCATGTGCCGGACCACGGGTTTGACAACAGCATAAAAGCTGGAAAGGTTCGTGTCGATCACGGAATCCCACTGCTCTTCCGACATATATATCATAATCTCGTCATGCCGTATTCCCGCACACAAGACCAGAACGTGCAGAGTATGATTCTTCGTTATCTCTTCAATCGCAGCGGCAACGGCAGTGCGATCGGTTATATCGAACGGGTAGAGTTCGCACGATCCGCCGATATCAAGAATGGCGCCGTAGGTCGCCTCCGCTTCTTTGACATTGCTGTGGAAATTTATTATAACGTGATAACCGTCCCGGGCAAGCCGAAGCGATATGGCCCTCCCGATACCCCGCGAACCGCCGGTTATTAACGCTGCTTTTTTATCTGTCATGATAGTGCAAAAAGGTTGTTGTGTGTTTAAACCCGTTTAAAAACGATTAGACCCATGTTCCATCTTACCTAACCCAGACAAGCTGGATAAGAACCTTCACGAAATAATTTTCTGCCTCGAAGTACCCTTCAGGGTGAAAAATGTCAGAAAATTATTTCTAAGGTTCTAACCCAGACAAGCTGGATAAGATACTGTACGTCAAATTATCTACGCTAATCGCATATATAATTTTCCTACAGTATCTAAATATATCTAAAATTGTATATCCGTATGAAGATATTTTCAAGAAAAGAAAAAACGCTCTGCGGAAATACTCTGATCATAAAAATAGTAATTACCGTTATGCTCAATAAACCATTTTATTACCTCACTATCACTTCGGACCTTTTACATTGAAGCTGGTATGCCTCATTTCTTTAACCTGACAATACAACCTCGCCTAAAGCTCCGGGACGCATTAATTCTGCTTATAACGATAGCATCCATCAGATGCGCCAACCAGGGTACATCTACCGGCAGCGAACCTGTTCCGGATACCATTACAGTCATGTCCTATAATATCGAAAACCTGTTCGATCTTGTGGACAACGGTAAAGAGTTCTCCGAATATAAGCCGGATATCCACATCTGGAACCACGAGACACAGGCAAAAAAGCTCGATAACATCGCCTCGGTCATTGCCGCCTCACACGCGGATATCTGTGTGCTTGTCGAGGTGGAAAACCTCAACGCAGCCGTCGAACTTCAAAAAACGCTGAAACGTAAAAAAAGGCATTTTACATATATCGCAGCAGGCGACAAGCCGAATCCGGCCACCACCTGTCAGGTTATCCTCTCACGCTTCCCGATTACGGCATCCGCAGGGATCGGCATCCCGAAGAAAGGAAAATATTATACCAGGAACATTCTTGAGGCTGATATTGCCGCAGGTCCGGACACATTGAAGATATTTGCGGTGCACCTGCCGTCAAAAAGATTCCCCGAATCATTCCGCATCGCAGCAGTGCAGACTCTTCTGCACCGCCTGAAGCAACTTGACCGGAACACCGACTATGTCATCGCCGGCGATTTTAACTCCAATTATAACGAAGCAGAGACCTTTTTCACCGAAAGGCTTGACAATACACAGGGAACGACCGCGATCAACCATCTTTTGAAAACAGCGAACTCTGCTCCCGGCGAGTTTCTCGACTTTGTCTCCGAACAGGAGCTGCTGCTCAACCCGGACAGCCTGTACCACTATAACCCCTGGCTCGAGCTTTCCGAACACCGGCGGTTCAACTACAAATTCCGCGGCCAGAACAACACCCTTGACCATATCCTGCTCCCCCGCTCTTTGTATGACAGCTCCGGCATCTCCTATCTCGACAACTCATTTTGCGTATTCTACTGGGATGGAAGACTTTTGTATAACGGCCTGCCCTATCGCTGGAAAACCGTTTTTGGCCGGGCGGGAAAATATCATGCACAGGAAGGGTACTCAGACCACCTGCCTGTTATGGCGAAATTTATCAGCCGGCCATGTGTCTTTGCAGACACACGTACAGACCATAGCCCGCACGCCGATACGATTGCCGATAAAAACCTTATCTCCGGTTTTGAAACCGGATTCGAGGGATGGATACCCTATAATTTCAATTTCCGCGTTTCGCGCGACACGGCCGATGTTCAGCACGGAAGATATTGCCTTAAAATCGAAGGCTTCACGAAAAACAGTTGCGGAGCAGCACATATAGTGCTGCCAACCAAAAAATACAACCACGGGAAATCCATCTCCTTGAATATAAAAGGCGCCGGCAAATTTGTCTTCCGCATGCGCACGGACAGCACCAAATGGATCTGCTACACTGAAAACAATTTCACCCGCCAACTTAAAAGTACCCGATATACGACATTTTCCTCTAAATCCTGGCAAAAAACAGCTCTTCTTTTGCCCAAAACAGCCGAAACAGACAGCGCGGTTGAACTTGAAATCAGGGCTGCGGGAAATGAGCGTCTATGCATATGGATGGATAATATCCGAATTAACTTTTGATAGTTATAAAAAAGAGTGGTACATGTATATCGGATAAGTAAAAATATGAGGCATCCGATAGGGATGAAAAATTGTCGGATTCAGCCAACTATCGTTCTCTCGAAAACAGGATTGACTTTCCCCGCATCAGGGAGAGGAAGTCCGGCGCGACAAGCGCCGCGGACTTCCTTACAACTCCGTTCAGACTACCTCGACCCTTCGGTACTGCCGGGGGGAGGGAACTGGTCAAAAATTTTCTTCAACAGGTCCTGGGCTGTGGAGAGCTTTTGCCTGGCCTCCAGAACATTTTCCGCTGCAACGAGTGACGCAGCCTGGACGAGCGCACTGTCCGCAACGTCCAGATCCGCCTTCATTTGCACAAGAACATCCTTACTTTTTACCTGCGGAGCCTTATTAAGATAGACGCGTGTCTCTTTTGCCATGTTTTGGGCTGAAGTCAGGCCATCTTTGACCTGAGCATTCAAATCTTCCTTTGCTTTGGGAACGTCAGCAGCTATTTGTGTAGCAAGATCGGTGGCATTCTTCAGAAGTTGTTTGGCTCTCTTATATTTCCGTGACAGAATAAAAACTTTGCTTTGTCGCTCAATCTCCTGCTCTGCTGTTTCCAGAGCCTTTTGAGTAATCACAAAATTATTAGGCATGTATTGATCAGCCTGGGCATCTTGAGCAGCTTTAATAGCCGCCTTGGCAGCACCAAGCTCCTGATCCGGCGCTTTGGCGCATCCGGAGAAAAATCCCAAAATACAAGCACCGGTAACAACCGCACGAATCAGACAGTGAAATGAACGCATACCATTCCTCCTATCAAAGACGATAATTTTTTTATACCCAACAGTGGCGCCTATCAAAAGAGATATCTTCAAATACGCCCTGTTTTTTTTGTTTTTGGCTGATGAGGGATATCTGCTGGATTTGGAACTGCTACTAAAAATAACATTCGGTCAGACAAAAGCCAACCTGCTCTATAACCTGTAGTTCGGCGTGACCGAAACAGAAGCTCCCCGACACCAGATGAGCCGATAAAAACCAGCGTACCCTTTGGAGCATGCCCTGCCTGCCGCAGTGGTCCGCAAGTACCAGAACATATTGATAGATGAATTTCCCTCACATACAAATGCGATTTACTATATTAATAACAATAATGAGGATTGCCTAACTTCGGCATTGCACCAGGCAGGTAATAGATTCTGGTGAATTTATCGTTAGGCAAGTATTTTGGTCATTCACCTCAATTTTGGATGAACCTTCAGACATGGTATGATTTAGAAATTGAAAAAGATAAAATTCTAGAAAAAATTAATCGAGAGATTCATCCCTTCAGAAAAGCGGCCTAAAATTTAAAATCATTCAAGCTTAACGCTAGTGTTAAATAAAGGAAATACATGATACTGTCGAATCCTCTTATCGCCGCCGCACTGCTTTTTGCTCTTCTCGGTTGCATCTTTCTTTTTATGACCCGTGCAGCTCTGAAGAAAAGAAAGTTAGTAAGCACGGCCATGAACTTCGTGATCGCGTTACTGATGATCTCCCTGTCCGCCCTGTTCGGTACCATACGTGTTGCCATTCAGGGGTATCACGCATTGACCAGAGAAGAGGTTGCGGCAACCGTGAAAGTTGAGCCGACCGGCGTGCAGACCTTCCTGACCCGGTTTTCCCTGCGGGATGGCAGCGAAAAAGTATTCTCTATTGCCGGGGATCAGCTGTATATTGACGCGCATATTCTCAAATGGAAGCCGCTGGTAAACATATTCGGGCTGCACACCTCCTATGAACTCGATCGTGTGGCAGGCCGCTACGCGCTCCTGGACGATGAAACAACAAAGGTTCGTACGGTGTATTCATTGTCTCGATACAGACCCCTGGATATATTCGATCTACGGCGCAGGTTCGCATTCCTTAATCCCCTGTTGGACGCTGAGTACGGATCCGCCACATTCATCAATTCAGACAGAACAGAAGAATTCAGGGTAATGGTCTCGACAACAGGACTGCTGATCAGAAAGACCGGAAACGAATCCAGTCAGTAGCAGGCAGGTTGCCGGTTGCTCGTTCACCTCTGTTAATCCATGTAAATTTATACAGTCCGGCCTGGTAGCGGTAATATCGAAGTTTGACTTCTCCTTCTTTGCTCCCCAGTTGCTCTACAAAACAATCAACCGTGTTCATTCTTCAAAAAAATGTTTTCCTACAGAACAAAGCTTCTTAAATTAATTAATATTTAATACTATTTTTAAGCACATTAAAAAAGCTATAAGCAATCATATCTAAATAATATTCAATTAATTATAAATAATTAATTTAAATTATATATTTGCTTATATTAATTTTTAGCTTATTTATTTTAAGCATTTTTATTAAAAAGCAGTTGCGCTTCTTTAAAAAATGTATTATAATTATTGGTAGATGAATTTTAAAAACCGAATAAATATTCTTATGAAAAACCTTCAAACAAACAATAAAACCATTCAACGTACTTTACCAAAAGGAGTCCTTATGAAACGCGCCTCTCTTTTCAGTGCGCTTGCTCTGGCTGCTGTTGTCTTCTCCGGCTGCAACCTTTTCGGGCCCACAGATGACTTCAGGGCGAATGACGGCAACGCCGGAACTGTTGCCTACGAACTGAACGATGTCGGCAACGCGGGGCTGGAGATATTCACCGGCGAAACCCGCGCGCTGGACGACACGATCAATATCAACATCACCGTCATTCCCTGGCAATACAACGACGCGTGCGGCGCATGGGTACGCACTGCAACCGGCACGATCGAAACAGGGACCGTAGGCCGCTACGACACCGTGTGGCTCTACGATGCAAACAATCAGGCAGTGAAAATACCATCACTGGCAACAGTTACTCATTTCAAGCACGTCAGATCGGTGGTCGGCACCTACAACCGCACCTTTGATTACCGGTATGTCATGAATGTCGATATCGTGAAAGGTGCTGACACCGTGTTCGTGTTTAACGGCACGCTCGACGGGACGTTTGACGGCCAGAAGGTTGAAACCACGGTTGTTTCCAATGTAAAACGCCGGCTTGTGCAGACACTCCTGGGGAAAATGCTCTCATTTCCCCATGATGGCACAATCTCCATCGACCGTCCATACAGAACCATTTATATCGAATTTCTCGGCACCAACCTTGCCAGAGCAACGGTAACCCGTAAGAGCGACGGTAAAACATGGATTATTACAATTAATATCACAACAGGAGCTGAATCGAACTAAAACAGTATTGTTTGAAGGAGAATCGGCAAGCCCCCCCTTCCATATTGCCGGTTCTCCTGTATATAATAAGGAAAGGAATTTCATAATGAACAACGCGCCGCAAAAGGATACTCTGATAAAACGCCGGGAATTTATTCAAAGTGTTTTGGCCGCAGGCTGCGCACTCTTGCTGCTGGGCGCTGATACGCATGCAGGCTTCTGGCGGCAGAGACGCAGGAGAGTCAGGCGCAGGCAGCGCAGACGAATACGGCGCAGAATTGCATGGCGTATTATCAACGGGACACGGTTTGTCGTGGTTCCGGTGAATATACTAGTGGGCGACGAGCTTATCATGGAGAACGGTTCGATTGCAAGCATCACCGCTGTTACGGCGAAGAGCATCACCTTCGTCGTTAATAAAAAGGAAGAAACTGTTCCGGTGGTTTTTGAAGGATCAGTTGAAGCGACGGAGCAAGGATTAGAAAAGTAGAGGCGTTTTTTAATGTAGGCAATAGGTGGCAATATATATGAACGGTCATATTAAAAAAATCGATGACTTCTTCAGGCACACCTTGCAGCGCATTCTGCTGCTTCTCCTCGCAGTTTGGCCCGGCGCTTTCGCCCAAAAACTCTATTTCCCACCCCTGACCGGCTCCGACTGGGACACAGTCTCTGTCGCTTCGCTGGGGTGGAAGGCCGACAGCATTGCCCCGCTCTACGCCTTTCTGCAGCAGAAAAACAGCAAGGCATTCATACTGCTGGATCACGGCAAAATCGCTCTGGAAAAATATTTCGGCACATTTACCAAAGACAGCCTGTTTTACTGGGCTTCCGCAGGCAAAACAATAACAGCGCTGGCCGCGGGCATTGCGCAGCAGGAAAAACTGCTCGTAATCAACGACCGCACCTCCAAATACCTTGACACCGGCTGGACCGTCTGCGCCCCGGCAAAGGAGTCGCTGATCACGATCCGGCATCAGCTCACGATGACTACGGGGCTGAACGACGGCGTTGCAGACCCTTATTGCACCATAGACACAAGCCTGAAATACCTTGCCGACGCAGGAACCCGCTGGGCATACCACAACGCGCCCTATACGCTGCTTGATCAGGTCATAGAAAAGGCTGCAGGTCAGACGCTCAATCAATTCCTTATAGCCAGAATCGGCTCAAAAACCGGTATAACCGGCGCTTTTTATAAAATCGATTATAATAACGTATTTATCAGCAAAGCCCGCAGCATGGCGCGATTCGGCCTGCTTATACTGAACCGGGGCGTGTGGGACACCGCCACCATTCTTTCCGATACCGCCTATTTCAACCAGATGGTCAACACATCGCAGGACATCAACAAATCATACGGCTACCTGTGGTGGCTTAACGGCAAACAATCCTATATGGCTCCGCAGACCCAGATCGTATTTCCGGGGTCTCTGGTTCCCGATGCGCCGATTGACATGATCGCGGCGCTTGGAAAAAACGGGCAGATTATCAATGTGGTGCGCAGCAGGGGGCTCGTGTTTATCCGCATGGGAGAGGCTCCCGGCGCCGGAGAGGTGCCGTTTACCCTGAACAACCAGATATGGCAATACCTCAACCGCATCATCGACACAACCACCGGCATTATTAACAGCCCGGAAACCTCTGTGCCGGTGCGCATATCCGTTAATTACAGAAATCATTTCATACGAATAGAAACGCCGGGAATCAGCCGCAATCCTGTCATCGAGATTTTCGATATGGCAGGGAAAAGAGTTGCGGGGCCTTGTTATAATCGAATTATTACGGCGTCATGTATGGCAACAGGCGTGTATCTGGCTAGAATAGAAACAGAAACCAGACGGTATATGATAAAATTCGCGTTACGAAAATAAATACAATAACATTCTGCATACTCAAGGAGTTTTCTATGAAAAAACCAATTTTACTGATGAGCTTGCTGGCATCGCTGTTGTTTATTAGCTGCTCCGATGATAACCCATCCAACAATTCAGACGACCCCACAAGAAACTGCTTCCGGAAATACCCCTACACGGCAACCGCGGAGATCATGACGGTCATCGAAGACTCCACATTCTGCATCGGTATTGATCTGAATCACACGTTCGATACCGTTCATGCCCAGTACAACGTGTCTCCCACAGACCTTGACGTTGCAGTCTACGATACGCTCTCCAGCGCCATTGTGCTTCGTGTGCAGAGCTACGCCCGCGTGAAAACAGGGACAGATCTGACCGGGTGGTGGGAGCTTTCGGACGCGAATGTGTCGCTGGTTTCCGGCGCCTTGACTCCTGCGGAGCTGAAAAAGATAGACGACGACACGGCGTTCACCAACAGCATGTTGACTGCGGGCGACGTGCAGATAGAAATCACCGCTGATTCGATCTACTATTATTACATCGGCTCCACGGCCGACCTGCTGCAGACCATCTATACGAAGCAGTTGGAGAAAACGCCCAACAGCAAATACATCGCGATCAAAATAGCCAAATACACCGACAACCGGATAACGGTCACCGGCCAGATCACCGGCGAAGTCGTGACCATCGCTTCAGACGACAAGTTCAACCAGACGCTTTCAAGCACCAACCCGGCGCATGAAACGTTCACTGTGTATGTCAGAATAGAAGCGTGCCCGATCGACGATCCGCTTGACTGGTATTTTGAGTTCTTCGGCGAAAATCCGTCCTATGCCCAGATTTATATCGACATGATCGACAACGCCGGCGTACTGGATTCCGTCGACGCTACAGCAACAAAGGTCAACGACACCATCGTAACCATCACCGGCAACAAATCGCACGAAGTAATTACGGCCACCCTGCATACGGACAGCACAATTGTATATGAGAGCAGCAACCCGGTTCACACGAAGTATACAACAACTTTTCAACAAGGCGGGTTTCCGGACTGGTTTCTGGTATTCGTGATAGAGAATCCGAAAACTTTTATCGGAAGGCGATTTGATTATTGATCAGCATATATTTTATTAAGAACCGTTCCCGGACGGGGATTGCATTATGATTAACATATATGATTATCAGAATTACCGGCTGTTTCTTGCAGACTTTCTCAATGATAAGAAACAGCTTGAAAAAGGTTTTTCCCAGCGGGATATACTGAAGAAAATGGGAATCACCTCGTCGGGCTTTTTGTCCAACGTGCTGTCGGGAAGAAACAACCTGACCACGGCTCAGGTGGCTGCGCTCTCCGCCGTATTGAAATTTAAAAAAGCCGACGCAGAATACTTCGAAACCCTGGTGCTCTTTACCCAGGCGCAGACCCTCGAAGAGAAAAACACCTACTACTCCCGCATGGTAAAACTGCACAAATCCAAGTATAAAACCCTTAAACCGGATCAATTGAGCCTTTTTGCCAAATGGCACTATGCCGTGATCCGGGAGCTGATCTATTTTTACGAATTCCGGGACGACTACAAAGAGCTTGCCAGAATGGTCGATCCGCCGATATCACCAAAAGAAGCTGAAGATGCCATCGCCGAGCTTGAACGTATCGGTCTTATTGAAAAAGATGCGGCCGGGATGTATCGCCAGAAAAGCGGTATCGTGTCCACCGGCGACGAAATACGCTCCTTTCATGTGGCAAACTTCATCCTCGAAACCCTGAAACACGCGGAGCGTTCCCTGGACACCGTACCTTCCGAACTGCGCGACTTATCGGCACTGACCCTGAAGGTATCGCCGGAAAAAATGAAAGAGATCAAAACTGAAATACAGATGTTCCGCAAAAAGCTACTCCGTATGGTTGAGTCCGACGCCGGTCAGACGCAGGTATACCAGTGCAACATAAACTTCTTCCCCGTCACGAAAACAAAGGGAGAGCAGTATGCAAAAAACGAACAGTAACCTGATGATAAAACTCTTTGCATGCATGACGCTCGCTGCGTTCACGGTGCTGTTGAACATCCGCTGCTCCATAAACCCCGTTGCCGACAGCGAGGCGGGCAACCCGGTGATACTCTCTTCAACAGCATTGATAAACATACCGACGTCGCTGGCGTCGGCTGCCATTGAACGGAACACGGACCAGCCCTTCACCCGGCCAGCCGGCAATGACAAAGCCAGGGATATCTATTCGTTCATCCGGCTCCAGAACTTTTATGTCAACGAACTGGTCAACGGCAACTCCTTGAGCGTCAAGTGGCTCATCGAGCACTATATCGCCAAGCTTCCCTGGAAACTGATCAGGCTCAACGGCAGCCTGAGCAGCGACTCCTCCCTGTATCACTTCGAAGCGCATTATGATCCGGACTCTGCGCTGCCCTACAGCGCAACAATCAGCTATTCTCTTCCCGGATCCGAATGGGTAGTCAAGACTGCGTTCAACGGCAGTGAGAAGACCCCGAAAGGATGGGTCTATTACTTTTTTAATGCGCCCCAGGACAACCGTACCGACTCCTGCGAAATCCTGGTCTCGTTCGAAAAAACCGGCACCTGTAAGCTGCTCGAGGTTGCAATCGACCAGAAACTGCTGGTAGACACCGGCGACCTGGCCCAGTCCTTCAAATACTCCCTGTGCCAGGAAAACCGGATACTGCACCTGTCCGGCTCCAGCTATCATCCGTTTATGGACAGCATTCTGGGCGACACCATGGGCTACTGCTACACCTATACCGCAGTCGCCGACACCCTGCTCAACCGCGCAGTAGTAAACCTCGGCCTGCCTCCCGCATCCTATGCGGACACCACCCTGCTATTTACGTCATACGGCATCGCCGACATCTACGGGAGATATTTTATTGCACACGAGATCAACAACCTCAGCGACACCAGCAAGATGATCCTTTCAACATCATTTAAGGATTCGATGAGCATACTGCAGATTCTCGATACCCTGATCAAAGATCCCAATTTCAAACTCCGCCCCGCTTCCGATGCAGACAGCATGACCGTCGCAGACCTGATCTTCTATCTTGAACTAAACAAGAATATCCTGCCGCTGCTCACTCTGCAAGACCAGATAAAATACATGGAACTTCTTTGGATTCTGAAGCTGAGGCAACCGGTCTATTTCACCTGGCTCGGCTATGCAGGCAACGGCGATAAAATACCCGCAGGATTTGAAGCAATCGCAGCAACCACGTGCAACCGGCCGCGGTTTATACCGCTGAGCATTAAAGAAATGAAAATTATTATACCATAGCCTGCGGTGCTAAGCTGCCGATGGATTAAAGTTCTATGCCGGCAAAGCCGGAAACTAAGGAATTGATTTTATATGCTTTGCGGCATAAGTGTCTGTACGCTGACTTATCTACGCTTTGATTTTATCTACTCATATTGCGTAGATAATTCAGCTACAGACACTAACCTAAAAACCTCGATTGTAAGCAGCGCTCACATCGGCCAGCTTTAGCGTATTGTAAGTGCGCCTTTACGGATAGAATCTTTTAAAATCTAATTCATGAATTGGCTTAAACTGTTTTGAATTTCCAGATACAAGGGTTTGATTATTTTCTATAGCGATAGCAGCAATGAGCGCATCGTCTGCGGATATACCATTACTTAAAGAATATTCTTCTATATAGATTGATGCACGGTGTCCTATATTTTCTGATAATGGCAGCATGGTAAAAGCCATTTCCTTTATATAATTCTTTATCACTATCTGTTGCTGTTTATTTTGGGCGTTTTGAATCAGTTCCATATAGGATAGTATTGCGATACAACGATCGTCATCAGAATCGACAAGCTCTCCAGCTTTTTTATTCCCTCGTTGTATCCATATAATAATATCCGTATCAAAGATCATTGTGCCTGCTTCTCCTCATTTTTGCGACAATATGAGTGGGGTTACTTTTTTGATCTTTTAGCATTCCAAAAATAGGATGTTGATTGGTCTTTATATTTCGATTTCCCTTGGCGGGTATTATTTCGCCTTTTACTTTGCCATGATAAAGAATTCTAACTCTTTCGCGTCGGTTTAATGCGTTTAGTACATTTCGCATTTTATACCGTAAATCTAATACTGAAGCATCCATGATAATCTCCTAACCCAGACAAGCTGGATAAGAACCTTCACGAAATAATTTTCTGCCTCGAAGTACCCTTCAGGGTGAAAAATGTCAGAAAATTATTTCTAAGGTTCTAATCTGTATACTT
>Ga0105099_10000636_pt1 | contig 23435 bp, 16 predicted proteins | sample PPLLak3cmMay2015_2_FD_79138 | JGI IMG/M metagenome (GOLD analysis project Ga0105099, IMG submission 79138) | Freshwater sediment microbial communities from Prairie Pothole Lake near Jamestown, North Dakota, USA - PPLs Lake P8 Core (1) Depth... | ecosystem: Environmental > Aquatic > Freshwater >... | reverse complement strand
GTTATCACGGTCAACATCAACAACACGGACCTCCATTTCCTGACCAAGTTCCAGCTTGAGATCACTGATGTTGCGCACCCGTTCATCAGACAGTTCGGAAATGTGAACAAGTCCTACAGCCCCTCTGAAAAGTTCAACAAAAACGCCATATTCCTCAATACGAGATATTTTCCCGGTATAAATCTTGCCGATTTCCACACCTTGAGTCAGTTCGCGAATCCTCTCAATGACCTGTTCAGCAAGGGCTTGAGTGGCAGCTGCAATCGATACCTTTCCATCATCCTCTGTATTGATTTTAACATCAAATGTGGCAACCAACTCTTTAATGGTCTTTCCACCAGGACCGATAAGATCCTTAATCTTTTCACGATTGATTTGTATCGTCGTTATCACCGGAGCATACTCGGATAGTGCCCCAGCCGGTTCACAAATGGCTTCGACCATCTTATCCAGGATATGCATCCTCGCTTGACGGGCCTGCTCCAGAGTACGATCAATAATGGCATCGTTAAGCCCGTTGATTTTAATGTCCAGCTGTACAGCTGTAATCCCTTTACGTGTACCGGCAACCTTAAAATCCATATCGCCAAAATGATCTTCATACCCTGCGATATCAGTCAGGACGACAAAGTCATCCCCTTCTTTAACAAGACCCATGGCAATTCCCGATACCGGCGCCTTCATAGGCACTCCGGCATTCATCAACGCCAGGGATCCTCCACAAACGGTGGCCATGGATGAAGATCCATTGGACTCCAGAATGTCGGAAACCACCCGGATGGTATAAGGGAAATCTTTGGCATCGGGCAGTACCTGCTGCAATGCCTTTTCAGCCAGGTTGCCATGACCAATTTCACGGCGTCCGGTTCCCCTTAGAAAACTGACTTCGCCCACCGAATAAGGTGGAAAGTTATAATGAAGCATAAAGCGCTTGTTGCCGCCGGATGGCGCCAGATCATCAAGACGCTGAGCATCGTCTTCCGACCCCAGGGTGATGGTCGCCAGAGCCTGGGTCTCACCACGGGTAAAAACAGCTGAGCCATGCACCCGGGGCAATACACCCAATTCGATGGTTATGTCGCGAATTTCTTCAAAATTCCGACCATCATTACGTTTTTTCTCCTTGATCAAAGCGCTGCGAAAAACACGATACTCCAATTCATGTATGGCTTTCTTAATCAACCAAAGCCTGGATTCGTCGGTTTCATCCCCTCTTATTTCTTTGGTCAGGATGTTTAACTTTTCACCTCGTTCCTGTTTTTTTACGGTGTAAATGGCATCACGAAAACGGTCTCCATATTGACCGAGCAGCTTTTGAACCAGTTCCTTAAGTTCAAGGTTGGGTTCCACCGCTATCTTGTCTGGATTGATCAGTTCTTTCTGGGCCACACAAATATCGTGGATGATGCCTTTACCATATGCCAGCATCTCTTTGAACTGAGCCTCACTGAACTCGTTGCCACCGGCTTCGATCATGACCACTTCATTCTCAGTACCTGCAACTTGGACAAGCACATCCAGGTCCTTGAGCATTTTCAAACCAGGATTGATGATATATTCGCCATCTTTCAGACCGAGCTTTACTGCCCCGACAGGCGTATCGAAAGGAATAGTAGATGAGAGCAGAGCAGCAGAAGCAGCGATGATACCCATGCTGTCAAAATCTTTTTCCAGATCAGCCGACAAAAGCATGGAAATAACCTGGGTCTCGTTGTAAAAGTTCTCGGGAAACAGAGGCCTGATGGGACGATCAATCAAGCGTGACATAAGCACTTCCCGCTCAGACGGTTTCCCTTCCCGTTTGAAATATCCACCAGGAATTTTGCCTGCCGAATAATTGTTTATACGAAAGTCGACCATCAGGGGGAAAAAATCCTGATCGCCCTTCCCATCATCCTTCATATTGGCCGTAGCCATAACCACATTATCACCATATTGGAGCACTGCCGACCCGTTGGATTGTTTGGCCCAGCGATGGGTTTCAATAATGAGTGGAACACCCCCGACTTCAAATTGCAAAGACTTTTTCATTTTGATTTCTCTCCTCTGCCGCAATGATAGAAAAGCACTCCTAAAAACGTGCCCATCAGAAATACGCTAACGCGGCAGGCTATTTTTTAATTGATTTAACTGCCAAATATATATGCTACTTCCGCAGACCAAGATCTTTAATTAGGGATGAATACCCCTGAAGATCGCTTCGTTTAAGATACTGCAGCAAGCGACGACGGCGGGCAACCATGATCAACAGGCCGCGCCGTGAATGGTGATCTTTTTTATGCAACTTGAAATGTTCGGTCAGATATTTGATCCGCTCAGTCAAGACAGCGACCTGCACATGGGTCGATCCGGTATCATTGCTATTGCGCTGGAATTTATTGATCAGCGTCTGCTTTTGTTCACTCGTAATGCTCACGCATTCCTCCTGCCATTCTTTTTAGGCTTATTCTAACAGATTTTCAGGCTGGTGTAAACTAAAACAATTTTTTGGAGGGTACCAGGAGATACAGTAGTTGGCGTAAAGGCTTGCAAACTCTACCAGAAATCAATTAGTGGAACCCATTTCAAAAACTTGAAAAGGCTGTAGCTTGTAGACATTTTCCTCTTTTACAACAGACATTTCGAGATTAAGAGATCGCAGTAAAGCATGGCAGAGTGCCTGGGTGCTATGTGGATACCCCGGACAAAAAAGTCCTCATCGGGTTTAATTTAACAATGCTGAGAGGTATGCAACAACAGATGAATTATCCCCACTGGTCAAGCCGGAATGGGTATAACAAACCACCTCCCCTTTATTTCCCCCCAACATTCGCACCGTTTCCAATACCAGCGCCGTGGAAAAAACACCACACATACTGATCTGCCCTCTTGAGACCACGTCAATCAAACCTGAAGGATCGAGAGCGCAAATCCGTTCAATAGCAGGTTTATCTGCCCGTGCAGCCGAATCAGCAGAAATAAAGTGACTCATATCGGTCGACGCCAGTAGCAGTGTGTCCGGCTCCTCCCGGATCAGTTCAGCCAAAAGGACCGCGGCCGCTCGCAAAAGAACAAAATCACCACAGCCCACCAGTATGGGAAGAATGGTCAGTTTTTTTTGGAAATACTGTAGCAGTGGCAACATCACTTCCAAAGAGTGCTCTTGTTGCCCTAAGCGGCTTTCCTGCATGAATACGGCCTGATCCTCCAGCAAGCGCCCAACCCACGGTTTAACCAAAGGGACCGAACCCAGCGGGGTCACCCACGTATCATTTCCGTCTATGACCAGGCGTTCATGATGATAACGGTGGTTGAGCCCCACAATAATCACCCTGGTGGGGATTATTATCTGCTCCAGTGCCCGCAAAGCACACGAACCGGAATAGATGTATCCGGCATGGGGAAGAATAACGCCCTTGAACTGTTTTTTTTCACCTTTGAAGTGCTGAATTTCCCCATCGATCCATTCAGTCAGCCCCCGGGCATCACCGGGATAGAACATACCTGCCACTGCAGCAGTGCGCTCTGTGGTCATGTTGCCCTCCCACAAACCATCTAACTGTTGTACACCAACTGCCCTTTTTGAACCACCACTTCGCCGGATTTGATCACGGTATGAACAGGGTTAATGCCCAGGTGATAAGCCATATAACTGTAGTCTGGTATGTCGAGCAACAACAGGTCCATCTTCTTACCAATAGCAATAGACCCTGCCCGCTGATGACAATCAATGGCATAAGCACTGTTGATGGTGACGGCGTTAATTGCCTCTTCAATGGTCATGCCCAGTTTGAACACGCCGAGTTGAAGAATGAAAAGCTGAGAAGACACCATTGAACTGCCTGGATTGAAATCTGTCCCCAGAGCCACAATCGCATTTTCACTGATCAATCGACGTGCCGGAGCGTACTGATCCATTTTGAGAAAAAAGGACACTCCGGGCAAAAGGACAGCTGCAGTATCCGATGTCGACAGACACATGATCTCCTCTTCACTGATGGCGATCAAGTGTTCTGCAGATTGTGCCCCCAAGCGTACGGCCAGTTCAGCTGCGCCGTTGCTGACAAATTCGTCAGCGTGAACCTTCAGATGAAAACCTGCCTTAATCGCTTTTCTCAGATAAACTTCTGCCTCTTGATACGAAAAGTAACCCTCTTCACAAAAAATATCACAAAATTGTGCCAGCCCCCGACGCCTGACCTCGGGCATCACCTCATCCGCCATAAAATTCAGAAATTCACCATTTCTACCCCGATATTCATCCGGAACCTCATGGGCGCCCATAAAAGTAGGCACCAGGTCAACCGGATGAATGGCCGACAAGGCTTCGATCACCTCAAGCTGCTTGATTTCGTTATGGAGATCCAGTCCGTAACCGCTCTTGGCCTCCAGTGTCGTTGTTCCTGACAGCAAAATCCGATCAAGTCTCTTTTCACACTGCTTCACCAACTGCTGACCATCAATCTCCCTGGTTCTGCGGACACTGCCACGGATACCACCACCCCGGGCAGCAATCTCCTTGTAACTGACACCCAGAAGTTTCTCACGGAATTCATCTTGCCTTGTCCCGGCAAAAGGCAGATGCGAATGGGGATCAACAAACCCAGGCATGGCCACAAAATTTCGCCCATCAATCACCACAGCATCTTCTGCCAGCCTGCACTGTTGATTAAACTCACCTTCAAATCCGATGAATACGATCCGTTCACCATCTGCAGCCAGCCATACCTGATGGGAGATTCTGAGATCTCCCAGACGATTGCCACGCACCAGACAATCATCGGCGGGATTGATTAACTCGCCGATATCCTTAACCAGCAGAGACACTGAAATCATGACTTTTCCCATATTTTTTTGCGCTGAAAAGACGGGGTATCAATCAGTTCTTCCATGTTCCAGCTGCCAGCATTGCCTCTTTCCAGATTAAATGGTGCATTATCCAGGGGGTCTTCCACCTGCTCAGGATTGTTAATCATGCTGGGTGAATCTGTAATATAACCATTGGTGGCTGTTTCCACTTGTACAGCCTTGGGATTGCGTTTACCCAGGAAAAAGCCCATATTTTCCTCAGGGAAAGCGGGGGTAGGCTGCCGATGTATCGGATTTGGCGTTACCATTGCCACATTCCTGATAGGGGGTTGGGGGATATATTGCCGGGTTCCACCTTTTGGGCTAAAGCCTGTAGCAATAACGGTAACCCGCAGAAGATCTCCCAGATTCTCGTCCTCAACAATGCCAAATTTACTCTTGACATTGGGTGCCACTTTGCTGGTGATGATATCGGAAATCAGACGCAATTCCCTCGTACCAAGCGGTGATGCAGGGGAAGTGGTGATATTGTAAAGAACTCCGGTTGCCCCAGTGATATCCACCTCGTCCAGCAAGGGAGAAGTCAAGGCTCTGCGAGCGGCTTCTTCAGCTCTGTTTTCGCCCCTGGCCTCGCCGGTACCCATCAGTGTCATCCCTTTTTCAGCCATGGTTGCTTTGACATCAGCAAAATCGACATTCTGAATGCCCGATGTATTGATAATATCAGAAATACCACGTACCGCTTTGAGGAGGATTTCATCAACCTTTTTATAGGCATCACGGATCGGCAGATCTTCATCTTCAATCTCAAATAATTTCTGATTGGGAATAACGATGATGGCATCGACAACAGCTACCAGGCTTTTTATCCCTTCTTCGGCCGATTTCATGCGTTCAGAGCCTTCAAATTCAAATGGCTTGGTGACTACCGCCACCGTCAGGATACCCATTGTTGAAGCATGATTGGCAATTACCTGAGATGCTCCGGTTCCGGTCCCACCCCCCATACCGGCAGTAATAAAGACCATATTGGCGCCCTCAAGCATGTCAATAATGGAATCGGTATTCTCCTGGGCGGCCTGCATTCCAATAGATGCATTGGATCCGGTTCCCAGACCTTTCGTCAGCTTCTCACCAATCTGTAGGGTGACTGCCGGTTTACTGATGTTGGTCAGATCCTGAATGTCGGTGTTGACCGCAATAAAATCGACACCCGTCAAGCCTTCCTTGATCATGCGGTTGACAGCATTACCACCACCGCCACCAACTCCAATCACCTTCAGTATAGCGCCCATTGGTTCCTTTCTCTTTAACGCAATTTTAATGTCACTGACCATGCCACCCTCCTTAACTATCCAGACCCATGAATTCTTTCACACGATGAATCCAGCCTTTCGGCATATTTTTTATCAAACCCTTACTTCTCATCTCTTCGAGTCCATATTTTATCAGGCCAACCGATGTGGCAAAATCAGGTTCATTGACTTTATCAATCAGCCCACCCACACCGACAGGATGTCCCACCCGTACCGGAACCGCAAATATTTCATCCGCAATATCCATCAAACCATTGAGGGATGCTGAACCACCAACAATAACTACTCCGGCATTGATCCGGTTCTCCAGTCCTTCAGCCACAATTTGCCTCTTAACCATTTCAAATATTTCTACTGCCAGGGGTCTCAATATATCGGACAGCAGGGAAACCGGTATCATTCGTTTCTTTTTCCCTCCGACACTTGGAATCTCTACATTCTGATTAACCATGGCCGGGTCAGTACCACAGCCATATTGCCGCTTGATTCGTTCAGCTCTTTCCACCGGAGTTCGGGTCCCAATAGCCAAATCATTGGTAAAATGGTGCCCACCGGCACCGATGGTTGCAGCATACACCAAGGCACCCTTCTCATATACTGCAAAATCAGTGGTTCCGCCACCGATATCGATAATCAGTACCCCCAGCTCTTTCTCGTCCTGAGTCAACACAGCTTCCGCAGAAGCGATATGGGAAAGGGTCACCTTCAACACATCAATTTTTGCCTTTTTAAAACAGATGAGCAGATTCTTTGTAGCCGACTTGGAGGCGGTAACAATCAGAATATAGACATCAAGGTTTGAGCCCACCATGCCGATGGGGTTTTTGATGTCTTCCTGAGAATCCAGAATGAATTCCTGAGGCAGGACATGAAGGATGTCTTTATCCGCTGGCAGCATAATACTGCTGCCATGTGTGACTGCACGATCTACATCCTCCTGGGTGATTTCATGGTTACGTCCCGTAATGTTGATGCTACCCTTGGCATTGACAGATTGGATATGACTACCGGAAATATTGACAAAAGCAGATTCCACCTCCACTCCCGCAGTCAATTCCGCCTCCTTCACAGAACGCTGGATATCTTCCACCGTCGCATTCATGTCCACAATAACCCCTTTGCGGATACCCGTTGTTTCTGTTACTCCGTAGCCTATCACCTCCAGAGACTCATTGCCATCCTCATTTTTTATCTGACCAATAATGGTACAGACCTTCTTGGTACCTACATCAATACCCACCAGATAGTTGCTCTTCATGGGGCCGTAACCTCCTCTGACTCATGCTCGACATAGATCCGGTCCGAGAATCGCAAATCCACAACCTTAATCTGATATGGCGAGAGAACATCCATGGATCTAATTTTTAAAAACTGTGCGATCTTGCTCACAAAATCGCTTTCTCCCGGATAAAAGATTTCGTTATATCCTTTTAGCTTTATCACCAGTCCATACGGACTTTTATAGGAGAGGAATTCAATACTCTGCTGCAAGGGAACAATCTGACGGGTTAATTTCCCAATTCTGATCATATCTTTTTCAGTCAGGCCCTGACATGTGATCAGATCATCCCTGAATTCTCCGGCCTCATAAAGCTGGTTTCCTTCTTCATCATAATACCAGATCGAGGACTCCTTCTTAAATTGTAATACCGGTTTTCGCAACGAAAATCGAATTTCAACCACATCAGGAAGACGCCGGTAGACAGCCACATCTTTTACCTGCGGCATCTTCATCAAGGTCTGTTGCAATTGCTCTACCTGAAAGCTCAGGATATTCCCTCTGTAATCCGCAAGTATCTGTTGCAGCGCTTTCCCATCTATCTTGGGTGGATTAACCAGTTTAAAACTTTTCACTTCCAGCCTGTCCCAGGTAAGTAAAAAATGACCTGCCTGAAAAACCAAAAATCCCACCAATGACACCAGAGCCAATATCAGCAATACATGCGTACCCCGCACCCGGATGGTTTTTATTCGCTTTGATCGTCCCAGGCTGATGCTATTCATACGACGAAACAATTCCGCCTCACCGTGTATTGCTGTGGTGGAAATTTCTCTCATCGTTTAGCGGCCTCCATCCCTTTGGCAAAAGCATGGGCCAAAAGACTCAGGTCTCCGGCAGACAAAAAAACCAAGCCATCACCACTTCTTATCTCCTTATCCAGCTTTGCAGTCAATTCAGTCAACGATGACATAACGAGCACTTCTTTTTTTATACATTTCCTCATCATTGAGGCCAGAGCATGACTGTCAACGCCTTCGATGGGCTTTTGTCCGGCACAGTAAACCGGTGCCAGCACTATCAGGTCCGCATCATTGAAGCATCTGGCAAAGCCTGGCATCAGCTTTTGAAGCCGAGTGAATCGATGCGGCTGAAAAACTGCGACAACTCTCTTGAATCCGCCTTTTTTCATCATACTGAGTGTTGCCATAATTTCTGTGGGGTGATGGGCATAATCATCCACAACGGTAAAATCTTCACTCCGATAGAGCACCTGAAATCGACGCTGAGGCAAATAAAACTTGGCCAGTCCCTGTCGGATGGTTGTAAAATCCAGCCCCACCTCCCTGGCGGCAGATATAGCAGCCAAGGCGTTGGCAACATTATGCTGACCACCAACATTCAGTGTGACCCGACCCAAATCGAATCCTTTTTCTATGAGATTGAATGAACTACCCAACATCTGGACATCAATTTCTCTGGCAAATAGCTGCGCTGGCCCCTCCAGAGAGAATGTTCTGACTTGTTTGTTAATGCGAGGTAACAGACTGGCCAGAACGGGACAGGATTCGTTAACAACCACAGCTCCATAGAAAGGTACTTTGTTGGCAAAACGGACAAAGGCTTCCTGAAGATTTTCCAAACTGCCATAATGATCGAGATGATCATTTTCGACATTGGTGATGATCGCCACTGTTGGAAAAAGAGATAAAAAGCTGCCATCAGACTCATCCGCTTCAGCCACCAGAAAATCGGATTGCCCCAGTTTGGCTCCGCTTTCATCAGCCTTCAAGCGTCCGCCCACCACATAAGTGGGATCCAATCCCGCTTCACCTAAAATAGTAGCCAACATAGAGGTGGTCGTGGTTTTTCCATGAGTCCCTGCCACCGCCAACGAAAATTTCATCCGCATCAACTCTGCCAACATTTCGGCTCTGGGTATAACCGGCAAATGCTTCTTTCGGGCTGCCTCCACCTCAACATTATCATCGTTTACAGCACTTGAATAAACAAGGGTTTCAGCCTCTTCAACATTCCCAGCTGCATGGCCAATAAAAACCGTAATACCCATTCGGCGAAGTCGGTTGATCGTTTCACTTTCACCCAGATCCGACCCGCTGACAATAAAACCCATATTGTGCAACACTTCTGCAATCCCAGACATACCGGAGCCACCAATACCTACAAAGTGTATGCGTTTGATCTTGCTATTTTTAATCATTTAAAAGCACCGTTTTTCTAAGGCGTGAAACATTGAGCACTATTCCGATGATAATCAGACTGGCCATCATTGAACTCCCCCCTATGGAGATCAATGGCAGCGCAATACCTTTGGTAGGCAGCACGCTGAGGTTGACTGAAATATTGATCATGGCTTGAACGACCAACATGGAAACCAGCCCCAAAACCAACAGGTAAGCCTGACGATTCCCTGAATATTTGGCTATCGAAAGTCCACGAATAAAGATTATGATAAAAAGCGACATGATCAGCAATGCCCCGATCAGACCTGTCTCCTCTCCAATAATGGCATATATGAAATCGGTATAGGCATAGGGCAGAAAGTACAGCTTCTGAGTTGAGTTCCCCAAGCCCTGGCCAAAAAGTCCCCCGGAACCCAGTGCGAAAATCGATTGAGTAGCCTGAAACCCATACGACTTGACATACTCTGCAGGGTGAAGAAAAGCCAGAACCCGGTTCAATCTTTCAGGATTACTCATGATCATGATTACAGAAAATGGAACAACGGCAAGGGCGCCCACAAAAAAGTACCGCAGCTTCATCCCGGCAACAAAGAGCATAATGGAAGTCACCACTAAAATGAGGAAAAAACTTCCATAATCAGGTTCACGCAATATGAGCAGCAAGGCCATAAAAAACGGGATCAACATGACACTCAGTCTCTTCAGATTATTCACATCTGTCTCTTTTCGTCCCAACACGGAGGCCAGATAAAGCACTAAGACAATCTTGGCAAATTCTGAAGGTTGAAATGACAAACCTGCCAGACGAATCCAGCGATAACTTCCGTTGATCTTACCGAAAAAGAATACAGCCACCAACGCCAGCAACATGAATGCCATCACAATCAAAACCAGACGGTGATTGAGGTAAAACGGGGACCGGAACAGGACAATTACCAAAGCCAGAAATGCACCAATCGCTATCCCCATCATCTGCTTTTTAAGAAAATGATATCCATCCCCATACTGCTCCTTGGCCATAATCATGGTAGAACTCCATACCATAATCAGCCCGAACAGGACGAGCAACACCGATACCAGTATCAATGGCCGGTCGATAGCGATATTTTTAACCAATAAGATACTCCTCGACTGCAGAGCGAAACTGTTCACCGCGGTCTTCAAAATTCTTGAACATATCAAAACTGGCACAAGCTGGTGAAAGCAGAACCGTTCCCGTTCCACCCGCATCCTTTATGGCTTCTGCACCGGCTTTTACAGCCGTTTTCAGATCAGAAACCCCCAGCACTGACACCCTGGAACCTGCCAACTGACGGGATATCTCCTGGCTGGCCTGGCCGATCAGGATCATTATGGCGCAGCGCTCCTCAATCAGCGGTTTCAGCCTTCTGAAATCCCCTCCCTTGTCTTTTCCACCTAAGATAAGTGCCACAGGAAAGGGGAAACCCAACAGAGATTTTTCAGTGGCATCGATGTTGGTCGCCTTGGAATCATTAATGAATTCAATCCCATTCTGATTGCCGACACACTCCACTCGATGTGTCAAACCAACAAATGTTTTAAGCCCCTTCTCAATATCGTTCTTCTTCAAATCCAACAGCATAACCGTCAGTATGGCGGCCAGCATATTTTCTATGTTATGGACACCCTTAAGCTTTATCTCAGCCATCGAAATCTGTTCGCTTCTTCCATCCAGATTCACTTGGACCCGGCTACCGTTTATATAGGCACCTTCTTTCAATTTGCACAGTCTGGAAAATGCCTTTACCCGGGCATTACCTTCATCGGGACGAAACATAAGATCCCTTAAGCGTTCATCATCGGCATTGACAATCAAATGGTCACCACTGCATTGATAACGAAATCCATCAAGCTTCGCCTGATAATAGGCATCCTCATCTGGATAACGATCCAGATGATCCGGAGTCAGATTAAGTATCAAACCGATATGGGGACGAAATTGACTGATCTCCTCAAGCTGGAAGCTCGACACCTCCAAAACCACCACATCGGCATCCTTGACTCCAGCCAGCTCTGCTGTCAGCGGAATACCGATGTTCCCCGCCAGAACAGATTTACACCCTGCAGTCAACAGCAGATGATGTATCAGAGAGCAGGTGGTGGATTTGCCATTTGTTCCTGTGACAGCCACAACCTGAACCCCGGGTGGAATTTGCCTCCAGGCAAATTCCAGTTCAGACATGATCGCTACTCCCGCCTGACGTAAAACATCAAAGCGCTTTTCTTTGGCGTTAACACCCGGGCTGACGACCATTGTCTTGAACTGACTGAAAGAATCCAGTGAATCACCTTTTGTAACAAAGTGAACCCCCATCGGCTCAAATCGTTCAATCAGACCAGTCGGAATTGTTTTCTCTTCAATAACACAAAGAGGATGGGCTCCTTTCTCATGGACCAAATGCTCCAGCACCGAAATCCCGGACCGCCCTAACCCAAAAATAAGGGTCCCTTTCTGTCCAGGATCTATTATTTCTGCCATTTGTCTACACACTCCATAATTATTTCTCTATCATCAAAATGCTCTGTACGATCAGCAAAAATCTGATAATTCTCGTGTCCCTTCCCAGCCACCACCAACAAATCTCCCGGACATGCCATACAAATGCCTTTTTCTATAGCCTTTCTACGATCCAGCTCTATCTCAAGTGACTTGTATTCCTGGGGGAAACCCACCATGATCTGAGCAACGATCTGCTGTGGGTCCTCTTTTCGCGGATTGTCATTGGTTAAGATCACATAATCAGCCAGGCTGGCTGCCACGGCAGCCATTCGCGGTCGTTTCGAACGGTCACGATCCCCACCGGCACCAAAAACCAATATCACCCGTCCTTTACACAAATCCTTTACAGAGCTGAGCATCGCTTTCAGGGCATCATCGGTATGGGCATAATCCACCATAACAGCCACTGGTTGGTGACACACCATCTCCAGGCGGCCTCTGACCGGACCATAGTCCTTGACACGCTTTTCAATAAGGGCAGTATCCATTCCACATACCTGTGCCGAGGCAACTGCAGCCATGATATTGTACACATTGACCCGCCCAATCAGCTGTGAGAAAAGATTCACAGTCCCTTTGGGTGTCTCCAGATGAACATGCGTCCCGTCCAGCCCCAATGTTGTTTTTATGGGATGTATATCCGCTTCCCGGGTAAAACCAAAAGTCAGATAGCGACAATCTATACTGTCAATGATCTGAGTCGCTCTGGAGTCATCATAATTAATGATGGCCCAGCCATCACTGTCTACCAAACGGAACAAACTCAGCTTGGCTGAAAAATAACTTTCCATATCACCATGAATGTCAAGGTGATCACCAGAAAATGATGTGAATATCGCCTGATCAAAGGGAATTCCCGCCAAGCGCCGTTGCACCATAGCCACAGAAGACACCTCCATAACCAAATGACCGACTGGCTCTTCCTCACCTGCTTTGGCCAGAAATGCGTACAAATCTATGGCCTCAGGAGTGGTCAACAGACTTTTTTCAGTGTAATCACCAGCAGACATTCCCAGAGTGCCGATACGGGCCACCCTGCCACACCCAGCCAGAATCTCAGAAATCAACCCCGTTACAGTCGTCTTGCCATTCGTTCCGGTCACCCCAATGACCTGAATATCGTCAATGGGAACACCCCAGAATGCACAAGCAATTCTGGCCATTGTTGCCCGTTCATCGGCGACAGTCACCCAGGAAATATCTCTGCGCTTTGGAGTCTGAACTCCACTCAGAACAGCCACTGCCCCCCTGGAAACGGCATCATCAATGTAGGTCATACCATTTTCTCTGGCACCCTGGATGGCTACAAAAAGATAGCCAGGCTGGACTTTGCGGGAATCATAAGTAATTCCGGTGATCTCGACATTGAGATTACCGTTATACTCGATCAAAGTGATATCAGACAAAAGGTCAGACAGCAGACAAGATCTCATATCCGGATCTCCGAACTTCCAATGCTCTGAGGAAAAACCTTGAGATACACCATTACACTTTCAGCAATTTCACGAAACAACGGTGCCGCAACATCTCCTCCATAATAGATATCCTGCGGATCATCGATAACCACATAAATGGTCACACGAGGATCACCAGCTGGGAAAAAGCCACCAAAAGATGACATGTAGTTACGTGAATATTTTCCATTTACAACTTTCTTTGCTGTGCCTGTTTTCCCTGCCACATCCAGACCGGCAATCGAAGCTTTTTTCCCTGTGCCTTTGGTAACCACATCCTGAAAAATGGATACCATCCGGCTGCAGGTAGAATCACTGATGATTCTTGTTGCTATCGGCAGCATAGCGTCCGTATTTCCAACACGTGAGACCAAACGCGGCGGCACGAGAAACCCTCCACAGGCCAGTATATTGAAGGCCTGAGTCATCTGGATCGGTGTTACCAGAATTTCATAACCGAAGGCCAGAAAGGCAGTTGACACATCAGACCAACGTTGAACAGGATGGAGCAACCCCCTTTCTTCCGCTGGCAAAGGCAAACCGGTTTTCCTGCCAAAACCAAAAGAAGAAATGGCCCGATAAAATTTCTCGCGTCCCAATAAAAATGCAATTTTTGCAGCGCCAATGTTACTTGAATAGATCAACACTTCTTCAAAAGTCAGATTTGAAAACGGTTTATGATCAATAATGACCTGGCCACGATACTTCAACTCACCATTGGCACAATCAAACACCTGTTGAGGATAACAGACATTATCTTCCAGAGCTGCGCTCGCAGTCACCAGCTTGAACGTGGAACCCGGATCATATAGCAGCGAAACTGCCCTGTTTTTAACATGATTTCGGGATTCACCCCCCAGATTACCTGGACGATAACTTGGTGCACTGGCCATGGCCAGCAGATCTCCATTCTGACTGTCCATTACCACAACGCTACCCCCTTTGGCTGAAAGCGCCTTCAAGGTTTTGTTCAACGCCCGTTCAACAAAAAACTGGATGGCCGTGTCAATGGTCAGGTACACATCCTTTCCAGGAATATGAGGCTTGATATATTCAAAATGAAAAACCTGCTTTCGGGCATCAAGCAAAGCCTCCATCTGCCCTCCTTGACCACTGATATCATGATCAAGGGCAAACTCGATTCCCTCAAGACCCTGCTCATCTATCCCGACGCCGCCCAGAATATGGGCTGCCGTTTCTCCCTGAGGATAAATCCGCTTGTGCTCTTTCCAAAATCCCAGAATTTCCCTGGCATTTTCCCTGGTTTGTAATTTGGTCAGACAATCGTACTCTTTATCGGTTAATTTCCTCTTCACCCAGATAAAACGATCTCCCTTTCTGATCCGTTTCCAAATATCTTTTCTCTGATCAGAACTAAGCACCAGAGAATGAGTAAGCAATTCAAAAACATGCTCCGTCTGTTCTGGGTTGCGATTACTCAGAAAAGCAGAAAAGGCTTCTACTGAAATAGCCAATATCTGACCATTCCGATCATAGATCGTTCCCCGTTTGGGATGAGATTCAAAAACCCGTTTACTCTGCAAGCGCACCTTAAAAATATTGTGGCTGTAATCAACTATTTGAACTTTAACAAGCATCACCAAAAGGAACAGCGCCCAGACCAGCAGACCGTAAAAGATCACCAGTCCCCGATTCCGTTCCATTCGATTTAACGCCATACTGCCTACTCCACCACAACTTTGATGTACTGATCCCCTTGGGGATATTGGTAATTGAGCTGCCCGACAACAACATCTTCAACCCGTTGTAAATTAAGCAGGGACGCTTTCCTGGCCAACAACTGATCAATTTCCTCCCTGACACTATCCCGCTCATTGCTGAGACGTTGTAATTGATAACCATAATTGATGCTGGACAAATTGAGGTTCAGATAAAGGGCCAACAATAGAAAGATAACCAATACCGAAAGGAAAATAACACCCAATTCCTTTGCTGACTTTTTCATAAAACCCTCATCTCCCTCAATTTGGCTGATCGGGAAGGGGAATTCTCTCCCAGTTCCTGCCGGGAAGGCATACGGGGATTGGGTTTTATGAGCTCGACTTTTTTCATTTGCAAGAGGTCCTTTCCAACCTGCTTGACCATTCGGTCTTCAACAGAATGGTATGAAAGAATCAGCATTCGTCCCCCTTTTTCCATGTATGGAGGAATTTGATTGATAAATTCCACCAAACGATCCAACTCCGCATTCACTTCAATGCGAAGGGCCTGAAAAACCCGCGCAGCCGGATGCAGTAAGCCCGGCCGTGGGTGCCATTTGCATATTGTTTCAATCAGACCGCTCAACTCGGTGGTTTTTGAAAAAGGATGTTTTATACGATGATGAACAATGCCCTCAACGATACGCTCAGCCTGAGGCACCTCCCCATAACGAAGCAAAATATCAAGCAGGCGATCAAAAGAATATTCATTAACCACATCAGCTGCAGTCAGTTTCCCACGCCTGTCTTTTCGCATGTCCAGGGGACCGGCCAAGCGATGGGAAAAACCACGCTCAGCCTCTCCCAGCTGAACCATCGACAAGCCAGGATCAATCAAAAGAGCGGAAATAGTAGCCGGGCGTATGGAATATATCGCAAACAGATCCGTAAAATCTCCATGAATAAAGACCACCCGTTCACCATAAGGACTCAGACGGATCTTTGCCTTCTGCAGGCTTTCCTCATCCTGATCCACAGCCAACACGCTGATATTCGGACAAGCCTGCAAAATCTGTGCGCTATGCCCCCCCATCCCTGTAGTGCAATCAACAAAAAAAGAGCAAGAGGTAGCCTTTACTGCCTCGAGCACCTCTCTATTCATGACCGGATAGTGTTCCTTGTCCATTCAGCACCATTGCCACTTTGTGCAGCTTGTCCTCATCAAAAACGCCTTCCAGGGCTTTTTCCCTGAATCGCCCGTCGTTCCAAACAACCAAGTGATCGATTTTCCCCACCACACGGATAGAGTCATTCAACAATGCGGATTCCCGCAACTCAGGAGGCATCAGGATCCGACCCCGGTTATCTATTTCAGCCTCATTTCCCCAGAAACTGGTTCGATTAATGAACTCCTCCAATTCAGGCGTCCTGACCCGCATGGTTTCAACAGAAGCTTCAATACGTTCCCAGACTGTCAGGGGATAAACAATGATATGGTCTCCATTCAAAGAAGTCAGGTAAAGTCCCGTCCCAAAATGAGACTCAAAGATGGTATGGTAACGGGCCGGCACCTTAATGCGGCCTTTGTCATCAATCCTCAGTAAATAACTACCTCTAAACCGACTGTTCATCCCACTTATTCCCATTTCTTCCCACTTATAATAACCTACCCCTTTTCCTATTGTCAAGAAAAAATTAATAAAAAACGAACGATCACCAGACCTTATGAAAAAAAGGAAAAAATGCCTGCTGAAGTAACTATTCCCCAATCATTCCGCAATCAGTCAGCAACCTGAAGCGAGCTTTGCCCACAACCCAATTAAGTGATGAGTGACAATGCGGACAGCCCAGATTCTCCATCACTCCTCGAATTCAGTTCATGATTGAGCCAGTTTCATTATTCTGATTTACTGCGATCTCTCGGTTTTTTTGGGAGTGGGGCTGTGCCCCACAGCCCCACAAACCTCCTGAGATATACGCTGTAAAAGAGAATAGTTTCAGAGGTCTATGATATTTGTGAACCAAACATTTCTGAATTTTAAAAGCCGCCTCTGTTGATTGACCAAAAACGGGATGACGGCAGGGACATCCCCACCTTTCGTTAATTAAAAACGAATAACTCGCTGATCTTGTATTATCTATGTTTCACATGGCTCTGTGATAACTTTTTGTTGAATTTTGCCCGACTGGAACACCTAACCTGGTTGAGAAAATATCTGAGATAAATTAAACGCTCTAAGATACAGGAGGCCAATCTAAGAGGTGTCCCTCTGAAAAGGAATGACACAAGACAAGATGTTTCGATTCAATCATCCCTGGCACATCTCCACGCCCAAAAGTAGTTATTTTGGTAAAATCTGCATCCGGTGAAGGGTAGAGCCCGATCCAGGCATTCCGGCCGGATCGTTTTGCGGTCAAAAGGCAATGATCCGAAAGATTGACAACGTCTTCCCAAGACAAAAGTTCAGGAGAGGATGGCTCGAAGGGAAAAACCGCAAAACCAACGGAACATGTCTTGTGAATAGTCAGACTTGAGCCGATATCAAAAAGCGTCTCATGTATTTGTGCTCTTATCCGCTCTGCCAGCCAATGAGAATCAATACGAGCGGCATTCCGGGCCACCACCAGGAATTCTTCTCCACCCCATCGTACCACAGTATCTGTGTCACGGGTGGCTTGACGTAAAATTTGACTCATCTGTTGTAAGACCAAATCACCGGCCTCATGTCCATACAGATCATTCACCTCTTTAAAATGGTCAATATCCACCATCAGAAAAACCAGATCAATGTTTTCTGATAAACGTTCTCTTCCTCCATGACGGATGTTATTATGCACCCGTTGAACCTGAGCCAAATCCTCAGGGATACACACCCCAAGATACCGCCGATTGCGTAATCCGGTTAAAGGATCTGTTAAGCTCAGATTATGCAACGCTTCGTTGGCTCGAGTTAAAGCTTCTGCCTTCTCTTCAACCTCTTGGGTTCGGGCAGCCACCATCTCTTCAAGAGCTGCATTTCGCCGACGCAAAGCAACATTACGCCATTGGAATAAGACCCAAACAATCATCCCCAAAAACATAAAAACGATCAATCTGAAAGGCCAGGACTGCCAGAAAGGGGGAAGAATTTCAAAACTGATTTTCTTCTCAGCACCCCACCCATCCTGTCCGATATGTGCCCGGGCAGCAAAGGTATATTTGCCTGGGGAAAGACCTGGATAACGTTGGCGAAGACTCTTGACTAAGCGCCATTCGGGTTCCAATCCCACCAGCTTTACCTGATATTCAATGGCGTTCTCCCTAATATAACTCAAAGCCGAATAGTGCACTTCAAACGTACGCCCTGAAAAAGGTATTTTAGCAGGGGAAATTGAGCTTGAATTGTACCGTTGACCAGAAAACTGCCAGTCAATTATGTGAACAACTGCTTGTGATAGCGACCAATTCTGGTAGGCAGAGGCATCAAAAAATGCCAGACCAAAAGCAGTGCCAATCCAGACATTACCATCGGGTTCAGCACGAAACGCCATGGCATTAACATCATCTCCTACCAACCCATCTTCAACCGTAAAGCGATCAATTCTTCCATCGGGATGAATTAAATTCAAGCCGACTCCAGTCCCCACCCAGATATTTTTGTTGGCATCTTCTCCGATTAAATAACATTTGCCCGTCAATAGACCTGATGCTGAATCCACATGCTTGATAATGTGCAGTTCTCCATTGACATATCGACAGTGAGCAAGCCCAAGGGTTAAAGACTCAAAGTAGGCCAGCCAAAAATCACCATCTTTTGTCTCTGTAATATAGACCACATGATTGGCTCTTAATCCATTTTGGGTATTAAAATGTCTCCAGGTTCCATCTTCTAACAAGTTCAGACCATGTTCTGCAGGGATCCATAATCGAAACTGACTATCTTCAAAGAGATAACGTATCCGCTCCTGTTGCCCGCCTTTGGGGAGAGGGATGTGCTTAAAATGCCAATCGCCCCCTTGAGGTTTACCCTGAATCAATCCCGCCCCATCTGTGGCTGCCCAAAACATCCCTTTATGGTCAAGTACAAGTGAAAAAATAACTTTACTTGCCAATAGTCCTTTTCCTGAACCAATCGGTTTAACGAGATTTGTTCGGGGATTCCAACACAGAATATTTGCAGGAGCTCCGGTTAAATAGATGTCCCCATTCTTCCCTTTCACAAGACTCCTAACCTGCATAAATTCTGTTCCCAATACCTTTTTCCATCCCAAAGAAGTGCTTCGAGCCAACCCGCTGTCGGTACCTGCAAAATACTCTCCATTATCATGCCGAAGGGTGGCCCAGATAACATTATTGGGCAAGCCTTGCGCTGTCGTGTGAGACTTCCAAATCCCCCGGCCCCTCATGCGCAACAGCCCTGATGAAGCTAGCCACAATGACCCTTCACGATCCTCAAAAATACGTCTGATGGTCGTATAAGGCAGCCCTTCATTTGCACCTATGGTCTGCCAATGATCCTCTTCAAAGCGATACAATCCCCGATCAGTGGTTACCCACAACTTACCCTGGCGATCAGTAAACAGATGCCCCAGTTGAGTGGCCGGAGGAACCATTGGATAGAAATCAACAAATCGTTGCTGTTGATGATCCAGTATTTGCAGGTTTTGAAGAGTTCTGATCCAAACACGCCCTCGCCCGTCAACAGAGATGGCATCAATGGGCTCACTCCTCCCCACCCGCCCTGCACTATATTCGATATACTGCCCATCTTGAAAACTGTATACTTTGGCCAAAAGATCGTGCAATGTGGCCACCCAAAGAGATTTTCTGTCGTTACTGACAGCCAGGGAAGTCACATCACCTCCTGGCCATTTTTGAGCCAGATCAAAACGACCACCCGTGTTCCGGCTATATAAGCCGGAATTGGTGCCGACCCAAAGTCCATGTACGTCTTCAGCTATGGCTGTGATCCGTCCAGGGGGTAAACCGCTCTCCGGTTCTTGTAGTAGAAATCGTTCTCCATCAAATTTGGCCAAGCCCTGGTAAGTACCAACCCAGAGCGTTCCTTCTCTGTCCACATGGAGCAGGTCAGCCCAGGTTGAGGGAAGACCGCTTTCCAATTGAAAAGATTGAAACCGTTCTCCATCATAGCGAAATACACCATACTCAGTACCCACCCATATGAAGCCCAGATGATCTTGAACAATATCCCAGACTGACAGACTTCCCAACCCATCCAGAGAGTCATAAATACGAAAAGAGTAACTCCCCGGGGGCACTTGTTCAAATGTTTGAGTTCTTAAAAGAGTATTGAAGCAAAAGAAAAACATGAAAAACATAGCAAAAAATCGCCAAAAACAGCCATTTTTACTGCTCACAACCATATAATACATATTCTTCATACAAAAAAAACAAAAAAAGTTGCTTTCAAAAAAACTCATCACATCACTGCGATTCCTTTGAGAGGTCTTTGGGGCTTGTCTCTTCTCCCCAAAATCCAACGTGAGCTTCGCCCACAACCCCGATTCAGTGACTAGCAACTGGTGACTTGTGACATGTAAAAAATCCTACCGGTAAAAGCAGAGCTTTTGCTCTTTTGTTCGTGTTTGTTCGTGTCCAAAGACTCTTCTATCTGATCAGTAACCGCATTCTCAAAAGCCAGTTTCATTATTCTGAATTACAGCGATCTCTCGGTTTTTTTGGGGGTGGGGCTCCAGCCCCACAACCCCACCATTCGTTAAATAAAAACATATAACTTGTTGATGTTGTATTATCAATGTTTCAAATGGCTCTGTGATAACTTTTTGTTGAATTTTTCTTGATTAGATACCCTAAAAGATCACGGCAAATAAGAATGCTGAAACCAGATTTAATAAAAGCACCTTTTTATTGACACACTAAATACAGTGAAATATAATAAGCAGCACACAACAGGCAGGAGGAGACATGAGCGATTTCAACGAGAACGCATTAACCATTTTAAAAGCCCGCTACTTTCGGAAAAATGCCACGGGGGAGCTGATCGAAAAAACCCCTGAGCAATTATTTGATAGAGTCGCCAGCCACATTGCCAGTGTCGAGAAAACTCCTGCTGAACAGAAAAAATGGAAAACCATCTTTAAGGAACAGATGCTGACGCAAAAATTCATGCCCAACTCCCCCACCCTGACCGGTGCCGGCCGTGGACTTTGCCTGTCCGCGTGCTTTGTCCTGCCTATTGAGGATTCACTTGATCACATTTTTGAAACAGTCAAAAACGCCGCCCTGGTTCACAAGGAAGGGGGAGGAACTGGTTTCGATTTTTCACGCATTCGGGCAGCCGGCAGCTTTGTAAAAAAAACTCAAGGCATCGCATCTGGTCCCCTCTCCTTTTTGAAAGTGATAGATGCCGGCACCGAAGCCGTCAAACAGGGCGGTACACGGCGAGGCGCAAACATGGGGGTTTTGCGCATTGATCACCCCGACATCGAAGAATTCATAACCATGAAACTTGATGGCAAAAGTGCCCAGAATTTTAACATTTCTGTTGCTGTTACTGACAAATTCATAAATGCTTTGCAAAAAAAGGAAGAATTCGATCTCATTAACCCCATGAACAATAAAGCAGTCTCATCCCGCTCGGCACAGAAAATATTCGATAAAATAGTGGAGTCGGCTTGGGCCAACGGTGACCCGGGTCTGATCTTCATTGATCGCATCAATTCTCTCAATCCCACCCGATTGCAGGGCCAGATTCACGCCACCAACCCCTGTGGTGAGCAACCCCTGCACGATTACGAATCATGTAATCTGGGCTCCATCAATCTGGCCCGTTTTTACAAAACGGATGCCCCAGATCTTTTTGACTGGGCTGATTTTTCTGAAACGATCCATAAGGCAATACGCTTCCTGGACAACGTTATCGATGCCAACACCTATCCACTGCCACAGATCGGCACCATGGCCAAAGGAAACCGGAGAATTGGCTTGGGAGTGATGGGTCTGGCCGACCTGTTGATCATGATGCAGCTACGCTATGATACGGTAGCCGCCCGGGATGTATCCTCAAAAATAATCCATTTCATGAAGGAAGAGGCCCTGAAAGCCTCGGTAGAATTAGCAAAAGAACGGGGTTCTTTTCCCTATATCGAAAAATCCATTTATGCAGGAAAGACCATGCGCAACGCCACCGTTCTCAGCATAGCCCCTACCGGCACCATATCCCGGATATGTGGCTGCTCTTCCAGCATAGAACCAGTTTTTGCCTTTAAGGCCGTATCCAGAATACTCGATCGGGAAATTGTCGACCTTCATCCCATTTTTCAGCTGTGGCAGGAAAAGCACCCAGGGCAAAAAGAACCGGACTGGTTCGTTACAGCAGGAGAAATCAGCCCCCTGGATCACATTCTGATGCAGGAGGTGTTTCAGAAAGAGGTTGACAGTGCGGTTTCCAAAACCATCAACTTTCCCAATGAAGCCAGCAAAGAAGAGATTGCTGCCGCTTACCTGACAGCCTTCCAGAAGGAAATCAAAGGCATTACCGTTTATCGCGATGGTTGCCGCTCAGTTCAGGTTCTCAACGACATGAACAAGTTTCCGCCCACGCCTCAGAAAAGGCCCGACGCACTGCCATCCACCACCCACAAAATTCAAACAGGCCTGGGACGCCTGTACGTCACCATATCGGAGCTCAATAGCAGACCCTTCGAAATTTTTTGTTCTATCGGCAAGAGCGGGTACTCCACCATGGCCGACGCCGAAGCCATCGGGCGTCTCATCTCCATGGCCCTGCGCAGCGGCATCCCACCCCGGGAAGTAATTCAGCAGCTCAAAGGGATCGGTGGCTCAGAGCAGGTATTCCACAACGGCAGCCTGATCCAGTCGATACCTGATGCCGTGGCGCAGGTACTGGAACATCATATCGGCGAAACAGCCACCATCAGCAAAGACATCACGCAGCTGCATTGTCCCTTGTGTTATGCCACCCTGCCTGATGAAAAGTGCCCGGTTTGCCCCAATTGTGGCTGGACCCGGTGTGGAGGAGCATAAGAAGAATCAGCCACGAACAAACACGAACAATAAGGAGCAAAAGCTCTGCTTTTGCAGGTTTTTACCAATCACCAGTCATTAGTCTCTAGTCACTGAATCGGGGGCGTGGGTAAAGCCCACGTCAGAGATCAGGGGGCGGGGACACTAAGCAGGTCGCTTATAATTGGGTAATTCCTGAATCAATACGGATAATGCCAGAACGGGTAAAGGACATTGTGACCAATCATGCTCCCAGCAGACCAGATGGGTGTAGACGGCTATCTC
>Ga0105099_10000635_pt1 | contig 23490 bp, 21 predicted proteins | sample PPLLak3cmMay2015_2_FD_79138 | JGI IMG/M metagenome (GOLD analysis project Ga0105099, IMG submission 79138) | Freshwater sediment microbial communities from Prairie Pothole Lake near Jamestown, North Dakota, USA - PPLs Lake P8 Core (1) Depth... | ecosystem: Environmental > Aquatic > Freshwater >... | reverse complement strand
CTTCCGATGCTCAATCGGATCGCGGCGAAGGACCTCGCCTTTGCCCAGTTGACCTCCGCGGGAACGCCGTTCCTGGTCGCCGGCCTGGCGGTCCTGGCCGGGCTTCTGGCCGGAAGCTACCCGGCCCTCTTCCTCTCGAGCTTTCAACCGGCGAGGGTCCTGAAGGGAGACCTGGCCTTGGGGGCTCGGGGCCGGACGTTCCGGAAAATCCTGTTCATCGGCCAATTTTCCCTGGCCGTTCTTTTTCTGATCTCGTTCACCTTTATCCGCGAACAACTCGTCTTTCTCCGAAGCCATGACCCGGGGTTCGAGAAGGAGCGCATCCTGACCCTCGCGATGGGAGACGACACTCGGAATCGGTTCGGCGCCCTCCGCGAAGAGCTGCTTCATCTGCCGGGTGTGCTCGGCGTCACCTCCGCCTCCAACGCCCCAACCCGGGGATGGATGTACTCCAATTCCTTGTGGGATTGGCCCGGCAAGGATCCCCGGCAGGAAATCCTGATGCGCGGCACGTGCGCCGACGTCGGGTATTTCGATTTGATGGGGATCGAAATCCTTCAAGGAAGGGACTTCGTCGAGGCGGACGATGCCGAAACCAATATCCAGTGGATCATCAACGAGGAAGCGGCCCGGATCATGGGCCTCCGCGACCCGGTCGGCAAGCCGTTGACCCAAGCGGATTTTCAGGGAACGATCGTCGGCCTGGTCAAAAACCACCACGTCACGAGCCTGAAGGATAAGATCGATCCGCTGGTCATCGGGTACAATCCCCCGCTCAGCCGGATTCTCTTCGCCAAACTTCGGCCCGGCGACCTTTCCGGCACGATCCGCTCCATGGAACCCATATGGCAAAAGTTCGCCCCGCGGGACGAATTCAAACCCCAGTTCCTCTCCGACGCGATGGACGCCCTCTACCGGTCCGAAGAGCGGATCGAAGCCGTCCTCCGATGGTTTTCGACCCTTGTGGTTATGATCGCCTGTTTGGGACTGTTCGGGCTGGCGACTTTTTTGGCTGAACGGAGAACGAAGGAAATCGGAATCCGCCGGACCTTGGGAGCGACGACGGGGCAAATCCTTCTTCTTTTCTCCCGGGAATTCATTTGGGGAATCATCGCCGCGAATGCCCTCGCCTGGCCCGCGGCCTATCTGTTCGTCCGGAGCTGGCTGCGCAATTACGCGGCCAGGATTCCCCTGAGCCCCTTGCCTTTCCTTTCCGCCGCCGCCTTGAGTCTTCTCCTCGCGCTCGCGACCGTGAATATCCGTTTTATCCGCGCCGCCCGGTCACGCCCGGCAGAAACCTTGAAACACGAGTAAGGCGGAAAACCGCCCCCGCCTTATCCCCCGAAGCGCCACCACAAGCCGGTGACCAGGCGGGCAAAGCCCTCGGCTTCCCGCTGCTGGAAGTACTGAAATCCCAGCTTGAACCGGACGGTCTCTCCGCCAAAGAGGAAGCCGGCTCCCGAGCGAAACGCCCGGAACGTCGTATCGTAGCCGAACTCGACCAGGAACTTCGTCTTTTCCGTCACGTCCAGGTCCAATCCGGAGAAAACGATGGTCCCTTCGGCTTCATCTGAATATTCCGCCGCCTCGACTTTCTCGGTCCCGAAAAATTCGGCATACCGGCCGCCAAGATGCAGCGTCAGCTTGCTCGACAGCCTCGGAGAGATGACCAGGTATGGGGATATTCTGGAATATTTCGTTTCCACGCCGGAGGCCAGAAGCTCGAAGGAAGACCAGCTGACGCCGGCCGCGATCGCAAAGGATTCCGACCTGATTAACGCCGCCTTGAGATCCGCGTTATAGACGCCGCCGATGACGTTGAAAACGTTGGTCCCGAACTGGATCCCGTTGGTCAGGGCCCAGGCGACCGGACCGATTCCCAGGAGAACTTCGCCCCGGCCCAGAACGGCGCCGGTCGGCTGCGCGAGATTCTCCGTAATCGGCCTCCCTCCGAAGATTCGCGACCGGGTTTCCTGCCGGATCTGAATGGCCCGGTCGCCGCGGGGCGTCGTGTATTTTTCCTTCGAAGGGGAGAAATCGCCGGCCGCGAGGGCTTTTTCCCCGCCGCTTTTCAGGGCGATCCCGGCTTCGAAAATCCGGCCGTCCGAAATCCGGACGATCCGGTAGCTTCCCTCCTCCAAACCCAGGGAGATATTCCGCCCGGCCGGTTTTGTCATTTCCAGAATAAGCCTTCCGGCCGCATCATGGATAAAGATCCGCCCGGAAATGCCCGGGGCGAGAGACAGCACGGTCGTGGCCGTTCGAATATCGGTCATGACCACTTCCCCCGCCCCGGACATCTCGATGTCGTAGTTGGGGTGCTGGGGGCCGTTCAGGGTTCCCGTCGTCTCGGCCAAGGTTTCGCCGAAAGCGAATTGATAAGCTTCCATGAGCGTCACCCGGCCGTCGCCGTTGAGATCGGCCGCGCCCCTCAAACCCGAAGCCAGGTAATGAGTGAAAAATGAGCTCCGGAGGAGGTCCGATTCCTGGGAAGCCTCGGTGGACGAGCTCGAAGTCAAGAAGGCGTAGCCCTTCATGTCATAGGCTTCGTCCAGGAGAAAGGAGGGTTTTTTCTTGCCGCCCTTGAGACGGGTGAACGCGCCCGAGGCGCAGGAATCGAGGATCGCGATCCTGACGTCGGCCGGCGTCCCGTTGATCGTTTCACGGAGCATCTCGTACGTGATGGCTTCTTCATTCAAGAGAAGCCGCGTCTCGTCGGAATGGCCCGAGTAATAGAAGACGATCTCGATCCGGCGGTGGCGGGCCCGGGCTTCCGCCATGCGGGCCTGGAGTCGCTTCATCCCCGAAAAAAACGCCTCGACGCCCGGATCGAGGAGAAGGAGGGCGTCTTCGGGAGCCACGCCGCCCAATTCCTCCAGAATTCCCCGGATTGTCCGGGCGTCGGAGACGGCATAGCGCAGCCGAACCCGACTCTCCCCCCCGTTATTGGCTCCGATGACGACGGCGAACCGCCGCGCGCCCGAAGCCGGCTCGGCTTGCGCCGCGGGGAGCCGCGGGGCAAGGCCGATCAACCCGGCTAAAAGCACCAGCAGGAACCGGCTTATGATCATGGCAACCGCCCTTTACGGAAGCTTACGGCGAACAGGTTCCAATCCGGAGGGAGGTCGACTCGCCGTTCAGGGGAACCGGACGTCGTTTTCCCTGAAGCGGAAATCCGGCTCAGGGCTTCCCGGATATCGATTTCCTCCGCGGCCGTGATGAAATAGAAACATTCGAAGTCGGGCGCGTCGTCCAGCTCATAGGACGTCTCGAGCTTGACCTGGGGGCCGGCCGCAAGTCGGGTCGAATCCGTCTCGGATCCGGGAAAATGCAAGGTGACGGCGCCCCGTCCGTCGAGCGAAGCGATCATGCCGTAAGGCTTTCCGGAGGGGAAATACGCGATCTGGATGAGATCGCCGGCCCGAACGGTGTCCCCGGCCTTGAGCATTTCAACCGACGGGCCCGCTTTCCGATAAACCTCGATTTTTGCTTGGCTGGTATCCGTCGCTCCTCCCTTGATCCGATTTTCCGGCGGCTCGCGAAGCATGACGACAAGGAGCAAGGTGGCGGCGGCAGCCAGCGGCGCGGCCGGAATCAGGATCTTGAGAAAGCGGCGCCGCGGACGAGCCGGAGCCGTCCGCTCCCGTTCCCTGGCTTCGGCTTTGAGGATTTCCGGGAGGATTTCGTCCGCCGGAAGGCGGCGGCGGAACTCGACGTCGGATCGGCGAATCTCTTCGACCGCCCGGGCCGTTTCAGGGCATGCCTCGATCCGGCGCTTGATCGCGGCCCGCTCCTTCTCCGAAAGCTCGCCCAGAACAAAGCGCTCCAATTTCCAAGGGGGAATGGGTTTCGTTGTCATAGGGCCGTCCTCTCTTGGGCGAGAGCCCTGGCGCGAAATTCCCGGATGCGTTTCCGTACGCCGGAGACCGACAAACCCGTTTCCCGGGCGGCCTCCGCAAGCGTCATTCTATCCACGTAAAGCATCACGGCGATCTCCCGGGTCGACACTTTCTCCCGGCCGAACAGCCGGTCGAGCAGGTCGGCGAGAAGGGTCCGGCGCTCGTTTTCGTCCGAGGCGGCGATTCCGGCCAGGGCATCGTCTCCCGAATCCTCCGCCCGAATCCGCTGGGCCCGGAGAATATTGAGACAGACATTGGTCGCGATCCGGAACAACAAACTGGACGGATAGCGGCCGCTCAACCGGTCCCGATGGAGCAGGAGTTTCACGAAAACCTCCTGCATCGCGTCCTTGGCCCTTTGCTCATCCCGGAGGAGATGAAGACACCGGCGGAAGACCATCGGGCCATAACGGTCGAAAGCCGCGCCGATATCCAGCTTCGATCGATCCTGATCTGACATGACCTCTTCACGTTTGGCCTCTCCGGGAATGAAACACCCGGGGCGGCCGTTTGTGTCACTTTCCTGTCACTTTAATTATCCCGGATGATTCGGAGTGTCAAGGGACGATCCGTCACGGGGCTCCCCCATTGAATACGAAAAGAATCGACCGCACGTTGCCGGCCGGAAAGCGGGCGGGGAAGTGACACTTTTCCGGCTCCGGAGTGTTTCATCGGCGTCGAACGTAACAATGTCCCTTATCGACAGGAGAAACCGATGAAAAAACTTTTATCGACAATCGTGATCGGCGCTTGTATCCTGGCGCTCTTTTCGATCCCGGCCGCGGCTCATCACCGGGATTGGAGCTGGAGCCGGAATGAATCTCCGAACCAGATGGTCACGGCGTCCCTCTTCATCTTCCGGCCGTGGAGCGCGGGTTTCAGGCAGCGGATCGTCCCGAACGTATACCTGACCGCGACAATGGATTATCACAAGGACGACCAGGACCTCCGGTTCCAGGCCGGGGCGATCTACCGGCTAACCCGCAAGGTCCTGTTTTTCCGTCTCTACGGCGGCGGCGGGCTGGAATTCTCCCGCAACGACGGTTACCTTTATCCTTATCTTACCGTCGGCGCGGACTTTTGGATCTTCTACTCCGAGGTCAGCCACCCGCTCCGCGCGGAACAGGAGCCAACGGCCCGGTTCGGCTTCCGGTTTTCGTTCTGAGGGTTTTCGCTCCCGGGGCGTCCCATTAAATCCCGATCCGAATGCCGATCCGGACAACCGGTCCGCCCAGGTCGAATTTGAACAGCCGGGCGTCATCGCTCCCAGTTGGTTTGCTTTCCGAAATATCCATGTAGTGCCAGAGGTTTCCCCAAATTAAGGATTCCGAATACCAAACCTTGGCCTGGTCCAGTTGGAAGGTTTCCGAATCTGATCCGCCGGTCCAGGTGGCGACATCGTTCCATTCGTAAAATCCGACGATATCGTCAAAGGAGGCGACGCGATAGATAGCGTCCAGGCAGAGGAATATCCGGTCCGTCAGGGGGAACTCCGTCCCGAGTCCGACCTGGAAGCCGAGGACACCTTTCCGGTCGGAGTCAAACGTCTCGCGGACGTCCCAAACCCAATTGGGCTGGGCGATCCGGCCCGGCTCGGAATAGAGGCTGTGCAAGTCATACGTAAATTGGACGGAGTAGAATCCGACGCCGGCCGAAAGATTCAGCTTGACCGGCCCGGTCAGGGCGGCATAGACAAGGTCGAGGGTCACCGGAATCGCGTTGATCTTGTAAGCGCTAACGTGTTCCGATTCGTTCCCAGGGGCAGGCGTGATGAGGGAATCCCGGTTGACGGTTTTCATCAGGTACCCCGCGCCCAAGGCCAGGCCGAGTCGGGGAGTCAAGCCGAGAACCGCCTGGACTCCGCCCTCGAAAGCCAGCGGCTTCCAGGCCAGATCGAAGGTTCCCGTGTAACCGACATACTCCCAGCGGGCGGCCGTACTCTCGAACAGCTCCTTGAAATCACCCCCGGTCGGCCAATATCCGGCCCCTCCGTAGAACTTGAAGGACAATCCCTGGCCGGCCTGGGCCATGGCTGCGAGAAAAACCAAAGACAGGGCAAAAGCGACAACTCGTTTTCTCATCATTCTCTCTCCTTTTCCGAATATCTACTTGACCGATTCCAGCTTCCCAACCGGTTGGAGCAAACCGCACATCCCCAGGGTCGGCTCCGCCGCCGGGAAAGAAAAGCCCGGGAACATCTCGTCGCGGTTGTAGGGAAGGTATTTGATCCGATGGCGGTATCGATTGGCCCAGGCGCCCGGGCCTTCTTCGACGACCGAGGCCCAGTCCGATTTCAACGCCGCCGCTTTATCGAGACTGAGGCCGACGAAGCGCTCCAGCTCCCGGTAATACGCGACCTTGTCGAATTTCCAGAGCTCGACGAACGGGGTATACGCCCGGACCGCTTCATCCCGGCGCTTCAACGCGCCTTCCAATCCCTCGGCTTTGGCTAATCCGGTCAGGCGGTCGTATTCGCCCGGATTCGCATCGACGTCCTTGCCGTAATAGATCCGGGCGTCGCCGTGTTCGGCCAGCCCGGCGTTGCCCATCACGACAAGGATCACGAGGTGGTCGGTGTTGATCAGGCGGTGGAGGGTGAGCGGCGGGAACTGGACGTACCGGCCGGGGGAAAGCTCAATCGTCCGGAAGCCGTATCGGACATCGTGAAGCTCGACCTTGCCGGCGCCGCTGATGACGTAATATCCCTCGTCGGTCACGGCATGCATATGGGGCGTGCCCGATTGAAAGCCGTCCGGAGCCGGCCGCTGGTCATAGACAGTCAGCCGGGTCAGCCCGATCCCGGCGATCGTCCCTTCCTTGGCCACCGCCGTCCCGCCCGAATCCCGGCAGGCCGAGGCCAGCAGAACCAGGACCGCCGCCAGGCTGAAATTTTTGATCGCGCTTTTCATGGAACCCTCGCTCAGCCGACTATAAGCCGAAGGAAAAACGGCGTCAACGCCCTCTCGGTTCCCGAGCGGCGGAAATATGTTTGACAGCGGGAAAAACGCCGTGATAGTAATGGGGCATCGTGGATCGAAACGAAGGGAGTCGCCCCATGCCCCCAAAAGAAAAACCCTCCCCCCTGTCCCGGCGCCGGTTCCTCCAATCGGCGGCAGCCGCCGCGATCGCTCCGGCCATCATCCCCGCCCATGTCTTTTCCGGTCCCCGGGCTCCGAGCGATACGCTGACCCTCGGCGTCATCGGAGTCGGCCGCCAGGGACGGGATGACATGCAGGAGGCGATCTACCGCGGCCTCGAAGCCGGGGCCCGCGTCGTCGCCGTCTGCGACGTCGATGAGCACCGCCGCGAGGACGCCCAATGGCTGGTCGAGAGGATTTACGCCGCCGAACTGAAAATGAATGCCTATCGCGGCGTCGACGTCTATGCCGACTTCCGGGATCTGCTGGCCCGGGAAGACATCGACGGGGTTATCGTCACGGTTCCCGACCACTGGCATGCCGTGATCGGCCTTGCCGGGGCGGCGGCGGGGAAGGACATGTACATGGAAAAGCCCCTCACCTTTTCCATCGCCGAGGGGAGGAAGCTGGTCCAGGCGGTCCGGGCGAACAAGCGCGTCCTCCAGGTCGGCTCCTGGCAGCGTTCCCGGATCTATTTTTCCACCGCCTGCGAGCTCGTTCGGAACGGCCGGATCGGGAAGCTGTCCGTGATCAAGGTCCGCAATCCCACGGATTCGGGCGAGGGCAATCCCCTGTCCATGCCCGTGCCGAAGTATTTCGATTACGACTTCTGGCTCGGGCCGGCGGCCGAGGCGCCTTTTACCGAGGACCGGACCCATCCCCAGATCGGCTATGACCGCCCGGGCTGGATGCAGGTGGAGGCTTACGACCACGGCATGATTTCCAACTGGGGCGCCCATATGAACGATATCGCCCAGTGGGGACACGGCTCCGATGAAACCGGGCCGGTCGAGATCGAGGCCCGGGGCGAATTCCCCGACCGCGGTCTCTTCGACGTCCACACGAAATACGAGTCCGCGGCCGTCTATGCCGACGGCGTCCGCCTCCTTCAGGACTCCGGGGATCCGGCCGGGGTCCGCTTCGAGGGCGACCGGGGCTGGATCTTCTGCTCGCGCGAACAGATCACGGCTTCGGATCCGGCCATTCTCCGCGAGAAGATCGGCCCGGAGGAGACCAAGCTCCACACGAGCTCCAATCACATGAAGAATTTCTTCGAGTGCATGCGGACGCGGAAAGACCCGGTTTCAGACGTCGAGACCAGCCACCGGTCGAACACGATCTGTTGCCTGACCCACATCGCCATGAAGCTCGGCCGGAAGCTGCGCTGGGACCCGGCCGCGGAAAAGATCATCGGGGACAAAGAGGCCAACGCCCGGCTCGACTTTCCGCACCGAGCCCCCTGGACCATCTAAAAGCAAGCAGAGGGGTCAGGTCTTAAATTTTAACTTTTTCCAAAGACCTGACCCCCTGCTTTTATGAGTCCTCGGAAATAGCCGACGGATTCGGCCAGACCGGGGATGGGATTGTCGCCGTCTTTTTCGTATTCGAATGAAAGAAATCCGCGGTATTCCGACCGGGCGACGGCCCGGAGAAAAGGCAGATGATCGATCCCGCCCCGGCCCATTTCGACGGTCCCGCCTTTTTCCCCTGGCACATCGACATCCTTGAGATGGATTTCGACGACGCGCGAGCCGAATGCCTGGAAGGCCTCCAGGGGGTCCTCCCCCGCCCGGAACGAATGCCCGATATCCAGGCATAATCCAAGGCCCGAATCGCGGCCCTCGATTTTTTTATAGGCCGAGCCGCACGTCGGATATAGCCGGTCTGTGGGCCCGTGGTTGTGGATCGCCAGGCGGATGCCGGTCTCCTTGACTTTCCGCTCAACGAGGTCCAGGAGGTCGTGGTCGGGAACGCCGATGATCATTCGGACGCCGGCGTTCCGGGCATACAAAAATCCCGCTTCCACCTCCGCCGCCGTTTTCATGTAGACGACGCCGACGGCATGAAAATCAAGATCAGCCGCGGCGAATTTTTTCTTGACCTCATCGAATTGAGCCGCCGTCGCGTTCATCGGCAAATGGAAATCCTTCAAACTCACGTGGGTCAATCCCAGCCGCTTAGCCCACATCAGGGTGTCGTCAAGCGATAATTCCCGGGTCGTATAGGAAGCCAGGCCGAGGCGGGAAGAAAACGGATCCGGCCCGGAATCAAAGGCGGCGGCCGCAGCCGCCGCCTGCCCCGGGCGCACCGCAGCCCAGGCCGCACCCATTCCCGCCCATTTAAGAAAATCCCGGCGTGTCGATTTGCTCATAATCCCTCGCTCCGCCTCAGCATAGCCCGCCCTAAAAGGAGATGTCAAACAACAACGGGACGGCTGCTTGCTGAAGGGGGTCAGGTCTCGAGTATTTTTTAAATTTTAAGACCTGACCCCTCTGCTTTTGTCATTTGACACCAAGAGGGCCGCCGGGCTATAAGTCCTTTTCCATCCGCTTCAGGAGGTTCAACCGATGAACGCATATCGAACGGCCGTTTTCCTTATCCTCGCCGCCGCGGCCGGGACTTCGCTTCTTTCGGCCCAAACGCCGCCGACCTCCTTCGCTCCGGGGCAGATTCGGGAAGGACTGTCTCTTAAAAGCGCGGTCATGGGACGGAACGTCAAGTACGCGGTTTACCTCCCGCCCGATTACGCGATGTCGGAGCGCCGCTATCCCGTCGTCTATCTCCTTCACGGATATTCCGATGACGAATCCGGCTGGGTCCAGTTCGGCGAGATCAAGGAAGCGGTCGACCGGGCCATCGCCGAACGCCGGATCCCCTCGATGATCGTCGTCATGCCCGACGGCGGGGTGACCTGGTACGTCAACGACTTCGAGGGCAAGGCCAAGTTCGACGACATGTTCGTCCAGGAGTTCATTCCTCATATCGACGCGACGTTCCGGACCCGGCCGAATAAAGAATTCCGGGGGATCGCCGGGCTGTCGATGGGCGGATGGGGAGCGCTGACCCACGCCATGCGCCACCGGGAGCTATTTGCGGCCTGCGCCGCTTACAGCGCCGCCGTCTGGACCGAAGCCGACATGGGCGCGATGCCGCCCGACCGCTACGACCGGATGTTCGGTCCGTTATTCGGCGCCCGGCCTGAGGGGAGGCCGTCCGAAGCCTTCCTGAAGCTCAACCCCCTGAGCCTGGCCGGCACAATCGCCGCGGACGAGCTCCGCAAAGTCAGGTTCTACGTCGACTGCGGGGATGACGATTTTCTCATCGCCGGAAACATGGCTCTCCACCAGGCGTTGCTCGACCGGAAGATCCCCCATGAGTTCCGGGTCCGCGATGGCGGCCACACTTGGTCGTACTGGCGGACGGGTATCGTCGACGGCCTCGCCTTCATCGGCCAGAGCTTCCATCGCTGAACGCGGCGCCGGGGCCTCAAAGGGACCGGGGCTCGAACATCAGCTTCAATCCGGAAACAATCTCGTCAACCCGGATTTTCGTCAGCGTCCCGATCTTCTCCCCGAGCCGGGAGCGATCCAAAGTCGCAACCTGCCCCACAACAACGACGCCCGCCCGGGGCAGATTTCCCTCGGCTTTTCCAAGGAGAACATTGCCCAAGACTTTAGCCCGAAGAGTATTCGACGTCAAAAGACAGACGACGACGGTCTGAATCGAGCTGGCGTTGTAGACGTCGTTTTGGACCACGACGACGGGATGACGATATCCCGGCTCGGAGCCCGCGGGGGGCCGGAAGTCCACCCAGAAGAGATCCCCCTGCTTAATCTTCATACCGGTCTTTTTTCCCGATGTCGCGGAAACAAAGCCCCTGAAAAGCCCGCCGGGCTTCGCTCTCTTCGGTCGAATCGGGAACGGCGGCGGAAGCATTGAGACTCTCGAACAGGCACCTGTTCTCCAAGGCTCTCAATTGCTCCCTGACGGCGATTGTGAATACCCGGCTCCGGGACATTTTGGCCTTCCGGGCGATCAGGTCGACTTCCCGGCAAAGCTCTTCGGGAACGGAGATGGCGATTTTCATACCATCAGTATGAATCATGGGTACCCCCCTGTCAAACGTCTATAGCGGAGATTCCCGACTCCCCGCCGAGATATCCTCGGCCTCCTTGAGAAGACGCTTGTTCGGCCTTTGTTTCTCACCGAAAAAAAAGCGGCCCTTCCTTTTCGGGAAGGGCCGCAATCGATCGTCCGATGAAAGCCGGGGCTATTCCCCGATCTTCGCTCCCACGTTGTAAAGGAAGAAAGCGAAGATATCCGCCGTCGTCTCGATGGCCTTGGTCAGGTTGGACGAGCCGTGGCCGCTCCGGGTTTCGATCCGGATCAGGACCGGGGCCTTTCCGGCGTGGTTCTTCTGAAGCTCCGAGATGAACTTGAAGGAGTGGGCCGGGACGACCCGGTCGTCGTGATCGGCCGTCGTCACCAGGGTTGCGGGATAAGCGACGCCCGGCTTAATATTGTGGAGCGGCGAATATTTGAAGAGGTTTTTAAAATCCTCTTCTTTGTCGCTCGAGCCGTATTCCACGGACCAGCCCCAGCCGACCGTAAACTTGTGGTAACGGAGCATGTCCATGACCCCGACGGCCGGAAGGGCGACCTTGAACAGGTCGGGCCGCTGGGTCATGGCCGCCCCGACGAGCAAGCCGCCGTTGCTCCCGCCCTCGATGGCCAGCTTCCCGCTGGACGTGTATTTCTGGGCGATCAGGTGCTCGGCCGCGGCAATGAAGTCGTCGAAGACGTTTTGTTTATTGAGGAGCATCCCGGCCTTGTGCCAGGTCTCGCCGTATTCCCCGCCGCCTCGGAGGTTGGCCTCGGCAAAGACCGCGCCCTGCTCCAGGAGGACGATGTTGGCCGGGCTGAAGCCCGGCTGAATGGAGATGTTGAACCCGCCATAGGCCGTCAGAAAACACGGATTTTTCCCGTCCAGGGCCAAGCCCTTCTTATGGACGATGAACATCGGAACCTTCGTCCCGTCCTTGCTGGGGAAGAACTCCTGCTTGACCTCGAAGTCCTCGGGATTGAACTTCACCTCGGGCTTGCGGAAGATTTCCGACGTCCCCGCGGCCAGGTCGTATTTGAAGATCGTGGTCGGGTAGTTATACGAGGTGAAGGTATAAAAGACCACCGTGTCGTCGCGCCAGCCGGCAAACCCGCCGGCCGTCCCGAGGGCCGGGAGAACGACTTCCCGGGTCAGCGTTCCGTTCGGCTCGTACTGATAGACTTTGGTGTTCGCATCCTTGAGGTAGGAAGCGATCAGCTTGCCCCCGGCCAGGCCGGAGCCGCTCAAGACTTCGGGCTTTTCCGGAATGACCGTCGTCCACTTTTCTTCGGCCGGATTTTTGGGGTCGATCAGGACGATTTTGGCATTGGGGGCGTGGAGATTGGTCTGGACGAGGAACTTGTCGCCGATATTGTCCAGGACGTAGCTGTCGGACTCGAATCCGGGGATGAGGATCTGGAAGCGGTTATCGCTCTTGGAAAGGTCCTTCCAGAGCACTTCGGTTCCCGACGTCCCCTCGCTGAGGGTGAGGAAGAGGAATCGCTCGTCCTCGCTGACCCCGGCCGAGACGTAACGCAGGGGATGGGCCTTATCCTCGTACACGAGGACGTCCTTCTCCTGCGGGTCGCCGAGCTTATGGTAAAAGACCTTCTGGTATTCGTTCTTGGCCGTCAATTCCTGGCCGGCCGCGGGTTGGTCGTACCGGCTGTAGAAAAAGCCGTCCTTCCACCAGGCCGCCCCGGAGAATTTCACCCAGAGGATCCGGTCGGAAAGCTCGGTCTTGCCGGCGATGTCCATCACCCGACTCTCGCCCCAGTCCGAGCCCGCTTCGCCTCGCGAAACCGCGATCTTGGTCTTGTCGCCCGAGGGGCTGAGGAGGCCGGCCCGAATTGTCCCGTCGGCCGAGAGGGCGTTCGGGTCGAGGAAGACTTCGGGCGCGCCGTCCAAGCCCTTCTGAACGTAGATGACCGACTGGTTCTGGAGGCCGTCGTTCTTGCTGAAGAAATAATATTCGCCGACCCGGAAGGGAGCCGAGTACCGGGGATAGTTATAGATCTCCATCAGCCGGTTTTTGAGCTTCTCGCGGAAGGGGATTTTCTCCAGGTAGGCGAAGGTCACGGCATTCTGGGCCTTGACCCATTCCTCCGTCTCGGCCGACCGATCGTCCTCGAGCCAACGGTAGGGATCGGCCACCTTGACGCCGAAATAGTCGTCGACCACATCTCCCGTCTTGGTCGCGGGGTAAGTCATTTTTTCCGCCTTTTGGCAGGCCGTCCCGGCCGCAAGCAGCAGGACCAGAAACGACCCGACGATCGCCTTCGCTTTCATGAATTCCTCCGTAAATACCGCATGTTCCGCCCATTTTGCCATACCCCGGAACGTAAGGCAAACCGCTTCGAAAGCGAAACTTTTCAGACGCGGGGACGCACTCATAGACCAGTCCCCCCGAATGGACGTCCGGCCGGAACTCCCCCCGGCCGGTTTCCGTATATACCGGTGGGATAGATTCATCGGTAAAGGAGTCTGACATGAACGCCCGTTATCTGAAACTCACGGCGGCTCTGGCCGCAGCGGCCTTCCTGGCCGCGTTTTCCGGCCTTCCCGCCGCCGCCCAAACAAAGCCGGAGGAAGGCAAATACAAGCTGGAAGAGCTCGTCGGAGACTACGAGTTCAACGCCGAAGGCCAGACGATCTATGTCCGGTTTTTCGTCGACAACGGCAAGCTCTTCGGCGCCCCGCCGGACGAAACTCCCGAAGAAATCTCGCCGGTCAAAGACAAGCCCCTTTGCTTCGAGGTCACCGTGCAGGGAAGCGAATACTATTTCCTGAAGTTCATCAGAAACGAGCAGGGCGAAATCGACAGCTGCATCATGTCCGTCCAGGGCATGGAAATCACCGGCAAAAAAATCAAGAAATAAGGCTCTCTTCCATATTGTGTGGGTAGAGATTGGAGATTATGGCGGCTGGAGCGAACATCGTCCGGATGAGGCTTTTGTTGATGCTTGATTGGGAAGCCGGATCGGAAGAAGCCGGCCGAGCGAAGATGTTTGAGCGTCCCGCGCCTTGAACCGTTAGAAGGTCTTCCGGGACGCGAGTTCTTCGCCGCCAATCCAGGCAAATCAAGAAAAGCCGTCAAGGTCCGGACGCGTGAGCAGAAGCCGCCATATTCTCGGAAACTCCTACCCACACTAACTGGAAGAGAAGTCGGACCCCCTCCCGGCCGCCGCCGATTCATTTGACAATCCCTCCGCCCCCCGTTACTCTTTGGTCTCGCCCGCCCTCCGGGGAAGGAGACCGCCATGAAGATCGCCCGAAGCGGGGCCACGCCCTCGGCCATCGTCGAAGTGTCCCGGTCCATCAAGCGGCGGAGCGCCGAGGAAAACGTCCCCTATCTCCACCTCGAGCGGGGCGTGCCCGGCGTCCAGCCGATCGACCTGCAATCCGTCCTTTCGCTGATCGACGCGAACGCCCCGTCCGTCCAGACCTATCCGCCTACGGCCGGGCAAGAAGCCTTGAAAGCGGCGATCAACCGGGTTTATTTCGGGGGGAAGGCGTCGCCCGACCGCCTCTTCATCACGCCGGGAAGCTCGATGGGCTTGGACGTCGCCTTCCAGACGATCGACGCCCAGATCGTCCATCTCCCCCATTATCATTGGGGCACGTACCGGAAAATCCTCCAGACCCGGCGTCGGGCGGCGGCCTATTACCGCACGGTCGAGGAGCTTCGCGACCATCCCGACCGGTATGACGGGACGACGGTCGTGCTCTGCGATCCCAACAATCCCGTCGGCGACCTTCAGCCCGAAAGCTTGATTCTCGACACGGCCGAGCGTCTCGGCAAGGCCAAGGCCTCGGTCATCCTCGACTGCCCCTACCGCCGCCTCTTTTTCCCCGACGATGATTTCTACGCGACGGCCGCGGCGCTCCCGAACGTGGTCCTCCTCGAAAGCTTCAGCAAGTCGCTCGGCCTGAGCGGCCTCCGGCTCGGCTTCGCCCACCTCCCCGACTCGGAATCCGCCGCCGAATTCGGCCTCCGGCTGGCCCTTCCGACCAACGGCGTGGACAACCTCTCGCAGTTCGCCGTCGAGAAGCTCCTCACCGACCCGGCCGGAATCGAAGCCGCGGCCGAATATCAGGCCGCGACGGTCGCCGCCGTCCGGAAAAACATCGAATACCTGGAACACCGGGCCCTGCTGGCCGGACGCTTCTACGCCGCCTCCCGCTGCACCGGGATTTTCGCCGTCGTCAACCGGACGGCCGAGCAGCTCCTGGCTGCTAAAATCGGGGCCATCTCCATGGAGTTTTTTGTCGCCTCGGACAAGGAGGACGCGGCCCGATTCGCCCGGATCAACGTCGCCGTCCCCTCAGACGCCTTTAAAGCCTATTTCGACGCCCTGTCCTGATTCTCCAGTTAGAAAATATTGATCATACTCACATCGTTAGCGCTTCTTCTGTTAGCGGCTGATCCTGGAGTTTTCCCTTTTACCCGACAACAATGGGAAGGCGCCATCAAACTCGATAACGGCATCGAAATCATCGAAAATCCCTCCAGGCCCATATTTAATGAGAGCATTCTTGAATTGACGCCGGAATACATCATTCCGTCTGAAGATAAAAAAGCCGGGTATGTCTTTTTTGAAATCACAGACATGGCCATAGATGAAAACGGATTCACCTATCTCTATGACCGAAAAGGCTCAGCCGTTTTCGTTTTTAACGATCAAGGGAAATATATCCGAAAAATCGGCCGAGCAGGGTCCGGTCCGGGAGAGTTGGATGGCGTAAGCGAAATAGAAGTCGCCCATCATCATCTTTATGCTCTAGGATCCGCAGGGATGCGCATTCACGTTTTCGATGAAGCAGGGATCTATAAAAATACCCTCAAGACTCCGGGAACTCTTTCTTCGCTCCGAGTAAATGAAACTGGGCTTTTTTTTGCAAGATTATTCGACCGACAATCCTATCGTATTATTCATTTCGGACCGGACAAAAATATTTTGCGATCATTTGGAAAAGAAAATTGGGAAAAGCCGAGATTTTGGCAAAATATTCTTTCTTATGAAATATCACCGACAGGAGACGTTATCGTCGGAGACTCATCGAATTATAAGTTCTTCGTATATAGTGTCGACGGGCGTCAAAAAAAAACGATAACTAAAAATATCAGGCCGATTAAAATACCGATTTCAGAATTAAACTACTTAAAAAATAAAAACGCCGGGTTATTCGAAATCCCAATATATTATGATCCATTTTGGCTATTATTCGTTGATGATGAAGGAAGAATTATCGTCAACACTCATATCTTCCTTGCGGGTCCGGAAAAAGCCTTTTATGACTTATTCAGCCCCGAAGGGAAGTATCTTTCGTCGTTTTCTCTCGACTATTACAAGAAGCTTATTTGGAAAGGTAATCATCTTTATGCCGTAAGTGAAGATTACGAAGGATTTCCGATTGTTAAAGTATTTAAAGTCCGTTGGAAAACAGAATAGGCTTTACCATTTAAGCGCTTTTTTGGGCTCCATCTTGCGCAGGTCCAATCCCCGGTCGAAGGCCCCGATCCGGTAGAGGCAGATCTCCCGCAACGACGAGGGATGGTGGAGCACTTCCGAAAGCGATTGGTGGCCGACGGCCCAGACGCCGCCGCCGCGGACAACAACGACCTTGTAGTCGTGGAGCTTCCGGATCAGCGTCTCCGGATCGACGGTCGCCGGCAAAACCGGGATGACCAGGTACATGAAGCTGCCCTCGGCGTCCACCGGAACGATCCGGTCGGAGATCGCGTCTTCGCCCGGGTACCGGAAATAGGAATGCGATTCGGCTTCCGGCAGCCAGCAGTGCATGACCGTCTGGAAATCGGTTTCGGCGTAGATCGCCTTATGGAGCGCGAGTTCCGGCGAGTCGGCCGCGTCCGGCCTGATCGAAATCCGGCGCAGCGGGCCGGGCAGGTCGCGCGGCGTCGAGGCCTTCGGGGCATACAACAGATCGCCCACGCCCCGGACCGACATCGAGCCGGTGTGGAACGGCGACAGCCGCGACTCGAAGATCCGGGCCCCGGCCTTCCGGAACTCGGCCAGGATCTCCGTTTCCTCGGGAAAATCGCAGGTCTCGTCGTCCCCGACTTCGTACAGATCGGGACGGTAGGCGAAATACGATTTCGGATCGGCCGATATTTTCGCCCGCAGGTCTTCCACGTCCACCTTCAACCGGCGGGCGTCGTTGACGACTTGGCCGGCGTTGTTGGCGATGCACAGCAGGTGGAACGCTTCTTTTAAAGTCGCCCCGCGGACGAACGTCCCGTGGCCCTGAATGGTCGTGGCCGGATGGAAGGCCAGCCGATGCGGGATCCGCTCGGCCATTTCCGGCGAGCCGCTCGGGACGGCGAACCAATCCACGTGGACGTGCGAGCCGAGGGCATACCAGGCCAGCGGATCGATCGGGACGAAATGCGGCGGCTGAGCCGGTTTGGGCAGGTCGTCCAGGGTGGCGATCGAAAGATCCTTCGTATGGGCGTGCATCGACGCCCCCACCCCGGGCAGACTCAGGATCCGCTGATGGATGTCGGTTTCCGATGAAGCCTTGTAATAACCGTAATCGGTCTCCGTCGCCGAAAGGAAACAAATCTGACTCGACTCGAGGTCGCCCTTCTGGGAACCGGACGAGGTGATGACGATGATTTCCCGCCCGTTTGCGTCCCGCATCTTCATGGACATGTTGCCGGAGTGGCTGTCCTGGATATCGTAAAGGAGCGAAGCCCGGCCGATCGACGTGAACAGGGTCAGGATCTCGGCGGACGCCTTCCAGCTGCGGCTCATGCCGGCCTCCTTCCGATCGGGGCGAGGCGAAGGGAGGAAAGGAGCGCGGCGGTCGGCCGGCCTTCTTCGTCCCATCCCCGGACCCGGTAATAATCCCGGCGCATCCGCTCCTGGGCCTCGCGGGTCACCATCCGTTTCTCGCCGGCGACAACGACGGCCGAATCGGCAAACCGCGGCGGGAGGACGTCGTCGCTCGGCCCGGCTCCGGCGGCGAGGTTGAACAGGCGCTCGAGCGCGGCGACCCGGTTTTCGATTTCCTCGAGCCGGGCGACGGAAAAATCCATCCCGGTAACGCCGGACAGCATCCGCGACCAGGGGTCGCTGCCGAAGGCGTAGCCGGTGAAGCGGCAGATGCCCAGGCTGTCCTGGAGGATCCCGGTGTTCTGCATGTTCCGAATCGCGATCGGCGACTGGAGCAGGCTGAAGCGCGGAATCTCCTTGTTTCCGCCGAAGAACGCCAGCGACACGGCGTAGCCGCCGCGAAGGTGGCAGGCCCCGGACGGCGAGGTCATGAAGCCCAGGGCCTGGGTGAAGGAAGCCCGCGGGTCATAGGCCGGAATCTCCAACCGCTTGACCGACATCGAGAGGTCGGACCGGCCGTATTTCGCGCCGAGCCGGAAGGACCCTTCGGCGAGGAGATCGCCGAAGCCGCGGCGGTGCGCCGTTTCGATCGCCAGCTTTTCCAGGACGGCCGCGTTTCCGAACCGCAGGTGGAGGCCGCCCGCCGCTTCCTTCGGCAGCAGGCCCGCTTCGAAAAGCTCCATGGCGCAGGCCACCGTCCCGCCGAAGGAGATGGTATCCAATCCCAGCTCGTTGCAGCGGTAGTTGGCGGTTGTGATCGCGGCCAGGTCGTAGATGTCGCAGGCCGGGCCCATCAGGACGACGGTTTCGTATTCGGGCCCCTCGCCCGTTTCGTCGGGCGAGCCGTCCCGGGAAATCCGGGTGTGCCGCTGGCAGCCGATCGGGCAAAGGTAGCAACCGGCGGCGCGTTCGAGAATCGTCCGGGCGATGGTTTCGCCGGAGATGCGCTCCAGGTCCTCCTCCCGGTGGGTGCAATCCTGGAAGTTCCGGTGCGGCAGCATGTCGATGACGTTGATGAGCTCGACGAGCCCCGCCGTGCCCAGCTCCCGGAGAATGCGCTTGGTCACCGGGGCCTGGCGGATCAGGTACATAGCTTGATCGTATCCCGACTTGTACTTCTCCGGGTCGTGGATTTGAATTTTCTCCCGGCCGGCCACACGGACGGCCTTGAGGTTTTTCGACCCCCAGACCGCGCCCGGGCCGCCCCGGCCATAGACCCGGTTTTTATCGTTGGCCACATCGGCGAACCGGACGAGGTTCTCCCCGGCCGGGCCGATGCAGAGAACCCGCGGCCGGTCGGCCGCCGCAAATCCCGCGGTCAGCTCGGCCGTCGTCTCGTGGATGTCCCGTCCCCAGAGCTTGTCGGCCGGGAGGATTTTCACTTCGGCAGGCGTGATGTCGACCCAAACCGGCTCGGGCGAGCGGCCCTTGATCACCAGGGCGTCATAACCCGCGGCCTTGAAGGAAAATCCCCAGCCGCCGCCCGAGTTGGACGTCCCGATCAATCCGGTCAAAGGGGATTTGAAGACCATGTGGCCCCGAGCCGAGGTTGGGGCATTGGTCCCGACCAGGGGGGAAACGGCGATCACGATGACGTTTTCCGGGCCGAGGGGGTCGCCCGCCGGGTCGGCCTCGTCGCAGAACAGACGAGTCGCCAATCCCCGCCCGCCGATATAGTCGGCGACGAGGGCGGAGTCCAGGGGACGAACGCGGACCGCGCCCGCCGTCAAATCGATCTCAAGGTACCGGCCGAAGAATCCGTACGCCGCGCCGCTCATGATTATCTCGTTCCTTTCTGAATGAACGGACAGGATAACCGAATCAACCACCGCCCATCAAGGGAAAGATGGCGACAGTGTCACCCTCGCGAAGCTCGGCCGCCGGGCCGCCGCGCGAGGCAAGATCCGCTCCGTTGATCATCACGATGAGGTTCGGCCTGGAAAGCTCGTCCCGGCGGGCGGGCGAATCGCCGAGAAGGTCGAGGAGCTCGCCGGCTTTGGTTCCCATGTCGAGGTCGAAGATTTTTTCCTTGCCCCCGAAGAGATCCCGGAAATAAGCGAAGAACCGGACCCTGACGGTCATCTTTTTCCCGCAGCATCCGGTCATGTCCGTTCCCCCGCAATCGCCCAGGCCAGGACTTCGGGATCTTTCGATTCCGGAAGACAGACGACGGAAACGGCCGCGCCTCCCGTCCGGAATCGCGCCTGGAAGTCCTCGAGGAGCGCTTCCCGAATCACGACAAGGACTTTCCGTCCCGCTTCCCGCAAGACCGGCCCGGCCGCCGGCCAGACGCCTTTCCCTTCAAGCTCGAGGCGGCCCATCTCATCCACGACTAAAAGATCCGACGTCCGGCTCCGGGCGATGATGCCCTCGGCCGCGGCAAACCCTTCCGCGTCGGTTTCAAACGGCCCGACTTCATCCGCTCCTCCGCCGGCCGATCGGCGCAGCAGGCGGCAACGACGGCCGGTTTGGATTTCGACCAGGTCATATCCCGCGGCCGTTTCGCCATCCATCACCCGCTCGCTCAGGTATCCATCGATGGAAATTCCGCGTTTCCGGAGGAGAGGAATCGCGGATTTGAGATACGTCGTCTTTCCGCTCCCGACCCCTCCGGTCAGAATCGTGATCAACGCACCCGGATCCGGGACTGGCCGGTCTGGAAATTCAAGGCCTGGCCCATGGGATCGGCGACCAGGACCTGGCTGACGGCCACGACCGATTCTCCCGGCGCTTTAGCCTCAAAGACAATGGCCGCCAGCGGCCCTCCGGTCCGGACGCCTTTCCCGGCCTGGGGGCTGTTGAAGCCGATGGTGCAGGTGCCGGCGGCGTTGTCGAAGGTCTGGAGGAACGGGGCATTTTCGCCGAGCGACTTGCCGAGGCCTGCGTCGAGGACATTTTTAATGTTCAGAATCCGCGGATTGAAATTCAGGGTGAGGGAGATCATTCCAATCTCGCTGTCCGTCTGGACGCTGGCCGTAAGCCGGAACTCCCGACCTACCGGGACGTCCATGACGGAAGGACCGAGGAGGATGGAGTTCCGGCCCTCGCCCGGCCGGGGCCGGAACGGCGAACGGGATGCGTCCTGAGATGCAAGGTCCATGGCCATCAAACCGACATCGCTGCCCGGGTTTCCGGCGGTGGAATCGACGTCCACCCAGATCACGTCCTGGTCCCCCGCTTCCATCGGGATGGACCGGATGATATGGGGCGTGATCGTCATGATGATATCGGTTTGCTCGATGGTCGCGTCCTCGGACCCGAAGACTCTCTTCAAAAAGGGAAGCCCCTTGACCGATTTGCGCTCGGAGTCGCGCAGCAGCCCGGCCAAGATCGAGGTCTCGCCGTCCTTGAGTCGGAGCGAACCCTTGAGCTCCCGTGTCAGGATGATCGGCAGGTCGGCATAACCCGTGCCGCCGAGGGACGTCACCTTGATCTCCATCGCCAGGGTGACCTCCCTCTCGATATGGATTTTCGGCGTGAACGTGATATCAAGGCCGACATCCTCGTATTTGTAGGAAGTGACGGGTTGCTGGCTGTACCCGCCGGCGGCGATCGGATTCCAGGTCGTCTGAGGGACGGGGATCTTCTCTCCGACAAGCTGATGAAGCTCCTCGTCGGCCAGGCCCCGCAGCCGCGGCTGGGCCACCACCTTGGTGTCCGAGTCGGTCTCGAGGAACTGGAGGTAGGCCGAAGGGAGGGTCATGTAATAATTGGCCCCCTGCGTCAGGTCGAGGCTCTTGATGTTCCACCAAGCGGTCGTGTCCTTTGCCGGAGGCTCGCCGTAACGAACGCCGATGTTGTTGGTGTCCAGGTTGACGCCCAGCTGGCGGAGACGGGTCCGGGAGACCTCCATAATCTCGATGTCGATGACGACCTCGCCCTTAGGTTTGTCCCAGAGCTTGATGAGCTTTGCGGCCATCTCGACGACCTGGGGCGTGTCCCGAATAGTGATGGAATTGAGGCTCTTGTCGAAGAAGATGATCGGGAGCTTGCCCGCCGCTCGGACCATATTGGTCAAGGGGGCGACCATCTCCTGGGCGACGGCGTTGGAGAGAAAGAAGGTCTTGACGCACTGGATTTCGTACTGGGCCCGCTTGGCCGGGATATCGGGGACAACGATGACGGTTTTCTCATCGAGAATCCGGTAGAAATTCTTGGTCGCCTGGCAGACGGACGATAAAGCCCGTTCGAACGTCACGTTGGTGAAGTCGGTCAGGAAAGAGACATCGCGGAAGGTCTCGTCGAAGATGATATTAATCCCTCCGGCCCGGCCGAGCGACTGGAAGACGGCCCGGAGCGAGGTTTCGGAGGTCAGGCGGACGTCGAGCACGCCTTCCTTGGCCGCAAGCTTGATCGGAAGCGCGATTTTCGTCGAAGCCGGCTCGACCTTCATCGCTTCGGGAGCAAGGGCCTGCCTGGCCTCGAAGGCCAGAGCCGTGTCGCGCGGGTTCAGGGCGATGGCCTTGTTGTAAAGCGCCTCGGCCAGTTCTTTGTTCCCGGCGGTCAGCTCGCGGCGGGCTTCGTCGACATAGAACATCCCGGCTTTGACCTTGACCTGGGCCAAGGCCAGCCGATAAACGGGTTCCTTGGGATTGAGGAGTGAGGCTTTCTCGTAAGCGGCGATGGCCGCGTCCCAGTCTTTGGCGATTTCCAGCTGGACGCCCTGGCGGTAAACCGGGCTGAGAGTCGCGCAGGCGACCGCTAAAAGAATCACGATCGCGGAAGCAATCGCTTTTTTCATAAGCCTTCTCCTTGCCCGTCTTGGTAAAGGAACACCAGGTTTTTCCCCTCGGGATTCTGCAGCTCGATCTCTTTCTCCGTGACCCGGACGGCCGTCCATCCGTTCCCGAGGGGCTCTCCTTCGGAAACGGCCCAGGCCTCGCCATTGATCAGGACGAGGGCGATCGGCGTGTCGGCGGTCGCGTATTTGATGTATCCGACGTAGCGGACGACGGCCAGCGGCGGCGGAGCCGGCTCCTCGGCCGGGGGCCTATCGCCCGCCGGCGAAAAGGCCAGGGGCATTCCGGAAGCGAAGGAAGCCGAGAAGCGGGCCGTCGAGAACAGGTCCCGCTTGATTTCCGGAAAAATCGGGGCCGCGGTCCGGATCAGGTCGCGGCGGACGAGCGGCGCGGGTTTCTTCGTTTCCGGAGCCTGGGAAAAAACCAGGACGGCCGCTCCGGCCAGGAATCCTCCGGCGCGCAGGATCGTCCGGCGAAAGTCACTCATTGATCGCGTATCCTTCCAGGGTGATCCCCGCCTCGACATATCCGGGGCTTCCCCCGATGTTCCGGAATTCGATTTTAGCGACATGGAGGGCCCGGGAATGGGTTTCGATGGTCTCCAAGAGGCGGCGGAAAGCGGGATATGCGCCGCCCCAGGCGAACCGGACGCTCAACCGGCGGAGGCGGTCTTTGACGATATCGCCCTCGCCGTATTCGAAGTCCATGGCCGTAACCCCGGCTCTGGTCAAAACCTCGCGGAGGTCCGAGCGGATCGCTCCGATTCCGGCGGCCCGGTCATAAAACCACGTCCGGCGAAGCTCGCCGACATCGGACTCGGCCTGGATCCATTGGTTCAATTCCCCGACGGCAGCCGCCCGGTTCCGGTCGGCCGTTTTCCACTCCGCTTCGATTCCGGCCCGACGGGAGGCCGCCCGGCCGGCATCGAGGCGGGCCCGCACGCCGAAGACCAGCAGAAGGATGACGATGCTCCCG
>Ga0105099_10000631_pt1 | contig 23511 bp, 22 predicted proteins | sample PPLLak3cmMay2015_2_FD_79138 | JGI IMG/M metagenome (GOLD analysis project Ga0105099, IMG submission 79138) | Freshwater sediment microbial communities from Prairie Pothole Lake near Jamestown, North Dakota, USA - PPLs Lake P8 Core (1) Depth... | ecosystem: Environmental > Aquatic > Freshwater >... | reverse complement strand
AGGCTGGCGTAGATCGTCCGGAACGTGATGTAGCGGAACACGTTCAGGATCGAAAACAGCGTGTGCAGCGGATACAGTAAATGATACAGCATTTCAGTTTCCTAGTTGCGCGGTGCGGACCAGTCCTGCACGGCCCGAACAACGGCTTCCAGCCCCATCGCGCGGGAGCCCTTGACGAGCACCCAGTCGCCGGCCTTCAATTCCAGAAGCAAAGCGGCCTGCACGGCGGACCGGGGGCCGATGACGATGTCGGCGGCCGCCATCCCGCCCTGGCGGGCGCCGGCAGCGACATCGGCGGCATGATCTCCGCAAGTCAGCAGTTTGGCCGCACCGCTGCGGGCGGCGAGCTGGCCCACCTGCCGATGCCAGGCGCCCGCATTCCGGCCCAACTCGCGCATGTCGCCGAGCACCAGCAGACTGCGTGCGCCGCCGCGCAGGTGATTCAGCGCAGCGATAGCGCCTTCCATAGACGCCGGGTTGGCGTTATACGTATCATCGACCAGGTGGATCCCCCCGGCGAGCGCGATCACGCGCATGCGACCCGGTACCGGCGTAAAGGCTTCCAGCCCTTGGCGGATGTCGGCGATGTCCAGCCCCAGCGCATATCCGACCGCGGCTGCCGCGAGGGCGTTGTGCACCATAAACCGACCGAAGGCATGCAGCTGAATCTGCGCTCGTCGCCCCGGCAGCGCCAGTTCAAAGAGGATTCCTTCGTCGATCTCACGGATTCGATCCGCGCGCACTGCGGCATCGGCCGACAGGCCGAACAGCAGGGCTTCGGCGCCAGAAGCTCCGGCAAACGGCCGCAGGCGCGGATCGTCCGCGTTCAGCACAGCGCGACCGCCGGGCGCCAGCCCGGCCAGCAGCGCGCTTTTTTCCTGCAAAACTCCTTCCAGGGATCCGAGTCCCTCCAAGTGCGCCGGGCCGATGTTGGTGATGACTCCGATGTCCGGCATGCAGATATCGCTCAGCCGTGCGATCTCGCCGGGCCGATTGGTGCCCAGCTCCAGGATCGCCCATTGATGCCGCGGCTCCAGCCTGAACAGGGTCAGCGGGACCCCGATCTGATTGTTCAGGTTTTTGGCCGGCTCCAGAACGGTGAATCGTCGTGACGCAACGGCGGCGGTCATCCGGCGGGTACTGGTTTTGCCGTTGGACCCGGTAATGGCGACGACCGCGGCCGGCGAGCGCCGGCGGTGAAACGCGCCCAGTTCGCCGAGCGCGCGAGTGGTGTCTTCGACCGCCACGCAGACGGCGTCGCTGTGCGTCCGCATCAGCGCCTGGAAGTCGTCGATCCGCTTGCGGGCGACGATTATCCCTCCGATGCCGCGGTTCAATACGTCCCCGATGAATCGGTGCCCGTCATGCACGTCTCCCTGAATGGCGACAAACGCTTCGCGGGCCATAATGGTGCGCGAGTCGATGGCAATGGAGTCGAAGCGTCGATCGCGATCGCCCGCCAGGAGCTCTCCGCCGGTAGCCTCGAGTATGTCATCTACCGTCCAGGGCATGGTCAGAAACCGCCAATCGATCATGATCGCGGATGGCAACCGGCAAAGAGCAAAGAGCAAAGCGCAAACGCACTGCCCGGCGCCCTCGGTCAACCGTCCTTGTTTTTGTCCTATGCGTCATGCCCGATGCTCTCTGTTTCCAATTTTTCCAAAACCGCTGCCGCCTCTTCGCGGTCGTCGAAGTGGATGTGGTGATGGCCGATGATCTGATACGGTTCGTGCCCTTTGCCCGCGATCAGCACGGCGTCTCCCGCCCGCGCAGCTCGGATGCCCAAGGCAATGGCCGTCCGTCGGTCCGGTTCGACCACGAAGCCTTTGGCTCCGGACGGGGGCGCGATTTCACGGGCATCGGCCTCCGGCACCCCCTGCGCCCGGATCCCCGGAACAATCTGATTCAGAATGGCGACCGGGTCCTCGGTGCGGGGATTGTCCGAGGTTGCGATGGTGAGATCGCTCAGTCGCGCCGCGATGGCGCCCATGATCGGCCGTTTGGTGCGGTCGCGGTCGCCGCCGCAGCCGAACACGCAGATGATACGACCCGCCGTGAGCGCCCGCAGTGCCTGCAGGGCGTTTTCAAGAGCATCCGGCGTATGGGAGTAGTCCACATAGACCCATCGACCGCTGCGGCTTTCCACCCGTTCTAAGCGCCCGGGCACCCGGTGGACGGATTCCAGGCCGGCGCCGATCACCTGCGGATCGATGCCCAAAGCCGTTCCGGTGCCGGCCGCGCAAAGCAGGTTCTCAATGTTGTGGCGGCCGACCAGACGTGAGCGAACATCGATGCGCTGCGTTCCAAAGGCGAGGGAGCCGCGAATTCCCTGAAGATCGCAGATCAGATGTTCGCCGCGCACGCTGCAGCCCGGTCGGGTGCCGGTGCGGATCACCGGGATCGCCACCTGTTCGGCCAACTCGCGACCGTGGGCGCTATCGGCATTGACGACGGCAACCGCCCGCCCGGCCTTGGGCCCGGACGGCAGGAAGTGGGTGAACAATCGCTTTTTCGTCGCCCAGTAAGCCGGCATGCTGCCATGGAAGTCGAGATGGTCCTGGCTCAGATTGGTAAACACGCCGACGTCGATCCAACAGGCGTGGATGCGCTGAAGATCGATGGCGTGGGAAGAAGCCTCCAGAACGACATGCGAGACTCCCGCTGCGCGCATCTCTGCCAGGATTCTTTGAAGGTCCAGGGATTCGGGCGTCGTGACCGGGCTGGGATGGGAGACACCGGCATACCGATAGTTGATCGTCCCGATCACCCCGGTGGGCAGGCCGGCTTGGGTGAGGATGCCTTCGACGAGATAGGTGGTGGTGGTCTTGCCGTTGGTGCCGGTGACGGCGATCACGGTCAACTGCTCCGCCGGGCGGCCGTAAAACGCCGCCGCAAGCTCGGCCAGCGCCCGCCGGGTGTCGGGCACGGTGGCGACGACTCCGGCGCCGGGCACGGGCTTCTCCGTAACGACGGCGATCGCTCCGCGCCGCCGAGCATCATCGATGAAATCATGTCCGTCGGCCGTACGCCCGCGCATGGCCACGAAGACCCCGCCGGGCCGCACCTCCTGGGATCGGTAGTGCAGCGCCGTCACCTCCGGCCCTTGGCCCTGCAACCCGTTCACGGGGGATGGGGTTAGGACCGCCATGAGGCGGGCGAGTTTCATCCGCGGCCTCCACCGTCCAGCGCGACCCGCAACCGTTCCGTGGCGGGGCGCGGCGGTACGTTCAGATAGTTGAGCGCGGTTTGGGCGATTTTCTTAAACACCGGGGCGGCCACGGCGCCGCCATAGATCTGGGTTTTGGGCTCGTCGATGACGACCAGGACGGCAATCTGGGGGTTCTCGGCCGGCGCAAATCCGATGAACGAAGCGATGTGTCGGTCGTTGGAGTAGGCGCCGCTCTCGTCGATCTTGCGGGAGGTGCCGGTCTTGCCGCAGGCGCTGTAGCCGTCCAGAGCGGCATGGACGCCGGTGCCGCCGGGCAGGACGACCGTTTGAAGGATTTCTCTGAGGGTTGCGGCCGTCGCACGCGAAACGACCCGACGAACCTCTTCGGGCGTGACCTGCTGCAGGATCTGGCCCTGCTGATCGGTGATCGCCTGAACGATATGAGGCCGCATCAGAACCCCGTCGTTGGCGATGGCCGAGAAGGCGGTGATCAGCTGGACCGCCGAAACGGAAACGCCATGGCCGAAGGAAATGGCGGCCGTGTCGATGCCGGTCCAATGCTTGTGGTGCATGAGAAGGCCGGGGGTCTCGGCAGGGCTGTCGATCCCGGTTTTTTGGCCGAAGCCGAACAGGCGCAGGGTATGATGGAGTTTCTCCGGTCCGACCCGTTCGCTGATCTTTACGGCCCCGATGTTGCTCGAGTACTTGATAATGTCCTGCAGGGTCAGCAGCCCGTATCGGTGGACGTCGTGCACGGTGTTCTTGCCGATGCGATAGGCACCGTTTTCACAGTGGAACGTTGTCTTGGGCGACAGGTTGGCGAACTCGAGCGCGGCGGCGGCGCTGAAGACTTTCAGCGTCGATCCGGGCTCGAAGGGGTCGGTGATCGCCCGGTTGCGCCAGAGAGGTTTCTTGGCCTGGTCGAATGCGTTCGGGTTAAACGCGGGGGCGATGGCCAGGGCGAGGATTTCACCGGTGCGTGGCACCATCACAATCGCCGTTCCGGACTTGGCTTTGCTTTTTTCGACGGCTTCGGCCACGTGCGTTTCTGTCGTGAATTGGATGCTTTGGTCCAGCGTCAGCACCAAATTCTTGCCGCTGGCGTTCTCGTCCGCCGGCGATTCCGACTGGAAGTCGTTGCCGTGGGCGTCCCGCAGGACTTTGACGCTGGTGTCGGCGCCGCGCAGGTGGCTGTCATAAAAGAACTCGACCCCCTCCAGCCCCTTGCCGTCCATGCCGGTGAAGCCGAGCACGTGCGCCGCTAGCGCTCGATTGGGGTAAAAGCGGCTGGTCTCGGACACGAATTCGATTCCGGGAATCCGCAGCTGCTTGACCGCTTCGGCTTCCTTCGGGGTCGCCTGGCGCTTGATCCACACGAAGGGTTTGCGGCTGGCCAGCCGTTGCTTGATCTCCTGAGGTTTTCGTTTCAAGACGCGGGCGATGTCTTGCGCCACCGATTCGGGCGTCTTCACCTGGGCCGGCCGAATGGCGATGGAGGTGACATCAATGCTGACCGCCAGCGCATGGCCGCGCCGGTCGAAAATCGTGCCGCGCTTGCCCACCGCTTTGAGAGAGTCTTCGACCTGATCGGACGCCTTGCGGGAAAGCCACGACCCCTGGTAGACCTGCAGCAGAAGGGCCTTGCCGCCGATTGCGACAAGGGCCATGGCAAAAATCACGCCGACCAGGAGAATACGGAGACGTATGTATTTGGCACGCATGGTCGTCAGGGCATTACCATCATTTGTCTGGGAGTGGGCAGCGTCAACCCGAGTTTTTCCTGCGCGATGCGGATGATGCGCTGGGGGGCTCTCAGACGGGCGAGCTCCACTCTGAGGTTGGCCTGAAGCTCGGTCAAGCGCTGCTGCTCCTTGGTTGATGCAGAGATTTCATAGCCTACCCGCACGCATTGGACCCGCACCCAGGTGTAGATCAGGAGTTCGGCGATGAATACGCACAGCAAGAAGATCCACACGGCGAGCACCCTGGGGTTGCGGGTTCGGGTCTTTGGTGTCGGATTGGCCATCACAGCTCCGTGGGGTTCCACGCCCATCCCTCGGCCGGGTTGCTATTCAAACCCGCTCGGCCGCCCGTAGCTTGGTGCTGCGGGCCATTGGATTGGCGGCGATTTCATCCGGACCGGGCCGGACGACCTTACGGGTCAGGATTTTCAAGGTGCCTTCAGACCCGCCGCCGTCCTGCAGCCACGGATCGCGGCGGTTGCGCTTCTCCATGGCTTTGAGGTGCCGTTTGACGATGCGATCTTCCAACGAATGAAAGGACAGGACGCACAGGCGTCCGCCGGGATTGAGCATCTCCGGTACCTGGTCCAGCAGCTCCGCGAGTCGGTTGAGTTCGTCATTGACGGCGATGCGCAGGGCCATGAAGACCCGGGTCGCCGGGTGAATCCGAGCGCGGCCGCCTCGGGGGACCGCCTCGCACACGATGCGAGCCAGTTCGCCGCTGGTGCGAATGGGCTGTATTCGGCGCACGTGGATGATCCTCCGGGCAATCCGTCCGGACCAGCGCTCTTCTCCGTACTCCTGGAGGATGCGTCGCAGGTCGTCCTCCTTCAAGCGGTTGATCAGATCCGCCGCCGTTTGCGCCGCACGGATGTCCATCCGCATGTCCAGCGGTTCATCGCGCAGGAAGCTGAACCCCCGGCCGCTGGCCTGCAGGTGGTGCAGCGAGATTCCCAAATCGAGCAGAATGCCGTCCAGTCCCTTGAGCCCGAGCTGCCCCATCACCTCGGGCAGTTGGGCAAAGTTGCGGTGGAACAGCCGAACCCGTTCGGCCTGGTCCGCCAGAAATTCCCGGGCGTTGGTGATGGCATCCGCATCCTGGTCCAGACCGATGAGCAACCCGTCGGGTGCGCTGTGTTCCAGTATTGCTCGGGCGTGTCCCGCACCGCCGAGCGTGCCGTCCGCGTAAACTCCGCCCGCCCGGCAGTTGAGGTACTCCAGCACCTCCGCGCGCATGACCGGGATGTGGCGGTATGCCATGGACTCAGATGCCGAGTTTGGCGATTTCGTTTCTGGCCTCCGGGTTCTTGAGATCGTTCGAGAGCATCCGTTCCTCGTTCTCGAAGTTTTCCCGGGACCAGATCTCGAAGTGGTCGAGGACACCCACCAAAACGATATCCCTGTTCAGAGCCGCGTATTGTCTCAGAGCAGGCGGGATGAGAATGCGGTCCTGCCTGTCGCAGCTGCACTCATGGGCGCCGCCGATGAACACCCGGCGGAAGCGGCGCATGATGTCGTTTTTCTCGGCCAGCCGCAGAATCCGTTCCTCCAGCTGGTGCCACGCGGCCATCGGGAATGCGACCAGGCATTGGTCCATGCGGGAGACCATGATTCCATCGCCGTCCTCCGAGCGAGCGAGCACCCGGAACCGGGAGGGAATGACGATTCGGCCCTTGTCGTCGATGGTGTGGTATGAGCTTCCACGAAACATGGTCATCAATAATTTACCACTTTCCGCCACTTTGCTCCATTAAATAATAAAAGTTATTAAGAGTCAAGCAAAAAGTACAGGCGGGGTTTAAATTTTTTAATGTAATTTAAAAATGTTAACCCGAATCAAAACCAAGAGAGGAGACTGAAGATCGCTAGGTTTCCGAGAATGTGGATCAAGATGGGGACCAGCAGGCTTTTTTCGATTTCGTAGGCGGTCGCGAACACCAGACTGCCGACAAGCTGAGGGATGGGGGCACCGGGAGCGCTGCCATGCAGAAGGGTGAATACCAGCGTACTCAGGAACAGGGCCGGCCAGAAGCCCCAGCGCCGGCAATACCCGTACATAAGACCTCTGAAATAGATTTCTTCTGCGATCGGAGCGATGAACCCGCCGACCCAAAAAAGAAGCGCCGGATTGGGAAAAAAAGCGGTCGGGCCGGGGCGGATGATCCGCAGGGGATCAAGTCCCGCCATATGCAGCAGCGCATAACCGATCGCGGCCAGGATACCGAAACCGGCCGACCAAATGAGCCCCCTGATCAGGCCGGATCTCCATCCCGCCGCCGCAAGCCCAGTCCGGTTCCAGCCCCTCGGGCAGCGGGAGATGATCAGCGCCATCCAGGCGATGTCCACCAGGCGCGCCAAGCCGACGCCTGCCAGTGGATCGATTCCTCTCTGGGAAATGGCCCACCGGGCAAGGCTTTCGACCGCGATGACGCCCGCCGTGGCCATCGCCAGGGTCCTCAATTCGACCGGGTCTGATCCCATCCCAACGTCCTTAGAGCCTGGTAGGCGTAGAGTTGAACGTACCATTCATGCGAATGGTTCAGCAGGTTCAGAATCGGATGCAGGGCGCGCAGGTCCCGGCGCCGGGCGAGGGCTTCCAATGCCATGGTCCGTACATTGATCTGCGGGTCATCCAGCAGGTAAACTAAATCAGTGAACGCCTTTGCGTTCGGGCTTGCCCCCAGAGCCTGGGCCAGCCAGTAACGCTCCTGAGGGTAGGGGCTGCGCAATATTCGTCCGTATGCGGGGCTGCCCACAACGTCGAAATGACGCCCCCGGATAGCCTTCAGCCCTGCCACTCGCGTTTGCCAGCGATCGGATCCCAGCGCGGTGTCGATGGCGCCAGGCGGTGGAGGATCTTCCCGGCTGAAATGGAAGTCGGCCAGGATGGCCAATCCGATCAGCAGACAGAGAGCCGCCGCCACGGCTTCCGCACGGCGCGGCTTAACTACGAGGCCGCATACCAGATGAATCAGCGCAAACAACAGCACATAAATGGCGATCGGGAATGCCAGCAGAACCCCGTAAAACGCAAAGCTGCGAAAGATGCGGAATCGATCGGTTCGCACGGAGATCTCGGAGGCGGCCCGTCCGGGGTCGGCCAAGAAGTGGTCCGTTGTATTTTCCCAGACGACCCTCCCGCGGTGCAGAAATGCCAGGCGGTCCCCTTCGAATCGGAGGCTGATATCGGCATCCGGTGGGACCGCAACGGGCAGGTAATCCCGGCGGATCAACTCTCGTTTTACGGCGGCGTAGCGGCCGGCGGCGTCTGCAGCCGGCGAGGCGACCGTCTTGATGAGCCGCTGTTCGAAGGTCTTGAAAACTTCGGCGGGATAAAGGGTATAGCGATAATAGAACGAGCTGACGCGTTCGCCCGCCGGATTCGACATGAGCAGGTGATCCCGCAGGTCGACGAACAGACCGCGATCGTACTGGGCGAACCACCCCAGCGCCAAAAGGGCCAAGGGCAGGAACCGCAGGCCGGAGCCCCGCGGATCCGGCGGTGTGTGGTGCGCGCCGGGCGACATGCCCGCCACCCAAAAGACGGTCGCAGGAATCGCAATGAAGTAAAGGGTCACCCAGACATCGAAGCCGTAGACGTTTATCGAGGCGACGATGCCGACCCAGCCAATGACGGCCGCTGCGGTCGTGAATCCCCGGCCCGAGGTGCAGCGACGCCAAAGCCCCGCCGCCGCCGCGCTGACCAACGACAGCGCCGCTCCCACGCTGAGCGTGAACAACAGCCCCCCGTAGAAAGCGCTTTCCAGGTCGAGCAGGCGGGGATGCACGTTCACGTTGGGCACCGGCAGAAATCCGGCGTTGGCCACCGCCGTCAACTGCGTGAAGAGCCGGTGGTTTGATGCATACACCTGAGCGGTGGCGATGATCTGGGCGATGCCCATGCCGGCCATCAACTCCATGGCTGGGAACACGAGGTGATGGATAGCCCGCAGCGAGTTCACGGTTGCACGTTGTCCAGCGGCCGTCGGCCGTTAGCCGCAGAAGCGGTTTTGCTTAACCAAAATTTATTAATAGCATTTTTTCGGAGTCGGTGGAAACGGGCTACGAAAAAGAAGATGCAATCGTGCGCCGCAAGGAGAAAGAAATTGTCGACCGCACTGAAATGGAAGCCGTCATCAACGAGGCGCGGGTGTGCCGAATGGGCATGTGCGACGGGCGGCTTCCTTATATCGTGCCGCTGTGCTTCGGCTACGCGGACGATACGTTTTACTGTCAAAAAAGGGGTTCAAGCCATTTTTGGGCCAGCAGCAATGCGCAGATCGATTTGGCATCCTGAATGTCGCCACGGGCGATCATGGCGGCCGCCTCCGCCCATGGCAGGCCATGCGCATCCAACACCTCGTCCGGATCGAGGCGCCGGGTCGCAGCGCTCAATCCGGTGGCGAGAAACAGGTGAATGCGTTCGTCGGAATAGGCGGGCACCGGTATGATTTCCCCCAGCCTCCGCCATTCCGCGGCCGTGTAGCCGGTTTCTTCGGCGAGTTCGCGCCGCGCGCAGTCCATGGCCCCCTCGCCGGGGTCGAGCGTACCGGCCGGAATCTCCCAGATATACTGCTTGAGCGCGTGGCGGTACTGCCGCACCAGTACGACCTCATGTCCACCGGTGAGCGCCACGATGCCCGCCGCTCCCGGATGCTCGATGAAATCGAGGTCGGTGGTGGTTCCGTTATCCAAGGTCACGTTTTCCCTCACCAGTTGGAAGACGCGCCCGCGGTGGATCGAATGGCGGTGATGGACGTTGACGGCCACCCTGGGGCCCTCCTGTCGTAGGATCGTATTTGCAGCCGGCGGGTCTACCTAATCCGCATCGGCGGCGGGGTCAAGCCATTTTTGGGCCGGCGCGCATCCGAACCCGGTAGCGCTTGACCGTTTCAGCAATTGGGGATAGGCTGAATGAACGATGCTCATCGCGCTCCGCGGCGATGAGCGCATCTGCCTGAAGGAGCCGCCATGAGACGCCCCGAGATCCGCACCGCGCTTCCCGGCCCGCGCGCCCAGCAGTTGATCCAGCTGGATGCCACCTACGTTTCGCCTTCCTACACCCGGGTCTACCCGCTGGTGGTTGACAAGGGCTCGGGGCTTTGGGTCCAGGATCTCGACGGCAACCTCTTTTTGGACTTCACGGCGGGGATCGCGGTCAATGCAACGGGCCACTGCCATCCTAACGTCGTGGAAGCCATCAAGACGCAGGCCGACCAGCTGCTGCATATGTCCGGCACCGACTTCTATTACACGGCCCAAATTCGTCTGGCCCAGAAACTATCCTCGCTGGCAGCGGGAGAAGAGACGCACCGCGTCTACTTCGGCAATTCCGGAGCAGAAGCCGTGGAGGCCGCTTTTAAGCTGGCGCGCTGGCATACCAAGCGGGAGTTGAACCTTGCCTTTTTCGGGGCCTTTCACGGCCGGACGATGGGGGCGCTCTCGCTGACGGCCAGCAAGACCATCCAGAAACGGAATTACAATCCCCTGGTGCCCGGTATCACGCACATCCCCTACGCCTATTGCTATCGCTGCGCATACAACCTGACCTACCCCCAATGCCATCTTTTCTGTGTGCGCTGGGTGGAGGACACGTTGTTCCGCACCACCGTTCCACCCGAGGAAGTGGCCGCCATTTTCGTCGAACCGATTCAGGGCGAAGGCGGCTACGTGGTCCCGCCGCCGGAATTCCACAAGGAGTTCTGCGCCATCGCACGGAAATACGGCATTCTCTACGTGGCGGACGAAGTCCAGTCCGGAATGGGCCGCACCGGCAAGATGTTTGCGATGGAGCACTTCGGGGTGGCGCCGGATATCATTGCTCTGGCGAAAGGAATCGCCTCCGGGATGCCGTTGGGCGCCACGATGGCCCCCGCCCGGATCATGAATTGGGAGGCCGGATCGCATGCTTCGACCTTCGGCGGCAACCCGCTGGCCTGCCAGGCGGCTCTGGCCACGATCGATCTGCTGGAAGAAGGGCTGATGGCCAACGCCGGTGTGCAGGGCGAGCGGCTGATGGCTGGCCTGCGCCAGATGCAGAACCGTTTCGAATGCATGGGGGATGTACGCGGCAAAGGCCTGATGGTGGGGGTGGAGCTGGTCACGGACCGCGAGCGCAAAACGCCGGCGGCGGACTGGCGCGCCGGGATCATCCAACGCGCTTTCGAAAAGGGGCTGCTCATCCTGGGTTGCGGCCAAAACAGCATCCGATTCTGCCCGGCGCTAACCGTAACCCCCGATGAAATCGACGTCTGTCTGTCGATCTTCGAGGAATCCATGCAAGAGGTCGCCGGCTGAATGACCGGCCGCCGGGTCCGCCGTTCATTCAGGCCTTGACAGGCTGCGTTCACCCGGGGTCGAGGAGGGTCGATGGGGGGCTAACGCTTTCTATCCAACGTTCGATGGCTTCCGCAACGCCGCAGCCATCGTTCGAGGCGACGGTTGGAAATCGTTCCCGGAGCTCCGCCGGCGCATTGGCCATCACAAATCGCGTCCGCGCCCATTCGAGTAAATCCAAATCGTTGAAGTCGTTGCCCACCGAAAGGGTATGCGTTCGGGAGACACCGAGTTCGGCGGCTAGCCATTCGGCGGTCAGACCTTTGGAAACACCGGCCGGAAAGAGTTCAATCCACGTCGAACGGCCATCCAGCGGAGAGGTGGTCCGAATGATGGTCAAGCCTTTCAGCATGCGACGTACGGCGGCGAGAGCGGCCGGAGCCTGCGCCGGCGGAACGATGGCCACCAGCTGGGTGGCCGGTCCGAACCCGTCGATGTCGTCATGGAGGGGAAACGCAAAGCGCCGATACAGGGAGATTCGGGCTTCGAAGTCGGGATTGGTGTTGCTTCCGGCGACGTAGCCGAAGGTGTGGGTCTCGGGGATGCTGCGTTGGACCATGAAATCCAGATGCAGCGACCGCAGGACGCTGACGGCGTGCCGGATTTCATCGGTTTCCAGGCTGGCGCTGCGCAGAATTTTACCGCCCGGTTGCTCGGCAATACCCGCGCCGCTAGAAAAAATCACGTAATCGACCGGTAGATCGGCAGGCCGGATGTTTTCGAATGAAAAGATCGAACGGCCGGTCGCCACGACGCGTACCACGCCGAGTGTGCCCAGGCGCCGCAATCCGGCCAGATCGGCCGCTGCGAATGTTCGATCGGATCGCAGCAGCGTTCCGTCCAGATCGGTGACGAAGAGACCGGCGGGTCGCTGAGTCGGAGTTGAAGCAACGCTGCCGTTCGTGATGATGATGGCCATGGGTCCTCGTTATTTCTGCCATAATAGCTCGGAATCATATAAACAACCAGCCCGTCCGCCGTCAAGTCCGGAACCGGTTGGCTAAAGTCGGCCTGCCGGTCGGACGATATAAGCCATACAGCGCATGAGGGCTGACGTTAGGAGGGGCTATCTCCGGTCCCGGCCAGGCCAGCCTGGTGCAACGGACGGAGGCTTAGATTTCGATGGCACAGGCAGAGGAAGCGATCATTTTTTTCGATAAGTTGGGATTCGGTTGGGTGATCGATCGCAGGGTTCTGAAACACGTCAAGCTCAGCGTTCTGGCAGAGGAAGACCTGCCGAGTCGGTCTTTGATGGAAATGATCGATAACATTCTTTCGGAAAAGCCCGTCGCGTAAAGACACTGACCTTCAGGCGGATCATGCTTTCCATCCAACGCCCATTCGTCCTTGCTTCCTTCGGATTCTGAATGGGAGTCCACCCGGCACCGTTCCGATACTTCACGCCGCCGGATGCAATCGCAACTCGGGATCGATCATGGGACATCGCAGCCGAAACCATCACATATTCCGCGGACTTTTGCAGTCGGAAGACGGCCTCATCACCCGGGTGCTGAAGACCGGCCGCCGCAAGATCGTTTTTGAAACGACCTTCGGGCTTCGTCGGCCTATCGCGGAGCGGCTGCGGGACCAGCCCGGCTATATCCTGTTCAGCGAGCGTTCGCGCATCGCCCGGCTGGGGGTCCAAATTGAAAGCACACCCATCTCCGAGGCGCGCCTGGGCAACGGGCAGGCGGTTCTGACGCTGGAGGCATCGTCGGTCATTCCCGGTTATCCGGGTCTCAACGAATTGCGCGACTTTTTCAACCCGGGGCTTCCGGTGGGCCGCTTGGTCTACTGCGACCCCGAGGCGCTGCTGAGCTCGGAGGAAGTGCTGGAGGCGGTCGAGCGTTCGGTTCTCAAGCTGCCGGCTTCAACCTCCATCTCGAGTGACGGCAGTATTGTGATCGCCCCCCACAAGATCGCCTGCCGTCTCAAGGAACCGCTGACGAAAGAGCTTCTCGGGCGCATTTTGCAGCGGGACGATGGGCGTGAACTGCTTAATCGTTACCAGGCCCGTGACCCGGTTCCGGCCGTGACGATCGCACCGGGCGAGGGGCTGGTCACGACCTGCTCGATGTACCTCAACGAGCATTTTGTGGTGCTGCAAAGCGGGTTTTCTTTGGGGCGCAATTTGGCGGCCACGGTGTTGGATCCGATCAAGACCCGGGGAATTCGCATCTACCTGGAAATCATCAATCAAAGCGAGCACCCCATCGTCAATCCGCTCATCACCGCCAAAGTCTATCGGGCGGCGGGCCGGGGGCGCTTGCTCAACGGTCATCGCCCGGTGAAGGGGCCGCGTGTGTTTTCCTATGCAAACCTGCGCGGTCTCAGCAAACGGTTTCAGCGCGGAAAGCGCTCGCACTGCCATTTCATCGGCCGACCGGTCGCCGTGGTGGGCCACCGGTCGGAGGAGCTGAAGCAGGCGCCTATTTTTCTCAACGGGCCGAAGGCAGTCTGCACCCTCCCCCATTCCAGGTGCGCCCCGGCCCGCCGGGATTTTGGTTCCCAAGGCACCGGTCTTCATCGCTACGCCAACAGCCGACTGCCGGGCGTCCTGACCCGTTCGGCCGTGGTGGTGGCAAAATATTTCCCCAACCTCATCGAGCATCGCGATTTGATCAATCTCACCTGTGACGGGAAAATCGAGGCGCTTTATTTCATGGAGCCTTCCTGCGAACACGGTCCCTTTCTTTCACAGATGGATCATAACCGATTGCTGGAATATCATGCTTTTGGATTGGAGGTTTACTGGGTGTCCGAACTCACCCGCCGTCTGATGGTGCACACCATGCGCGACGGCATGGGCTATTTCGTCGTGCCCGAACGCCTGGCCGATTTTCACAAGTCCATGCTGTTTGCCCTTTACGGGTCCAACCAGAAGCTCTCCGCGCGGGGAGAAGCGCGGCTGGGCGAGTTGATGGATGCGCTGATCAGGTTCTGGGGCAGGAACATCGGCATCGTCACCGGCGGCGGCAGCGGTGTCATGGAGCAGGCCAACCGCCTGGCGCGTCAGCGGGGCATTCTGTCGGGGGCCAACTTTCTGGAGATTACCGATCAGTCCATGACGACGGATGTGGATTTCTGCCAGATGTTTCAGTCCACGTGCCGCCACAGCCGCCAGAAGTGGTTCGAGATCGCTTCGTTTCCGATTTTCAATGTGGGCGGCCTGGGCTCGCTGGAGGAGCTGGGCATCACCCTATGCAACATGAAGCTTTCCATCATCGAACCGGTGCCGGTGATCCTGTTCGACACCGAGAACAGCGGGGCGTTCTGGCACGGGATTCAGCAGCAAGTAGTCGAGATGGTGCGTCAGGGACGGGCGCCGGCATGGGCGGCTGACAGCCTCGTGATCACGGGCGATCCCCAAATCGTCATACGGAACTATCGCGAACGGCTGCAGTTGTTATAAAAGAAGGGAAAAAGGGGTCGGGGTTCAGGGTTCAGGGAGAAAGAAGAACTACTCTCCTCACTGCTCCCCGAAATCTGACTATAGGCGGTTGCTGCTTCTTTTGCCGACATCTCACACAGCCCACGTGCATTGGAACTAAGCTCGATTCCCCGGCCACCCTGAACCCCGAACCCTTTATAACTTCTCCCCGTGCTTCTTGAGGTATTGCGACACCCCCTCGGCGGTCGGCTTCATGCCGGCATCGCCCTTGTGCCAACCGGCCGGGCACACATCTCCGTACTCCTCGGTAAAATGCAGCGCTTCGACCATCCGCAGCATTTCGTCCACGTTGCGGCCCAGCGGGAGATTGTTTACCACCTGGTATGGCTTGTGTTCAATATGAGTCTGCGGAGGTATTTTTCAAGAGCCATTGGTTGCCGGCTTCAGGGTGAAACGAATTCGGAGCACTCCGCCTCTCTACAAAGTTCCTCTTAGCGCGTTGATATTGAAACCGTTCAAAAAGCGTTCCGTCAGGTTCGGTTCAACCCGATGTTCATATAACTGGCCTTCCGGCGTGAGACCGCGTATGCGGCCGTCCGATAGAAACCAGGCCAGCAGTTCGCGACCGGCCCGGATGCGGTCACTGCGATCCAAGGCGGCGGCTCGCGGCCGCCGAGGCTGAGGAACGGCAAGGCCGCGGTCGCGAAGAAATTTCATGAAATCCAAAATTCGCCCCAGCCGCAGCAAGGTGGCGGACTCGACCCTTTGGGTGGTGTGCTCGATGGGCAGGGCGCTCGACCGCATGCGGCCGAGGCTGGCTGGCAGCAGATCGAGCTGGCGGCAGAGGTCGAAATCAGCGCTGCCCGGTGCTGGATAGAACACGGAGACTCCTGCCAGCACCCGGCGTTCAGCTATGTACAACAAATCATCCACAGACCCTTCCGGCGACTGATGGGGTGCACCGACGATGATGTACCCAACTGCGGTGAGCGCATGGTGCTCGGCGAGCTCGAGGCATCGGTCGAAGGCTGCGCGGACGTCCGGCCGGCGAAACCGCTGCAGCTGTCCGGCCTGCGTCGAGCCGAGGGATAGGTTGAGCGTTTTAAAACCGGCCGCGGCCATCGCGGCCACGACGGTCTCGTCCAGGGTCGGCGGAAAAAGGCCGTTCATGGCACGCAGTTCCAGAGCCGCTCCGGCGAAGCGTTGGCGGATTCCGTGCAGAAGCTCCAGGAACCAGGTGCGGTTCAGGGACAGGTTTTCGTCTTCGAAATCGATGAATCCGGCGCCGTGCGCTTGAACGGCCGTTTCGATTTCTGCTAAAATATGGGACACCGGCCGTCGCCGGTAGGGCAGCCAGGCGGCGCCTCCCACGCTGCAATACGAGCAGCGCAGAGGGCAACCTCGGCTGGCGACGACCACGGTGCTTCCCCGGCCGTGGCGCCGATAGCGGCGGCGGTTGATCAGCTCAAGCGCCGGCTGGGGGAACCCATAGGGGGATGTCACGGTGGCCGGCGGGTTGACATGCAGCCCGCCTTCCGGGCGCCGGAAGGCGATGCCGGGGATGCTCGCCAGCGGCCGGCGGCTCCGCAGGCCTTCGGCTAGAAGCGGCAGCGACGCCTCGCCCTCCCCGCGTAGCACGAAATCCACCGACGGCGAGGCCAGAACCTGCTCCGGCATTGCCGTCGGGTGGTGGCCGCCCATGACGACCGTGGCGTCCGGACGCCAAGCCTTGACGGCGGCGGCGGTCGCCAGCGCCTCGTCCGCATAGGCAGTGAACAGCGCGGAGATGCCCACTAGCCAGGCCCCCGACTTCCGGGCGCTGCGGCCGATATGGTCGAAGCTTGAACCGAAATGGCGGAAACGGTTGAAGAGCGCAAACGGCGAAACGTCCGGGCGGCCGTAGAATTGCTCCAGATCCGCCATTTCCGGCGGCAGGGCCGCCGACCGGCTCTTGGTGACGGCCAGCGCGTCAAGGATTTCAACCGAGAAGCCGTTCGACTTCAGGGCGGCCGCGATGCTGGCCAGGCCGTAAGGGATGGTGCGCTTGGCCGTCAGGTAAAAATCGCGGATGGGGGGCTGCACGAGAAGCACGTCGATCATGCGGATCGCCCCCTTCCACGGGTCGTTCTGACGTCCGCCGTGCGTTGCTTCAGCAGCGGAATGAACCGGTGGTTGGCCTTGGGAAAGGCGAAGCGGTCGATCTCGGCGATGCGGATCCAACGGTGATCCACCGGTCCGTTCAGGCGCACGCGGCCCGCTGCGAACCGGCAAGCGAACACGTGCAGCTGGACGCGCAGATGCGAGTAGGCGTGTCGGACTTGCGCGAGGGGCTCCTCGACCACCACCTCGAGGTTGACCTCCTCCTTGATTTCCCGCACGCAGGCCGCCTCCGGATGCTCGCCCTTGCGAAGCTTTCCGCCGGGGAACTCCCACAGGCCCCCCAGCAGCCCCTGCGGCGCTCGCCGGGTGATCAGCACGCGGCCGTTCTTGGACACGACGCCCACGGCAATTTGCACCTCGGGGACCGCCCGGGAGGCGACCCGCCGCGGGTAACTTCCGGCCGCCCCGTTGCGATATGCGGCGCAGTATCCGATCAACGGGCAGACGGCGCAGTCCGGCGAAGCAGGCGTGCAGACCAGCGCTCCGAGCTCCATGAGGGCTTGGTTGAAATCCCCTGATCGGCGATGGTCCAGAAGCCGATCGGCTTCGGCCTGAAAGATCTTCCGGGAAGCGCTTTCGTTGACCGGAGCGGCAATCGTCAACAGGCGTGCCAGCACGCGCATGACGTTGCCGTCCACCACGGCATGCGGGCGGTCGAAGGCTATGCTCAATACGGCCGCCGCAATGTAATCCCCGACCCCGGGAAGGGCGCGGAACTCCTCCCAGCGGTCGGGGACACGGCCGCTGTGGGTGGCCACCAGCATCCCCGCCGCCCGGTGCAGGTTGCGCGCCCGCGCATAATAGCCCAGGCCTTCCCAAAGTTTAAGCACCGTTTCCAGGTCGGCGGCGGCGAGTTTGCGGAGGGTGGGCAGCTGCCTGAGAAACCGCCGATAATAGGGCCGGACCGTTTGGACCTGGGTCTGTTGCAGCATGACCTCCGACACCCAGATGCGGTAGGGATCGCGCGTCTCGCGCCACGGCAACCGGCGGCAGTTGCTCTCGTACCATGCGAGCAGGCGGCGGCGCAGGCTGCGGATGTCGGCAGGCATGTGGAGTCTACAGCGAGGGTCCTGTGCGCCGGCCATGGGTCCAGTCATTTCGAACCTGTAAATCCTGTCTGACTTATCTTATCCCCTCATTTCTTCCCCAGAATGCGGTCGACCATCCCCTGCACGTCCGTGACGGATTCCCGGCAGGCGGATCCCACGCACAGGTGCGCGGCGGTCTGGCCCTGCACGAGCTGCAAGCCGTCCGTATACCCGGCGAAGCGCGCGAGCCGGGTGGCATTCTCGCCGGATTTGAGCTGGGCTACCTGGTTCGGCGTGAACGTCAGGTTGAGGGCCGCCAGCAGCCGGTCGGCATCGGGCGAGCCGCTCTCGCCCGCGATGACGATGTCCGGGCCGGGGCGCAGGGCGAAATCCAGGCCGCACAGGAAAAAGGTGAAGGCCGACGGCTGCCGGCCGACCGTGCCGGCGAAGGCGCGCACCAGCTGGTCGGCCTTTTCCGCCCAGCGCGGTTCGCCGGTGAGCCGGGACAGCCACAGCAGGTTCAGCAGCGCGACCGAATTGGCCGACGGGATGGCGCCGTCGTAAATTTCCTTCGGACGCACGGGAAGCTCCCGATTCTGAGGGCCGACCAGGAAAAAGCCGCCGGCGGCCTCGTCCCACAGGTCCTTCAGCATGAGTTCCTGGAGGATGGCCGCCTGCTCGGCCCAGGCGACATTGAAGGTGCAGCGGTAAAGGTGCAGCAAGCCGAAAATGAAGAAGGCGTAGTCGTTGGCCTGACCGGGGACGGCGCGCTCCCCCTCCCGGAATCGGTGGAAGAGACGGCCATCGCCCCCGCGCAGCGTGTCGAGGATAAACTGCGCCGCTGTCTCGGCGGCTGCGGCGCAGCGGCCCTGCCCGAGCACCCGGGTGCCCTGAGCCAGCGCGGCAATCATCAACCCGTTCCAGTCGGTCAGCATCTTGTCGTCCTTGAGCGGGTGAATGCGGGCCTTGCGCGCATCGAACAGCCGGCCCCGTGCTTGCTCCCAGCGCCGCCCGAGTTCGGCGTCGTTCAGCCCCAGCTGTTTTGCCCAATGGCCGAAGGGCCGAGTGAGGTGCAGGATGTTGGCGCCGGTCGATTGCCCGCTGGCCTCGTCTTTGAAATTGCCCTCGGGCGTCAGGTTGAAGATCGGTTCCCAGAAAGCGGCTTCGGCCGGGCCGAGCGCCTGGCGGAACTCAGCCAGGCGCCACACATAGAATTTCCCCTCGATGCCCTCGCTGTCAGCATCCTCAGCGGAGAAGAAGGCTCCCTCCGGGGACGTCATATCCCGCAGGACATAGGTGAAAATTTCGCCGGCCGTTTGCGCCAGAAGGGGCGTCCGAGCGACTTGGAAAGCCTCCAGGCAGGCCAGGGCTGTCAGCGCCTGATCGTAGAGCATTTTTTCAAAGTGGGGCAGCAGCCATCGGCCGTCGGTGGAGTAGCGGTGGAAACCGGAGCCCACGTGGTCCCAGATGCCGCCGAGCCGCATGGCGGTCAGTGTGCGCGTCACCATTTCCAGCGCGCGCGGTTCGGCCGTGCGGTCATGGCAGCGCAGCAGAAACAACAGCCGGTGCGGGGTGGGGAACTTGGGAGCGGACTCGAAACCGCCGTGCCGGCCGTCGAAGCTGAAGGCGATGTCGTCGTAGGCGCGGTCCAGCAGCCGAATGCCGGGCGCTTCGTCCGACGCGAACTCGAAGGCCTTGCCGAGCGAGTCGGTCACTCCGGACGCCGTGGCACGGATCTTGTGCGGCGCCTGAACCCAAAGGTCCTTAACCCGTTCGCAGAGCTCGATCAACCCGGCACGGCCGAAGCGGCTGCGTTTGGGCAGATAGGTGGCCGCGAAGAAGGGTTTCTTGTCCGGGGTCATGAAGAGGGTCAGCGGCCAGCCGCCGCTTCCGCTCAGCATATGGCAGGCGGCCATGTAGACGGCGTCGATGTCCGGACGCTCCTCGCGGTCGACTTTGATGCATACAAACGTATCGTTTAAAAACCGCGCCGCCTCCTCGTCCTCGAAGGATTCCTTTTCCATCACGTGGCACCAGTGGCAGGTGGCGTAGCCGATGGACAAAAATATGGGCTTGTTCTCGGAGGCGGCTAGGGCGAAGGCTTCGTCGCTCCAGGCGTACCATTCCACCGGGTTATAGGCGTGCTGCAGGAGGTAGGGGCTTTTCTGGTGGATCAGTCGATTGGGGTTCACGAAATCAACATAGGCATGAAGGCCGGTGCTGGCAATGCGGGCGACTTCATCCGGCGGAGAGATGGAAATAGGGCGGGCGGGTGGTAATCCGGGAATCTTCCAGGGGGAGGCCAACCGTGAAATGGTACAGGCTCTGAAACCGATCGGATGCCAGGCCCAGGACCTCGTGCACGGCATCGTCAAAGAAGCAGCCGATGCCAGTGCCGCGCACGCCACGGGCCTCGGCTTCAAGATAGAGGATTTGGCCGATCATGCCGCTTTCCCAGAACAGCTGCCGATAGCGGAATGGCCTGCGGCGGAGGTCTTCGCCGAACCGGGCGATCATGCCGAGCGAGAAGGCGCCGGCGCCCGCGATGTCCTGGTGGCAGCTCAGCATGGCGGCGGTTTGTCGGAAATTGCCGCGCGCCAGGCAATAGAGCGGAAATCCGTACTCAACGGCTTCCCAGAGAAAATCGGGCCGGGTATGCGCGCGAACGTCCGGCACGTCCCGGTCGTCACGGCCAAAAAAATAAAGGCCGGGGTCGAGGCCGGCCACGCGATGGACAAAGAGCAGCAAATGCAGGGCCGGCTCGCCCAGGCCGACGTCGAAAGGGGCGGCGCCGTCGCGCGGAAGCGTCCGGTCGAGCATTGCCAGAAAATGGCGGCGCGGCAGGCCTCCCTGGGGGTCGAAGGCAGTGGCGCTGCGTCGCCGGCGAATGATCTGCGCGGCGGAAAGTTCGGATTCCTCGACGGGCAACCATGCCCGGCGCGTCCAGCGAAAGACGGGGTTTTGGGTAACCGGCTTACGGCTTTGTTCGGACACTTGGCTGATGATCTCCCAGTCGACATGCTCCCGGCTGAGCGCATTGGGGGCGCCCTGGAACGAAACCGCCGCAAACGCGGCCAGGACATCCTCCGGAAGCGTCCGGGGAAGTTCTCCGGCTGTGTTCGGATGAAAGTAGCCCAGAAGATCGGGGTGTTCGGCATCCAGCGAAGGAAAGCGGGTCTGCTTCAAGCCCAGCACGGTTTCGATCCCGCCATCGGAAAGGTCGCTGAGGCAGGTCAACCTCCACCCGAAGAGATTGGCGGCGAAGCGCAGGGCGGCGAGTGCGTGGCCGACGTCATGGTTGCAATAGCGGAAGGCGCGCTCGCCGTATTTCCAGGACTCTCTCCAGAAAATGGTGGTCAGCCCGATCAAGCAACCCTCGACTCCGAGATGTGTATGGATTCTTGCCCACAGGCCCGATGGAATCTCGGCGCGGCGCTCCAGGCAGTGGTGCAACGGAGAATAGTGGAATATTCCGCCGGAGCATCCTTGCATGGCGGGTAGAACCAAGTGGGCTTCGGTCGGGTGCAAGTTGCCGCTGGAGGGATTCATGCGCAGCGCCCAGCGCGAGCCGCCCGCCTCTTTCCAGGCGGATAGCCCCATGGAAAGCTCCAAGACGCCGGCAACCGCTTCAAGGCTGAATGGGACCGCCGGGCGGCAGGCTTCGAACAGGCCGTGGTGGCCGGCCGGCGGGTCTTCGCCCAGCAGGGGCAGCGAGATCCGCGGGACGCCTCCATACGAGCGAAAGGGATCGGGCTGGTTCTCCCAATCCATGTAGCCCAGCGACCGTGCGTAGCGTTGCTCATGGTGTTTGGTCTGCTCGTGATAACGCAGGACTTCCGCAGCGGAGGGGTCTGTCATGGCCGCTCTCGGGCTTCGATGGCCTTGGTCAAAATGTGTCCGGGTGGGTGAATTCTGCAATCTCTCGCCGGTTGGGGGCCGAGGAGATCTTGGCGGGAAAGCCCAGGGGAATCATGGCGACCAGTTCGACTCCCGGCGGCACCTTCAACACGGTCTTGGCCTGGTCGTGGTCGAAGAGGCCCACGACCACCGTGCCCAGCCCGAGCGCGTGGGCCGTCAAGCAGATGGTCTGGCAGAGGATGCCCAGGTCGAACATGAACCAGTCCCCGAGCTTGGTGGTGACCTGATCCTTGTAGTAGCCCGACTGCTTGAGCCTGCCGCAAAGGGCCAGGACCACCGGCGCCTGCACCATCGCCCCGGCGGCCGGATTGCCCTTGGGCGGAAGGGTGGCTTGCAGTTTCTCCTTGACGGCCCGGTCGCGGACGACCACGATTTCCCAGCACTGCGTGTTGGCCCAGGAAGGCGCCCAGCGGACGGCCTCCAGGAGGGTGGTCAGCACCTCCGACGGCACATTGCGGTCTTCATATTTGCGGATGCTCCGGCGGGTTTTTACGATGTCCACGAATTCAGGCATGTCGCTTTCCTCCCCACTTTTCTTGTCGTCGTTTTCTTTTTTCGACTGGTCGGAATGCCTCGAGCGCTGGATGGGGTCGCTCGAAGCAGAAGCGTGTGTGTGACCTAAAAAAAAGGGCGACGTCTTGCGGACGCCGCCCTTGATCGCATGCCGATCACATTATTTCTCAGTGCTGCACGATCCGTGGCAGCCACCGCACCCCTCGCCAGAGCTCAAATTGATGCTCGAATTGATCCTGAAGCCATATCCCATGAAGTCGACGGTCACGGGTTTGGCCTTCTCGTAGAATTCCTTGTCGATGATGAATTGAAACCCATTCACGCTGAAAACGCTGTCGGTGTCGCGCGGCTCATCCAGAGCCATGGCCAGCGAAGGCCCGCCTCAACCGCCTTCGTTCAGAAAAATGCGAATGGGTGTAATTTCCTTGTTCTTGAAATATTCAGCAATCTGTTGATGAGCTGCCGGGGTAACCTCTACCATGATGATCCTCCTCGAATACGCCTGAGTGGTTCAGGCCGTTGATGCAATAATTTAGATATACATAATAGGAGTGAGCCTGCGGCTTGTCAATTAAAAAACGGAGGGGCTGCGGCCCGCCCCTTTTTCAGCTTAATTCAGCGAGATAGCCTTGGTAGGTTTTCAGATCCCCGGCCGAAAACAGCACGAAGACGACCTTCTGAAGCGAGGGGTGGGTCTCCAGGAACTGCACTGTCGTGTCAATGGCGATCCGACACGCCTCTTGGATCGGGTATCCATAGATCCCGCAGCTGACGGCCGGAAAGGCAATGGAAGCCAGATGGTGCTGAACCGCCAGTTCCAGGCTGTTGCGGTAGCAGGCGGATAGAAGTTGCTTGTCGCGCGGTGTGCCCCGATATACCGGCCCGACGGTGTGGATGACGTGGCGTGCCGGCAAGCGGTAGCCCTTCGTGATCCGGGCCTCGCCGGTGGGGCAGCCGCCGATGGCCCGGCATTCGGCCAGCAGCTGAGGGCCGGCGGCCCGGTGGATGGCACCGTCCACGCCGCCCCCGCCCAGAAGGGATGGGTTGGCGGCGTTGACGATGGCATCCACTTCGACACGCGTGATGTCACCCTGTCGAACATCCAATCTTTCGATGATTTCGTTCTGCATGGTTCTCTGGGCCTTCGGCAACTTGGCTTCCGGAGGGCTCGCAGCCGGCAGCCGGGGCTCCTCCCGTCCGTTATAGGTCGTAGAGGGTTTCGTCCCGTTGCGGCGCCGGCCGCTTAGCGGCCTT